>JADMIO012770951.1_pt1 | contig 59792 bp, 59 predicted proteins | sample 8958161 | NCBI WGS metagenome assembly JADMIO01 (sample SAMN16585339, study PRJNA669376) | soil metagenome | isolation source: Crop rotation soil | place: USA: Cullars Rotation, Alabama | collected 2011 | reverse complement strand
ATTTATTATTGCAATTTAAATCAATATACATTATACATTATACGAAGTTATATTCGATGCGGCCGATCTAGCAGAAAGTCAAAAGCCTCCGACCGGAGGCTTTTAACTTCTGTCACCTAGGTTACGCCCCGCCCTGCCACTCATCGCAGTACTGTTGTAATTCATTAAGCATTCTGCCGACATGGAAGCCATCACAAACGGCATGATGAACCTGAATCGCCAGCGGCATCAGCACCTTGTCGCCTTGCGTATAATATTTGCCCATGGTGAAAACGGGGGCGAAGAAGTTGTCCATATTGGCCACGTTTAAATCAAAACTGGTGAAACTCACCCAGGGATTGGCTGAGACGAAAAACATATTCTCAATAAACCCTTTAGGGAAATAGGCCAGGTTTTCACCGTAACACGCCACATCTTGCGAATATATGTGTAGAAACTGCCGGAAATCGTCGTGGTATTCACTCCAGAGCGATGAAAACGTTTCAGTTTGCTCATGGAAAACGGTGTAACAAGGGTGAACACTATCCCATATCACCAGCTCACCGTCTTTCATTGCCATACGAAATTCCGGATGAGCATTCATCAGGCGGGCAAGAATGTGAATAAAGGCCGGATAAAACTTGTGCTTATTTTTCTTTACGGTCTTTAAAAAGGCCGTAATATCCAGCTGAACGGTCTGGTTATAGGTACATTGAGCAACTGACTGAAATGCCTCAAAATGTTCTTTACGATGCCATTGGGATATATCAACGGTGGTATATCCAGTGATTTTTTTCTCCATTTTAGCTTCCTTAGCTCCTGAAAATCTCGATAACTCAAAAAATACGCCCGGTAGTGATCTTATTTCATTATGGTGAAAGTTGGAACCTCTTACGTGCCGATCAGATTAAAACGAAAGGCCCAGTCTTTCGACTGAGCCTTTCGTTTTATTTGACCATGTTGGTATGATTTAAATTAATACGACTCACTATAGGGTCAGTGCGGCCGCGACTTCAAGTCACGTGAATTCCAAGCTTCGGATCCCACTGTGCTGGAAAGAATTTCCCAAAAGAATTCGATCCCGAGAAGATGTCGATCTCGATGGGGCCGTCGCACCCGTCCACGCACGGCGTGCTGCGCATCCAGTTCGAGCTCGATGGCGAGACGGTGACGAAGGCCGACCCGGTGGTCGGCTACCTGCATCGCGGCGACGAGAAGATCGCCGAGAACATGACTTACAACCAGTTCGTGCCGTACACGGACCGGCTGGACTACCTCGCGCCGCTGTCGAACAACGCCGCGTTCGCGCACGCCGTCGAACAGCTCGCGGGCCTGAAGGTCCCGGCGCGCGTCGACGCGATCCGCGTGCTCACCTCCGAGATGGGCCGCGTCTCCGCGCATCTCATGGGCCTCGGCGCCTACGGCATCGATGTCGGCGCGTGGACCGTGTTCATGTACTGCTTCACCGAGCGCGAGAAGCTCTACACGCTGTTTGAAAAACTGACCGGCGCGCGCTTCACCACCAGCTACAGCCGCATTGGCGGCGTGTCGCGCGACGTGCCGCCGGGATGGATCGAGGAAGTCGACCTCTTTTGCGACCAGTTCATGCCGATCCTCGACGAGATCCTCGGCCTGCTCTCGCGCAACAAGATCTTCCTGGATCGCACCGTGGACGTGGGCGTCGTCTCGAAGGAGGACGCCATTGCCTACGGCTTGAGCGGCCCGAACCTGCGCGGTTCCGGCGTTGCAATGGATCTCCGCAAGGACCGGCCGTACTGGGGTTACGAGCAATACGACTTCGACGTCCCGATCGGCTCGAAGGGCGACTGCTACGATCGCTACCTCTGCCGCGGCGAGGAGATGAAACAGTCGATCCGCATCATCAAGCAGGTCGTGAAGAAATTCCCGGCGGGCGACTGGTACGCGAAGGACGCGCGCCGCATCTTCGCGCCACCGAAGGACAAGATCCTCACATCGATGGAGGAGCTCATCAACAACTTCATGATCGTGACCGAGGGCCCGCAGATGCCGGCCGGCGAAGTTTACTTCGAGGCGGAAAACCCGAAGGGCACGCTCGGCTTCTACGTCGTGAGCAAGGGCGGCGGCGTGCCGTACCGCATGAAAATTCGCAGCCCCTCGTTCTGCAATCTCTCCATCCTTCCGAAACTGTGCGTCGGCAACCTTGTGTCCGACGTCGTCTCCATCCTCGGTTCGCTCGACTTCGTCATGGGCGAATGCGACCGGTGAGGAAAGCCACGAGCATGGAGCATCGAGAACCGAGCATGATCGAAACCACTTCCAGTAACTTTCAGCTCCCGCGGGTCGCCGTGGCTTCCGCAGTGAATTTGCTCGCTGCTCGTTGCTCGCGATTCGCTGCTATCTGATGAATCTCAAGCCAGCCACCCTTTCCCAGATCGACGAAGTCATCACCCACTACCCGGTGAAGCGCAGCGCGACGCTGCCGCTGCTGCACCTCATCCAGGAGGATGTCGGCTGGATTTCGAAAGAGGCGATCGAGTGGGTCGCGGCCAAGCTCGAGCTGCCTCCGATCAACGTGTACGAGGTCGTCACCTTTTACCCGATGTTCCGGCAGAAGCCGATCGGCCGCCGCCACATCAAGGTCTGCCGCACGCTCTCGTGCGCGCTCACCGGCGGCTACAAGACCTGCGAGGCCTTCGAGAAGGAATTTGGCTGCCATCGCGGCGAGACGTCCGCCGACGGCGAGGTCACGATCGATTTCGTCGAGTGCCTGGCGAGTTGTGGCTCGGGCCCGGTGGTGATGGTCGACGACGACCTCCACGAGAAGGTCGATGCGGCGAAGGTGAAGCAACTGGCCGACGCGATCCGCGCCGACGCCAAGAAGGGAGCGAAGTGAGGAAGTTTCGCATTACGCAGGTGCCGCCCGTCCGCTTCGGCCTCGTGCTGGGGCTGATCAACGGCTTCATCGGCATGATCGTCGCGCCCGTGCTGCTGTTCACGCTCGGCGCCGCCGCGACCGCGGCCGACCTGGCGATCGCCCCGAAGCTGCTCGGCATCCCGTGGCTGTTCGCCGGCGCCGGCGCGCTCTTCATGCCGTTCATCCACGCCGTCGGCGGCTTCGTCGTCGGCGTCCTGCTCGCCATGGTCTACAATTTCGCCGCCCGCTGGACCGGCGGCATCGAGGTCGTCCTCGACGAAAAGCCCTGAACTTTCCCATGCCCGCTCCGACCCAACGCCGTTTGATTTTCGCTCACATCGACGAGCCCGGCTACACCAATGACCTCGCCTGCTACCGGAAGAACGGCGGCTACGAGGTAATGAAGCGCGCGTTCGCCCGCAAGCCCGAGGAGCTGATCGACGAGGTGAAGAAGTCCGGCCTGCGCGGCCGCGGCGGCGCGGGTTTCCCGTGCGGCGTGAAGTGGTCGCTCGTCGACCGGAAGAGCGGCAAGCCGATCTATCTCATCGTCAATGCCGACGAGTCCGAGCCCGGCACGTTCAAGGACCGCTACATCATCCACCAGGATCCGCACCAGCTGATCGAGGGCACGATCATCTCCTGTTTCGCGAACAACGTGAAGCAGGCGTACATCTACATTCGCGGCGAGATGCCGCATGGCGCCCGCATCCTCGAGAAGGCGATCCAGGAAGCGCGCGACGCGAACCTCGTTGGCAAGAACATCCTCGGCTCGTCGTACAGCTGCGACATCTTCGTGCACCGCGGCGCCGGCGCTTACATCTGCGGCGAGGAGACCGGCCTGATCGAGTCGCTCGAGGGCAAGCGCGCCAACCCGCGCATCAAGCCGCCGTATTTCCCCGCGGTGCTCGGCCTCTACCAGTGCCCGACGATCGTGAACAACGTCGAGACGCTCTGCCACGTGAAGCACATCGCCGACATGGGCGGCGAGGCTTACACCAAGATCGGCACGCCGAACAACACCGGCACGCGCATCTTCTGCGTCTCGGGCCACGTGCAAAAACCGGGCTACTACGAATTCGAAGCGGGCAAGATCACGATGGGCCAGCTCCTCAACGAGGTGTGCGGCGGCCCGCTGCCCGGCCGCACGTTCAAGGCCGTCATTCCCGGCGGTTCGTCGGCGAAGATCATGCGCTTCGGCGAACGCTACAAGGGCAAGCGCAAGGTCGGCCCGGACATGGTCGACTACGATTGGGGCGTCGAGGACGTCCCGATGGATTTCGATTCGCTCGGCATGATCGGCACGATGGGCGGCTCCGGCGGCGTCATCGTGATGGACGACACCGTCAACATGGTCGAGGCGCTCGCCAACATCAACGCGTTCTACTCGCACGAGAGCTGCGGCCAGTGCACGCCGTGCCGCGAAGGCTCGCTGTGGATGAAGAAGATCACCGCGCGTATGGTGCACGGCGACGCGAAGGAGACCGACGCCGCGCTGCTCAAGGGCGTGGCCGACCAGATTCCCGGCCGCACGATCTGCGCCTTCGGCGAAGCCTGTTCCTGGCCGACGCAGAGCTTCCTCGCGAAGTTCGGCGACGAATTCAAGGGCTACGCCGAGGCGAAGAAGCAGCCGAAGGCGACGGAGACTATGCCGCTAATCTGAATGGTTGCCATGAATACAGCACTTAGAAGCCAGGAGTCAGGAGTCAGGAGCCAGCGGGCTCCGGCCCGGACATTTGAGGATTTGCTCGTGTGGCAAAAGGCTCACGCTTGGGTGCTGGGCGTTTATCGTTTTTCGGACGCTTTCCCGGCCAAGGAAATGTACGCACTCACGTCGCAATTCCGACGTTCTGCGATATCCGTGCCTGCGAATATTGCGGAGGGTTTCAAAAAGGCCGGGGCGGCCGACAAAAAGCGTTTCATGAACATCGCGCAGGGTTCGCTCGAGGAGAGCCGTTATTATCTGATCCTTTCGCGCGATCTCGGCTACGGCGATTCCGCCGAACTGCTCCACAATCTCGAAGAAATCAGCCGCATGCTCGACGCCTATGCGAAGGCGATCGAAACTTCTGGCTCCTGACTCCTAGCTCCTGACTCCTTTCGATGACTGCTCCCGCCAAACCCGCCGACCTCGTCACCGTCAACATCGACGGCAAGGACGTTTCCGTGCCGAAGGGCACGAACGTCATTGAGGCTGCCAAGCTCGTCGGCGTCGAGATCCCGCACTACTGCTACCACCCGAAGCTGAGCATCGTCGGCAATTGCCGGATGTGCCTCATCGAAATGGGCATGCCGGCGGTGGACCCGGCGACGAAGCAGCCGATCATGGATGCGGCGACCGGCAAGCAGAAGATCAACTGGATGCCGCGCCCGCAGATTGGCTGCGGCACGAACGCCTCGCCCGGCCTCCACATCCGCACCAACACGCCGATGGTGAAGGACTGCCGCGAGGGCGTGACGGAGATGCTGCTGATCAATCACCCGCTCGACTGCCCGATCTGCGACCAGGCCGGCGAGTGCAAGCTGCAGGAACACTCGACGGCGTACGGCCGCGGCTACTCGCGCTTCGTCGAGCACAAGAACGTGAAGCCGAAGCGCACGGAGCTCGGCCCGCGCGTCACGCTCGACGACGAGCGCTGCATCCTCTGCTCGCGCTGCATCCGCTTCTGCAAGGAGGTCGCGAAGGACGACGTGCTCGGCTTCATCGACCGCGGCAGCTACAGCACGCTCACGTGCTACCCGGGCAAGCAGCTCGAAAATAATTACTCGCTCAACACGGTGGACATCTGCCCGGTCGGCGCGCTGACCTCGACGGATTTTCGTTTCAAGATGCGCGTCTGGTTCCTCAAGCAGACGCCGAGCATCGACACCGAATCATCCGTCGGCGCGAACACGGATGCCTGGAGCCGCGAAGGCGTGCTCTACCGCATCACGCCGCGCCGCAACGACGAGGTGAACGACACCTGGATGGCCGACTCCGGTCGTCTGCTCTACAAGCAGGTGCGCGCGGAGAACCGCCTCACCGCACCGTCCATCAACGGATCGTCCACCGGCCCGGAGATGGCGTCAAGGCGGCGGGCGATTTGCTGAAGTCCGTCGGTGGCATGCTCAAGCCCGGCGCGGTGGCCGTCGTCGGTTCCGGCCGCAGCTCGGTCGAGGAACAGTTCCTCACCAAGCGGCTCGCCGACGCACTCAAGGCGTCCGTCTCGCTCGTCAGCCGGGTCGGGCAGGGCGACCGCCTCCTGATTTCCTCCGACCGGAACCCGAACGTGCGCGGCGCGCTCGTCACCGGCCTCATCTCCGCGCTGCCGTCGCAAAAGCTCACCAGCCTCGCCGCCGACATCGATGCCGGCAAAGTCTCGGCGGTGGTTTCGATTGGCGAGGACCTCACGGCCGCCGGCCTCAGCGCCGCGCAGCTCGCGAAGGTTTCGATCATCTACCTCGGCACGCACCAGAATGCGACGAGCGACGCCGCGAAGGTCGTCATTCCGACGCTCACCGTGTTCGAGAAGAGCGGCACGTTCGTGAACCAGCAGTTCCGCCTGCAGAAGTTCGCCAAGGCCGTCCCGGCGCCGGCCGGCGTCGCCGACGATCTCGTCACACTCACCCAGCTCATTGCCGCCGCCGGTGGCGCCGCGATCGCCGCCGATCTCACGGCGGTCTGGGCCGCGCTGTCCGGCGAAGCCAAGGCGCTCGCCGGTATCAGCTACGCGAACGTGCCCGATACCGGCAAGGTGCTCGACGCCGCCGCGTGGGCTGGCCTGCCGTTCGTCGAAGGTGAAACGCTCAAATTCAAACCCGCCGCGCTGCCCGCGGCCGCCAACGCATGATTTGGGCTGCTTATCTCGGTTTCGTTGGCGCGATGGTTTTTATCGCGATGGGTCTGGCGTACTTGGTTAAGGCGGACGATTGGGCTCATGATCGGATCGATTCGAGACAGCTCGACGGCTTTGAGAAGAATGCCGCCATGAAGGAAGAAACCCAGCGTATCACCAAGGAAGGGCTCCGATATTTGCTCTTCGGCGGCCTGATACTTACTCCATTTCTTTTTCGTTTTCTGAGATGATCGAATTCTGGAATAATCTCCATCCGATCCTGAAGATCGTGATCAAGGGCCTGTGTGTCATCGGCGTGCTTTTCCCGATCGGCGGCGCCTGCTCGCTGGTCGAGCGCAAGGTTTCCGCGTGGATGCAGGGCCGCCCCGGCCCGAATCGCGCGCTGCCGCCCTGGCTCGCCTGGGTGCCCGGCATCGGCGTGCTGCAGCGCCTCGGTGCCTTCCATCTCGTGGCCGACGGCATCAAGATGTTCCTCAAGGAGGATTCGCTGCCGGGCCACGTGAACAAGTTCTACTTCATGCTGGCGCCGCTGGTCGGCATGGTCCCGGCGCTCACCACGGTGTGCGCGGTTCCGTTCGGCGCCTACCTCGACGATGCCGGTCACACCGTCCCGCTGATGCTCGCCAACGTCGACGTCGGCCTGCTCGTCGTTTTTGCGGTGTCCTCGATGGGCGTCTACTCGCTGATCCTCGCGGGCTGGGCCTCGAACTCGAAGTACCCGTTCCTCGGCAGCATCCGCGCCTCCGCGCAGCTGATTTCCTACGAGCTCTCGATGACGCTGTCCGTGCTGCCGGTGTTCCTGTGGATCAACGCCCCCGGCACCGACGGCTCGCTGAGCCTGGCGCGCGCGGTCGAGTTCCAGAGCCAGCCCGGTTTCCTCGGCGGCTTGTGGTTCATTTTCCTGATGCCGGTTTCGGCGGTGGTGTTCCTCGTCGCGCTTTTCGCCGAGACGAACCGCCTGCCGTTCGACATGGCGGAAGGCGAGGCCGACCTCGTTGGCGGCTTCCACACCGAATATGGTTCGATGAAATGGGGCCTCTTCTTTGTGGCGGAATACAGCCACATGATGATTGGTTCGGCTGTCTTCATCCTGCTCTTCCTCGGCGGCTGGAATCCGCTGCCGTGGGTGCCCCTTTCCGACGTCGCCGTCTGGCTGCACCTCGCGGACAAGCCCATCCTGCTCGGCCTGCTCTCGATCGTCATCTTCGTGTCGAAGGTGCTGTTCTTCATTTTCGTCTTCATGTGGGTGCGCTGGACCGTGCCACGTTTTCGCTACGACCAGGTGATGAAGCTCGGCTGGCAGAAGCTGCTGCCGCTCGCCATCGGCAACCTGATTTTCTACGCGGTGGCCATCGCCATCCGGCAACTGGAACTCGGCACGCTCGCCTGGGCGCTGCTCGCGGCCGGCACGGTGGTGACCTTCTGGGTCGCTCTCGCGAACCCGCTGAAAAAATCGACCCTCTGACGCCATGGCCTACGTCGTCGAACGCAAATCCCTTTCGCTCTCCGAGCGTTTCTACATCCCGCAGATCCTCGCGGGCATGAAGGTGACGTTCAAATACATGTTCAAGCCGACCGTGACGCTGCAATACCCGGAGGAGCGCCCCGCGATCCCGCCCGGCTATCGGGGCGTGCCGACGCTGGTGAAGGACCCGCACGGCCGCGAGAAGTGTGTCTCCTGCCAGCTCTGCGAGTTCGTCTGCCCGCCGAAGGCGATCCGCATCACGCCCGGCGAAATCCCGGAGGACGCGGCGACGGCCCACGTCGAGAAGGCGCCGAAGGAATTCGAAATCGACATGCTGCGCTGCATCTATTGCGGCCTGTGCCAGGAGGTCTGCCCCGAGGAGGCGATCTGGCTGCAGAACCAGTTCTCGATGTCCGGCTACACCCGCGCCGAGATGGTGAACAACAAGCAGCGCCTCTACGAACTCGGCGGCACGCTGCCCGACTCGCATTTCAAATGGGACAAGAAGAAGGACGCCGCGGAGCACGGCAACGCCGCGCATTGAGCCATGGCTGACACTCTCTTCCTGATTTTCGCCATCCTGACCGTCGCTTCCGCCGGCCTCGTGGTGCTGAACAAGAACGCGGTGAATGCCGCGCTCTTCCTGCTCATCTCAATCGTTGGCATGGCCGGGCTCTTTGTATTGCTCGACGCCGGCCTGCTCGCGGTCGTCCTGATGTTCGTGTACGGCGGCGCGGTCGTCGCGTTGTTCCTGTTCATCATCATGCTGCTCGATACGCGGCCGGGCGCGCAGAAGCCGTTCAAGAAGCTGACCATCGCCGCCTCGCTGCTCGGCGCGGCGCTGCTCGGCCTCGGCATCTGGTCGTTCTTCCAGCGCGCGGTGCTTCCGCTCGCACCGGAGCACGTCCCGGTGCCGTCGCTCCAGCGCTACGCGGAACTGCTCTTCACGACCTACCTGCTGCCCGTGCAGGTCGTCGGCTTCCTCCTTCTCATCGCCATGCTCGGGGTCATCGTGCTCAGCAAGAAGTTCGAGGATCAGGAGACAGGAGTCAGGAGCCAGAAGACAGGAGGAGCCGCCTAAAGCGACTATCACGTCATGCAGAATATTCTGACTACTGACTCCTTCCATCCTGTCTCCTTGCTGGCGGTCACCTACGGCCTGCCGTCCTACCTGCTCGTCAGCGCCGTGCTTTTCGGCCTCGGCTTCTTCGGCGTGCTGCTCCGCAAGAACACTCTCGTGGTCTACATGTGCCTCGAGCTGATGCTGCTCGCCGCGACGCTGGCGCTGGTCGCCTTCTCGCGCTTCAACGGCACGCTCGACGGCAGCGTCTTCGTTTTCTTCATCCTCACGATCGCCGCGGCCGAGGTGGCCGTCGGCCTCGCCATCATCGTCGCCCTGTTCCGCCGGCGCCACACCATCCAGGTCGAGGAACTGAACGCCCTGAAGAACTAAGCAGGGAGAATCGAGCCACGAGCCCATGAACATTTTCCACCATCGCTCATTGTTTGCCCGCGCAGCCGACGCGCCCCGCTCGCTGCTCCCGGCTCCGCGCCGCCTGCTTTCCTGACGATGCATTCGATGCTCTCGCACGCCATTCTGGTTCTCCTCCTCCCGCTCGGTTCGGCGGCGCTCATCGCGCTCTTCCTCCGCAAGCAGGGTGCCCTCGCATCGTGGATCTCCACGGCCACCGCCGCCGCGATCGCCGCGATCTCGATCATCCTGCTGCAGCACGGCGAACGCTTCACGCATTCGATGGAATGGCTGCGCTTCGGCGACTTCGCCGTGTCGCTCGGCATCAAGTACGACGACCTCGCCGCGCTGATGCTGTTCATCGTAGGCTTCGTCGGCTTCCTCATCCACCTGTTTTCGATCGGCTACATGCACGACGACGGCGCGCGGGCGCGCTTCTTCGGCGGCCTGTCGATCTTCATGTTCTCCATGATCGGGATCGTCCTCGCGGACAATCTCTTCATGATTTTCATCTTCTGGGAACTGGTCGGCTTCAGCTCGTACCTGCTGATCAACCATTATTGCGAGAAGCAGTCCGCGGCCGACGCCTCGAAGAAGGCTTTCATCGTCAATCGCGTTGGCGACTTCGGCTTCCTGCTCGGCATCATCATGTGCTACTGGCTGAACGGGACCGTCAGCCTCACCGAGCTCGCCACGAAGGGCGAAGCACACCAGCTGGTGTTCAGCACCGCCGTCCCGCTGCTCTTGTTCTGCGGCGCGATGGGCAAGTCGGCGCAGATGCCGCTGCACGTGTGGCTCCCGGACGCGATGGAAGGCCCGACGCCGGTCTCCGCACTGATCCACGCCGCCACGATGGTGGCCGCGGGTATCTACATGCTTTGCCGCGTGAACATGCTGATGGTCCCGACCGCACTCGAAGCGATCGCGGCGATCGGCACGGTCACCGCGCTGTACGCGGCGCTGTGCGCGATCGTGCAGAGTGACATCAAGAAGGTGCTGGCTTACTCGACGCTCTCGCAACTCGGCTACATGGTCGCGGCCTTCGGTCTCGGAAGCCTTCCGGATCGAATGAGCGATGGTCCGTTAGTTCACGTTGTAGGAGTGCCCATTCCGGTTCACACGCTGCCCATGTTTGCCGCCGGCGTCGGTGCCGCGATGTTCCACCTGACGACCCACGCGTTCTTCAAGGCGCTGATGTTCCTCGGCTCCGGTTCCGTGATCCATGGCTGCCACCACGAACAGGACATTTTCAAGATGGGCGGCCTGCGCTCGAAGATGCCGATCACATTCTTCACCTTCTCGATCGGGGTGCTCGCGATCATCGGGTTCCCGTGGCTTGCCGGCTTCTTCTCGAAGGACGCGATCCTCTACCTCGCGTTCGAGAAGAACAAACTGATCTTCGGCGTCCTCGCCTTCACCGCGATCCTCACGTCGTTCTACATGGTTCGCATGTGGAAGATCGTGTTCTTCGGTGAGGCTCGATCCGACGAAGCCTCCCATGCGCACGAGAGCGGCCTCACCATGACGCTGCCGCTCATCGTCCTCGCGGGCCTCTCGATCACGGGCGGCTACCAGGCGATCTACGGTCGCCTCGCCGGCTCGATTGCCGAGCTGATCCCGGAAGCGCACGGCAGCGCCCACACCACAATCTTCGCAGTCAGCCTCGCCGTGATGCTGATCGGCGCCGGTTCGGCGTGGCTGTTCTACAAGACGGCGACGACCGACACCCTGGAAGAGAAGTCTCGCGGCGCGTTTATTGGCCTGACGAAGCTGAAGGAGTCCTTTGACACGGTGTACGATTACTACGTCGCAAAGATCCAGCAGCGGTTCGCGATGGTGATCAATTACCTCGAGCAAATCTTCCTTGCCGGCCTCATCATCCGCGGCGGGGCGTGGCTGGTCGGCCTGGTCGGCATGGGCGCCCGCGCGCTCTACGTCGGCAGCCTGCACGCTTACGTTTACTGGTTCCTGCTCGGCCTCGTGCTCCTCTGGGGCTTCGCGGTCGGCATTCTCAACTGATTTCCTGATGGATTCCTCCACCAACGCTTTCCTTCTGCAGCTCGCCATCGCCGCGCCGCTTGGCGCCGCGCTGGTCATTGCGCTCGGGCTGCCCAAGCGTTTCTCGGTCAAGCTGGCCGCGGTCGCCTTCGCCGTCCCGGCAGCGATCTCGCTCTGGCTCTGGTCGCAATTCCCGGCGAACGCCGGCGAGGCCTACCAGTTCATGACCGACCTGCCGACCGGTCTGCAGATGTTCGGCATCAGCCTCAAGCTCGGCCTCAACGGCATTTCGCTGCCGATGTTCGTGCTCGCGGGCGTCATCGGGCTCGCCGCCGGCATCTATGCGCTGCGCTCCGGTGCCGAGCGCCTGAAGATCTACCTGCTGCTGCTGCTGGTCATGCAGGGCGGGTTGATGGGCACGTTCGCGTCGGTGGACATCTTCTTCTTCTATTTCTTCCACGAACTCGCGCTCATCCCGACCTTCATCATGGTCGGCATCTGGGGCGATCGCGACCGCAACTACGCGGCGATGAAGATGACGATCTACCTGACGCTCGGCGCCATGCTGTCGCTGGTCGGCCTCATCGCCATCTATGTGTCGAGTGGCGCCCGGTCGTTCGACCTGATCGAGCTGCGCCGCGTTGTCGCGGCCGGCGGCATCCCGGCGCTGACGCAGAAGCACATTTTCGGCCTGCTGATGTTCGGCTTCGGCACACTGGTTTCGCTCTGGCCGCTGCACACCTGGGCGCCCTTGGGATATGGCGCGGCGCCGAGTTCGGCCGCCATGCTCCACGCCGGCGTGCTCAAGAAGTTCGGCCTCTACGGCCTCATCCAGATCGCGCTGCCGTTGCTCCCGATCGGCGCGAGTGCGGAGCTCGTGATCCCGACGACGTTCATCCCGAATTTCCTGCTGCCGGCGAGCTGGGAGGCGGGCGTCCACACCAACTGGGCGTGGATCCTCGCGCTGCTCGCCGCGCTCGGCAACATTCTGATCGTCGGCTTCGTGACGATCGCCCAGCGCGACCTGAAGAAGATGATCGGTTACAGCTCGGTCATGCACATGGGCTACTGCTTCCTCGGCATCGCGACCTTGTCGGTGATCGGCTCCGGCGGCGTGGTGCTGCTCATGGTGGCGCACGGCCTGTCGGTGGCGCTGCTGTTCCTCCTCGCGACGAGCATCTATCACCGCACGCACACCTTCGACCTCGCGGAAATGGGCGGCCTCGCGCAGAAGACGCCGGTGCTCGCGGCCTTCTTTGTCGCTGCGACAATGGCCGGCATCGGCCTGCCGGGTTTTGCCAATTTCTGGGGCGAGCTCACCGTTTTCGTCTCGCTGTGGAAATTCTCGCCGTGGATCACCGCCGTCGCCGTGGCGGGCGTGGTCATCTCGGCCATCTACGGCCTGCGCGCCGCGGCCCGCGTGTTCTTCGGCCAGCCGACCGAACAATTGCAGAACGTGATGAAGCACCAGGCCCCGGCCGACCTCGAGTGGTCGGAAAAACTGCCGGCGCTCATCCTCCTGGCGCTGCTGTTCTTCATCGGCTTCTGGCCGCGTTCCGTGTCCACCGCTGCCGACGCGACCTTGCGCGCATCGCTCCCGGCGCCCACGGCCACCGTCACTTTCCAACGCTGATTTCCCGCCGTCATGTCGACCGAACTGCTCAAAGCCGCCGCTGATTCGAACCAGTGGTTCGCCATTTTCCCGGAACTCCTGCTCGCGTGCGCGGCGCTGGGCCTGCTGGTGCTCGAAATCATCCTCCCGAAAGCCCAGCACCGGTTTATCCCGCATGCCGCGGTGCTGACGCTGCTGGCGGCGCTGGCGGGGGTGGCGTTTAATTTCAGCAGCCCGGAACGCTGGAATGGCGTGTTGTTGTTCGGCGGCCTGATCGAGTTGAGCCCGCCCAGCCAGATCGCCCGGATATTTTTCCTCGTGTCGGCGCTGTTGGTGACCTTCCTCGCGGGAATCTGCCTGCCGCGCAGCCGCATGCCGCGCGTGGAGTTCTACCACATCGTGCTCGTCATCACCGCGGCCGCGATGCTGCTGGCCGAGAGCACCCACTTCGTGATGTTCTTCGTCGCGCTGGAGACGCTCACGATCGGTCTCTACATCCTCGTCAGCTATTTCCGCGACAATCCGCTGACGCTCGAAGCCGGCTTGAAGTACCTCGTGACCGGGTCGCTCAGCTCGGCGATCATGCTTTTCGGCATCGTGCTGCTTTATGGCGCGATCGGGCGCGTCGCGAGCCCCGAAGGTTTGCCGCACACCGGTTTTGAATTCAACGTCATCGCGGAGTTCCTCCGCAACAACCCCGGCAACTTCCTCGGCATCTCGGGTGCCCTGCTCGTGCTCAGCGGCGTGGCGTTCAAGATCGGCGCGTTTCCGTTCCAGATCTGGATTCCCGATGTCTACCAGGGCGCACCGACGCCGGTGACGGCCTTCCTGGCGGTCTCGTCGAAGGGCGCCGGTTTCGCCGTGCTGCTGACGCTGGTGCTCAATGTCTTCGCGCCGTTGCAATATGTCGTCGTGCCCGCGCTGTCGGCGATGGCGGCGGCGACGATTCTCTTCGGCAACCTGTCCGCCCTCACGCAGCGCAACACCAAGCGCCTCATGGGCCTCTCGGGCATCTCCCATGCCGGATTCCTGCTGATCGGCGTCACCGCGGCGCTCAAGGGGATCGACTGGGCGCCCAGTGCGGTCTGGTTCTACCTTTTCACCTACCTGCTGGCCTCGATGGCGGTGTTCGGCGTGATGGCCTACCTCGCGGGCGAAAACGACGCCGACCAGGAGCTCGAACGCTACGATCGCCTGGCCAAGGAGCATCCTTTCCTCGCCGCCGTGCTCGCGGTCGGCGTGGGTTCGCTGGCCGGCATTCCGCCGCTGGCCGGTTTCATGGGCAAGCTGCTGATTTTCATCGCGGCTTTCCAAGCCGGGCTGTACAGCCTGCTGGCTTTTGCCGTCATCGGCGTCGTGCTGTCGATCTACTATTACTTCGGCTGGATCAAGGCGGCGTACTTCGAGACGTGGCGCCCGCCGTCCGAAGTCGAGACCCCGCCGGTTTCCCCGGCCCGGATTGACCGGCCGTCGGCGCTGGGCGCGCTGGTGCTGGGCGGCCTGGCGCTCGCCACGGTGCTGCTCGGTTTCTTCCAGGGGCCGCTGGCGAGCTGGCTGTTCCCGACGCAGTAATTTTCGCGGGCGCGGTTATTTTTCTTCGCAACGGTGCGCGAACCTGTTTCGTGTTCCGCGCGCATGAAGGTTACCGGACTCGCCCTCGTCCCGCCTCCCACGGCGGCTGATCTGCCCAAGGTTACGCCCGAGCTGCTCGCTTCGGTTCTCGCGCGCTACTCCCGCAGCAACGAGGGCATCCACAAGATCCTCGAGAAGGTCGACCTGGCCAACCCGGACGAGTCCATCGACCGCATCCTGAAGTTCGTCGACTACGGCCACGCCTCGATCGGCGGACTCACTGGCGGCCTGGCGATCGCGCTGGACGGGGTTTCGATGTGGCTGGCGTATAAAATTTTCGAACTCGCCCAGATGGCGGACGGCCAGGAGTCGAGCACGCGCTACATCACGATGGAGGCGACAAACCTGCCGACGGCTGAGGCGCTCGGCGTGCCGGCGGATCTCGCGGAGCGCTGGTCGGCGCTGATGGCGAAGTCGTTCGCGGCGTACCATGCGGAGTACGCGCGGCTCGACCAGGTCGGCAAAGACCGGCCGGACCTCATCCGGTTGCCGAAGGACGCGAAGCCGGCCGTCGCGAACCGCATTCGCAAGAACTACGCGCTGGATCGCGCGCGCTACTTCATCCCGCTCGCCACGAAGACCAACCTCGGCCTCGTGCAGTCGTCGCGGATGTGGGCGGCGACGGTGAAGCACCTCGACTCGCTGGCTCATCCCGAGGCGCGGGCGGCGGCGGCGCTGATCCGCGACGAGCTGCTCAAGCAGTCGCCCCGGCTCATGCGCCACAGCTTCGCGGAGAAATCCTACCAGGCGCAGGCGCAGCTGGAACTGGACGAGAGCCTCAAGCTCGGTCTGGCCCGCCTGTCGACCGCACCGCTGGCCGATGCGGTGTGGGTGAAGGTTGATCGCGACGCACCGCCGTGGCTGGCGGAGAGCCAGTCGGTGCCGGAAGCGTTGAAGCACCGCGCCAATCGCTACGGCTACCAAGGCACGGCCACCCGCCGCATGCGCGTGAGCTTCGCCTGGAACAACATGGCGATCGCCGAGCTGCGCGACTTGAACCGTCACCGCACCGGCCACCGCTACACGCCGTTGATCCAGGCCGGGTTTTACCTGCCGCCGGAGATTCCGCACGCGGGGCACCAGGCATTGCTGGACGAGCAGGCGGCGCTGACGCGCGAGCTGATGCAGCGCGGATCGGCGGCCTACGTCTATTCGCTGCTGCTCGGGGCGCAGACGCCGTTCGAGCACAGCACCCACGCCGACAAGTTCATCTACGAGGCCGAGCTGCGCACCGGCATGGGTGCGCACTTCCGCTATGCCGAGCACCTGAGCGCGGCGCTGCGCGAGTTTTGCCGCCAGGTACCGGAAGCGAAACAATGGGTAGTTGAGGGCACGGCCGAGCCGGAGTAGACAGCCGGATCGAACTCGAGGGGAAGTCCGGTGGGAAAACGGGCCGGGGGATGCGCGGCCCTATCGGCCGTGCGCGTCACCGGGACAGAATAGGCTTGCCGCTGTGTGGCGGCGGGCGAACATCCTGCAGACCCAGCGGTTGCGTATTTCCCTGCACGCACAACCCCACACACGACTGTCCATGAAATCGGGCCACCAGAAGGCTGCCGGTGTAACCTTGAAAGAGGGCTGCGCGCATGGCGTTCGAAAGAGACCGACGTAGCGGCATGCGTTTCAAGGTTCTCCAGTTCAACATGCAGTTCGGCCAGGTGTGGAGCGAGGCCGACCCGGACCACGCCCCGATCGACGTCGGCGCCACCGTCGCCGAAATCAAGTCGCACAACGCCGACATCATCATGTTGCAGGAAGTGGAGCGCGCCGAACAGGGCGGTTCCCAGCCGCCGATCCCGCCGAATTACACGATGCTGAAGCAGGAACTGGCGGGCTACCACAGCACGTTTGCCTTTCCCCGTTCCGATCCGCGCGAGCTGCCGTTCGGCATCGGCCTCGCGATCTTCTGCCGCTGGCCGCTGGGCCATGCGGAATGCATCAACCTGCCGTCACCGCCGGTGGTGTTTGATTTCAACGGCGAAAAGAAGACGCCGACCGACCGTCTGCTGATCACGGCGACGACCAATATCGACGGCCACAGCCTCCGTCTGTTCAACACGCACCTGCTCGCGTTCTTCATGCTGAAGTCGAGCAGCGACACCCACCCGCAGCAGCGCGAGCGCGTGGCCCAGGAGCTGAAGAAGAGCGTCGGCCCGACGATCCTCACCGGCGACTTCAACGTCAGCAAACACGAGTCGCTCATCCGGCAGTTCGGCGATGTGGGCTACAAGACCGTGCAGTCCACCGAGGCCACGTGGCGGCGCCGGCCGTACGTGCTCGACCACATTTTCTACAACAACAAGCTCCGGTGCGTGAGCCACAAAGTGAAGACAACCTGGGCTTCCGACCACCACGCGATGCTGGCGGAGATGGAGTTCGTGTGAGGATGCCTTCGCTTGGTGGAGCGCGTTGACCCCAACGCGCTGCGGGTTCCCGGCGCCGAAAAACGCGTTGAGGTCAACGCGTTCCACCTTCACTTCGCGCGGCGCACGCGTTCCTTCTCGTCCTCGCGCTCTTCCTCGAGCCGGGCTTTCTCACTCGCGATCTGTTGCCGGAGCTTGTCGGCCTCCTCGAATTGCTGGCCGCCCAGCGCGGCATCGAGCTGCTGTTTGAGGAAAATCTCCCGCTCGGCGATCTTGCCTTGGTAAACGCGGTCGATCTCCGCGAGGCGCTGCTTCTGCTCCGCCGTCAGCGGCCGGTTGGCGGACGGATCGGATTTGGCCAGGCGTTCCATGGCGAGCTCGTAGGCGCTTTTCATACCCGACAACTTGCCACGGAATCCGCCGAATACACGGATTATTTTTCACAGAAGGAAACGAAGCGAACGAAGGAGACTCTGCGCACAGAGCCGCTTAAAGGCGGACGCAGAGCTCTGGAATCTTGACCACGTGCTCCGCCGCCTCTGCGTCCTCCGGTGGAAATCAGTTGGTGCCGGATTTCCATTCCCTTCGTTACCTTCTGCAAGACAGCTCAGCCGAACTTCACCCCGAGGAACACGACCAGAACCACCGCCAGCACGGGCGGCCAGCAGCCACCTTCGCGGGCGCGCCAGCCACGACTGGCTCCGACGGTCATGACGCCGAGCACGAAAAGCGTGGCGGCCGGCGCCATCCAGAGTTGCGTGAACTGCGCGTGGAAGTACACGCCCGGCAGCTCGGTGCCATGACCAACCAGCCAGTCCATGACCAGGATGATGAACGCGGCGGAGCAGTTGAAGAGCGTGGCAATGCCCCACAGTCCGCATAGGCCGCCCAGCAGGGCAATGAACCCGGCGATGATGGCGAGGGACGAGAGGGGAATGATAAGCAGGTTGGCCAGCAGCGCGCCGGGCGACAGCAGGCCAAAGTAGCCGATACCCGGTGGGATACTGGCGAGCGTCGCGACCCACGCACCGGCGACTGCCGTCAGCAAATGACGGCCGAGCCAGCGCACCGCATGGCGCAACCGGCCCCAGCTGGCTTCCGGCAGGTCGCGCCACGGCTGCCAGGCGGCCTGCCAGCGTTCGGCGAGCGGCGAGCCCATGAGCACCAAGGCCGTCACGACCCCGTACGACATTTGAAATCCGGGGCTGAAGAGCTGGCGCGGATCGAAGAGCAACGTGCACAACGCCGCGAGGGCGAGGGCGGCCAGCGAGTTGGCGGGCAGGCGGAAAAGACGCGAGCCGAGCAGGAATGCCACCATGAGGAACGACCGCACCGCCGGCGCGCTGGCGCCGGTGATTTCGACGTAGAGCCAGAGCACGAGGACCCCGGCGATCGTGGCGACGCGACGCGGTACGCGCACCAGCTGCAGCAGGCTTTGGATGACAATCGCGATCACGCCCACGTGCAGCCCGCTGATGGAAAAGATGTGGAATGTGCCGCTGCGCATGAAGGCGTTTTGCTGTTCGGCGCTCAGGACCGCTTTCTCGCCCAGCAACATGCCGAGGTAGAGCGAGACGAGTTCGGGGTGCCGCTCGATGCCGTGGCGCAGGACGCTTTCGAAGTGTGCTTCGGTGCGGGAGCAGAAACGTTGGAACCAGCCCGGCGGTTTTTCCTCACGCAGGACGTGCGCGCGCGTCAGCGTCAGGCGAATCCCGAGCGTATCGAGGTAGCGATCGAAGCCGGCGTTGCCTTCCGGGCTTCGGGCCTCGATCACGCCCCGGACGCCGTAGCGTCCCGAGCGCTGCGTCGGCACGCTGATTTTCTTGATGGCGGAGAAATAGACGCGCTGGCCGACGAGCGACGCCACGTGTACGTCCGCTGCCACGATCCGGCCCAGTCCGCCGGAGGTTTTTCGGTGCGGAGGCGAGCTGAAGACCTGGTCGACGTCGAGTGAAACGGTGACCTCGCGCGGTGTCGTCTCCCAGCCGGCCAGGGGTGTGGCCCGGGCGACCACGGCCACATAGCCACTGCCGGTTGCCGCGAGAAGGATCGCACCCACCCACGCGCCGGGCAGGGCCGCGGGACGCCGATGGGCGATCCACGCGCCCAGCAGCCCGACGGCAGTTGAGAGACTGGCAACAAGGACTACCACCCACCGGTGGGTTGCCGGATACGAGTCGCCCAACGCGATGCCGACCATGAAGGGCAGCAACAGCCAGAGCAGCGGCGCCCGTAAGGTGGAGCCGGATGAAGCCATGAAGAGACGTTCCCTTGGCCCGCTAAATTCCCGCAACCCGAGTAAAGTGATCCCGTCGTCGCCTTCAAACTTGTTTCAGCCGGCGAGCTGGCCAAGTTTGGCCGCAGCCATGGCACGCGAAGACGATCAGGGTATTTTGTTCGGCGAAGAATCGCCGGCGGGGCTGCCGCACTCGTCGCCGCCAGACCTCGCGTCCGCGCCGGCTGCCGCCCCGAAGGCCGGTCAGCCGCTGGCCGCGCGCATGCGTCCGCAATCGCTGGCCGAGATCACCGGGCAGGAGCACGTCCTGAAGCCGGGCAACCTGCTGCCGCGGCTCATCACGAGCAATCGCTTCGGCAGCCTGTTGTTCTACGGGCCGCCCGGTTGCGGCAAGACCAGCCTGGCGGAGGTCATCGCGCGGGAAACCAGGAGCCGCTTCATCCGCGTGAACGCGGTCATGAGCAACGTCGCCGAGCTCCGCGAGATTCTCTCGGCGGCGCGACGCCGGCCGGAAGCCGGCACGATTCTCTTCATCGACGAGCTGCACCGTTTCAACAAATCGCAGCAGGACCTGCTGCTGCCCGACGTCGAGGAGGGCAATGTGCGGCTCATCGGCGCGACGACCCACAACCCGGGCTTCTACGTCAACCCGCCCTTGCTCAGCCGCAGCCATCTGTTCCGGCTCGAGCCGCTCTCCACCGAGGCGGTGGCCGGCGTCCTGCGCCGCGCGTTGCACGACACCGAACGCGGGCTCGGCGCGCGCGGCCACACGGCGGACGACAAGGTGCTTTCCGACCTCGCGGTGCTCTGCGACGGCGACTTGCGGCGGGCGTTGAATGCGCTGGAAGTCATCGCGCTCTCGCTGCCCGAGCAAGCGGCACTCACGGAAAAGGAACTCGAGATTTTCGCGCGCGAGCGGCGCATCCGTTACGACGCCGACGAGGACGAACACTACGACACAATCTCGGCGTTCATCAAAAGCTGTCGCGGCAGCGATCCCGACGCGGCGATGTACTGGCTGGCGAAGATGCTGGCCGGCGGCGAGGACCCGCGCTTCATCGCGCGGCGATTGGTGATCCTGGCGAGCGAGGACGTCGGCCTGGCCGACCCGCAGGCGCTGCCGCTGACCGTGGCGGCGCACCACGCGTGCGATTTCATCGGTTTGCCGGAAGCCGAGCTCACGCTGGCGCACGCCACGCTGTACATTGCCACGGCGCCGAAGAGCAATTCCGCCACGCTCGCGCTGGGTGAGGCGCATCGCATGCTCAAGGAGCAGCCGGTGCAGGCGGTGCCGGTTTCATTGCGCGACAAAGGCGGGCAGGCGAGCAAGCGGGTCGGGCACGGCAAGGGCTACCGCTACTCGCACGATTTCCCGGAGAACATCTCGGGCCAGCATTACCTGGAGAAACCGCTCTCGCTGTACACGCCGAAGACGGCGGGATGGGAAGCGAAAATTGCCGAGCGTCTCGCGCGCTGGCGCGCCCTGCGCGACCAGGCGGGCGAGGCCAGGTAGCGCCGCGCTAGACGACGCGCAGCGACAGGAAGATGACCGCGAGCTTGCGGGCGTCGTAGGCGGTCTCGAGGAATTCCGTGAACCGAAACACCAGGCGATTGGCGCCGGCCCGCAAGGACAACGGAATCGATACCTTCTCGCGCTGGTTCACGCGCTGGAACGAATACTGGTGAAGCGGCGTGTCATTTAGCTCGATGGTCATTTGCTGCCGGTCGGAATACGTCAGGACCTCGATCGCGAGTCGCGCGATGCGCTCCGCGTCGGCATCGATCTGCAGGGTCATCGCCGGCGCCAGGGCCCAATGAAAGATGGGCAGGTAGGCTTCGGCGACCGGACCTTCCTGTCGATCCCAGCCGGCGATCGGCACGAAACCCGCGAAAGCATCAGGGCGGCCCGCGAACACCGTCGCGGTCAATTCCAATTGGGACAGCGGACGGATGGCTGATTCCGCGGCCGGCTCGATGGCGGCGGCGCCGACCCGGTCGAGCAGTTCCCCGTGGCTGGCGGCCAGTTTTTCGAGAAAGGGCAGGAACGCGCGAATCGTGCGCGATAGTTCCTGATCGACATTGGTGTAGCGTAGCGGACCTCCGCGATAGACGAGCGGAACTTTGCGGAGCCGGTCCAGCACGTGCCGGCTGGTGGCGAAGAACATGTCGGGGTTTTCCGCGAGGAGCTGGAAACTGAGCCGGTAGTGGGTATCCAGGCCGGCATGGGCCCGGCCGCGGCTCAATTTCTGGAGCTCGGCCAGCGCGACGCGCATCGCCTGCTGGCTGGACGAGCGCAGGGGAAAGTGTGCCAGGCGAAATTCCGACGGCAGCGGTTGGTCCGCCAGCGGGGCATTGTCGCGGTAAATGGCATGGCTGCCCTTGCCGGCCACGGCGCCGGGATCGGCGGCGAGTTTGCGCGGGACGAGGATTTTCCGGGTGTGCTCGGGCTCGCGATTGCAGTGCTGCAGCCGCACCAGCGGATTCGCCTCGCCGTCGTCGTCCGCGGCAGTCGGATAATAATTTTCCAACAAGTAGCTCGCGGGCGCATCCTCGGAAAGCCCGGCAAGGATGTCTTCCAAGGTCGCGCGGTCCGGTCCGGAGATCGCTTCGTCGGCGTCCAGGGGCAGGATCCAATCGGCCGCGAATTCCTGGACGGCCCGGTGCGTGAGCGCGTTGCTGCGGGCCTGCTGGAGATTCCCCAGCGCGTCGTCGGTATAAACGGTCAGCGGCAGTCCCTCGCGTTGCAACGCGCCCAGGATCCCCCGGGTGCCGTCGGTACTGTCGTGGTCGAAGACGAGGTGATGGTCCACCCAGGCCCGGGCGTGACGGATGAAAGGTTCGATGATGTCCGCTTCGTTTTTGACGACGGAAACCGCGACAAGTTTCATGCGCGCCACTGTGTGGATTGGCGTGCCGGATGACAGGTCAAAATGCTGGCGAGGCCTCGGAGAGGCGCCAGCGCGGGGCCGTCAAATCCACGCGAAAAACCATCGCTTGACGCGGACGCGGCCAGCGGGGGCTTGCCCCGGCGCGCCGGATGCCTAGCGTGAGCCCATGAAAAAGTTCGTTGCTTTGCTGGTCATGCTGGTGACGGGCAGCTGCCTGCTGGCGCAGACGCCGGCTCCCGCGCCGAACACGCCGCCCCCGGCAACGCCGGCCAAGCCCGGTGCGAAACCCGGCGCCAAGCCCGAGGTGAAGAAGCCCGAACCGGAGCCCAAGATCGAAGGTTACACGATCGCCCGGGCAAACGGCACGTTTCTCGGCCTCACGGTGGTCGAAGGCCGGTTCCACTTGAAATTCTACGACAAGAAAAAGAAGCCGATGAAGCCCGACGTGGACCGGGCCTTGGCGCGTTGGAACAGCCCCCAGGTTACCGGCCAGAGCCGCACGGTGCTCAATCCCATCGACGCGAACACGCTCGGCGGCACGACCGTCATCCGCGGGCCGCTGACCTTTAATGTCTACCTGACGCTCCTGAAAAACGAGGGCGATCCGGACACCAACGCCGAGACTTTCGTGATCAACTTCAACGGTTGATCCGGTAGGCAGTCGAACTCCCTGATGGCCCTGCTGCACATTGCAGGCGGCGTCGCCCTGATGCTTTTCGGCATCAGGTTTCTGCGCAAAGGGCTCGAGCGGATGCTGGGCCACGCGCTGCATGCGTGGATCGAGCGCATGGCGGCGAACCGCTGGACCGCGGGGCTGGCGGGCCTGGCGTTCGGCTCGGTCGCGCCTTCGTCGACCGCGCAGACCATGTTCACGATGCAGTTGCTCAACGCGGGCAACCTGCCGGCGGAGCGGATGCTTGTCTTCCTGCTCGGTGCGAACGTCGGCATCACCGTGATGGTGCAACTGATCTCGTTTCAGTTCGCCAGCATCCATGCCTTCCTGTTGATCGGCGGCGTGGCCGCCTACCTCGGGGCGCGCAACGAAACCTGGCGCGGCGCCGGGCAGACGCTGCTGGCATTGGGACTGATTTTTCTCGCGATGAACCTGATCGGCGACGCGGCGCGCGTGCTGACCGCCGATCCGGATTTCACGACGATCATGGGCGTCGTCGTGCACCACAAGTGGCTGTTGCTGATCTTCGCGGCGGGAATGACGTTTGCGACGCAAAGCTCCACGGCGACCATCGGCCTGGCGATTGCGCTGGCGGAGGCGGGCCAGGGACGGCTGGAGGTCGTCGTCCCGGTCGTGCTCGGCACCAATCTCGGGCTCGGCCTGACGTCGCTCGCCGCTGGTTGGGCGACACTCGCGGGGAAGCGCCTCGCGACGGCGAACCTGGTACTCAAGTGCGCCGTGCTGCTGCCCGCGATGTTCGCTTTCGACCTGGTGCTGGGTTGGATCGGGGCGATGCCCGGGGAAATCGGGCGGCAAACGGCGAACCTGCACACGGGTTTCAACGTGATCGTCGCGATCGCCGGAGCGATGTTCGCCGGGATTGTCGGACGCCTGGTCACGCGGGCCGTCCGGGAGGAAGCGCCGGCGGGCGCGCTCTCCGGCGTGCCGACGCACCTCGATCCGGCGGCGCTGACGAGCCCGGTCTTTGCGCTGGCGAACGCCTCGCGCGAAACGCTGCGGCTCGCCGAGGAGGTGCGCAACATGCTGACCGGTGCCTGGCGCGGCTATCAACAGCGCGACGCCGCGCTGGTGCGGCACGTGCAGCAACACGACGACCGCATCGACGAGTTGCACGCGGCGATCAAACATTACCTCAGCCGGATTCCGGCCGAGGCGATGACGCCGCGCGACAGCACGCTGCAGTTCGGCCTGCTCCATTTTGCCAGCCAGCTCGAGTCGATCGGCGACATCATCGACAAGAATTTCTGCCATCAATTGCTGAAACAGATCGTCGACCCGCTGCCCTGGTCGCAGGGCGACGAGTCCGATCTCGCGGAAATGCACGCCCGCACGCTCAAGCGGCTCGAGATGGCCATCCTCGTGCTGACCACGCGGGAGCGGGCCACGGCGACGGAATTCCTGCGCGAGGGCGATACGGTCAAGGACTGGTGCATCGATATGCAGAAACGGCATTATCAGCGCATGGTGGGCGGTGACGCGCGCCAGCTGGAGGCCAGCACCCGGTTTCTCGACCTGATCAACGCCCTCCGGCGCATGAGCGGGCAGCTGAACACCATCGGCCACACTTTCGCGGACGATAAAGCGCCCGAATAGGACGGACCGCGGCGCCGCGGGATTTGACAGGGTGGCGGAGCCCGAGGATGCTATGCGGCCTCTCGCATGACCACCGAGCAACCGTTCGATTCCGTTGAAACCGCGATCCAAGCGATCGCCGCGGGCGGCCTTGTGATCGTGACCGACGACGAGGACCGGGAGAACGAGGGCGATCTCATCATGGCGGCGGCCAAGGCCACGCCGGAGAAGATCAACATGATGATCCGCTACTGCAGCGGCATCATTTGCGTGCCGATGCTTGAGCCGCAGCTCCGCCGCCTCGGCCTCGGCCCGATGGTGCAGCAGAATCGCGAGGTGCAGCGCACGGATTTCACCGTCACGGTGGATGCCGCGGAAGGAATCACGACCGGCATCAGCGCGTTCGACCGCACGGAGACCATCAAGATACTGGCCGATCCGCACGCGCGTCCCGAACAGCTCGTCCAGCCGGGACACGTCTTTCCGTTGCGCGCGCGCCCGGGCGGCGTGCTGGAGCGGGCCGGCCATACCGAGGCGGCCGTGGATCTCGCGGTGCTGGCGGGCCTGCCGCCCGCCGGCGTGCTCTGCGAACTGGTCAATGACGACGGCACCGTGCAACGCCTGCCGCAGCTGCGCGAATTCAAGCGGCAGCACGGGCTCCCGATGATTTCCATCGCGCAGCTGATCGAGCACCGCCACCAGCGGGAAAAGCTCGTGGAGCTGCTCGAAACCCGGCCGTTTTCGTCGGAGTACGGCGAGTTCACGTTGCACGTTTTCCGCAGCAAGGTGGACGGGCGTCATCACCTCGCGTTCACCATCGGGAAACTCGATGGTTCGCCGACGCTGGTGCGGGTGCACACCGAGAACCTGTTGAGCGACGTATTTCACGCCAAGGACATGGTGAGTCACGATGCGCTCACGAGTTCGCTCCGCCACGTGGCGAAGGCCGGCCACGGCGCGATCATCTATATGGAACAGACCGGTCGCATGCAGAACGCGCTGCTGCACGCCGACCGGCCGCCCGCCAACCTGCGCGATTACGGCACCGGGGCGCAGATCCTGACCGCGCTCGGCCTGCGCAAGATCCGGCTGTTGCAGCACTCGCCGCGCCGCGTGGTCGGTCTCGATGGCTACGGGCTGGAGATCGTCGAGCAAATCCAGGTATGAAACGCGGCGCGTTTTGAGTTGCCCGCCACCCGTAGAATCCCTGCGCTGAACCTTCCATGAGCCGCCATACGCCAACGCCTCTCGCCGTCGACGGCACCAAGCTGTCGTTCGGGATCGCCTGTGCGCGCTTCAATCCCGCATTGGTGGACGCTCTCCTGGACCGTGTGGCGGCCGTGCTGCGGGCCGCGGGCGTGAAGTCCGAGCGGATTTCGGTGGTGCGGGTGCCGGGTTCAAACGAGCTGCCTGTCGCCGCCCAGTGGCTCGCCGAGCGGAAACCCGACTGCGTGATCGCGCTCGGCGTGCTGTTGAAGGGCGGCACGACCCACCACGAGATCGTGGCCGATGGCGTCACGGTGGGCCTGCAGCAGGTCGCGCTGGCGCACAACGTGGCGGTCATCAACGGCGTCATTGTCGCCGAAACCTGGAAACAGGCCGCCGACCGGTGCACCGGCCGGATCGATCGCGGCAGCGAGTTTGCGCGGGCCGCGCTGGAGATGGCGGCGTTGAAACGAAAAATGGGAGGGAAGAAGTCATGAGCAGCCAGTTTGCCCAGCGTCGCGAATCCCGCGCCGCCGCCCTGCAATTCCTCTACGCGTGGAGCATGAATCCGCCCGCAAACCTCGCCGAGGACATGCGTGTGTTTTTCGACACTCTCGAGCATCCGCGCGACTATTACGCCTTCGCCGACGAGCTGATTCACGGCGTCATCGGCCGCGTCGACGAAATCGACGGCCACATCCGCACGCTCGCGCACAACTGGGAGTTCGACCGCATCGCGCGCATCGACCTGGCGATCCTGCGCCTGGCGATCTTCGAGATGCTGCACCGGAAGGACATCCCGCCGGTCGTCTCGATCAACGAAGCCATCGACCTCAGCAAACATTTCTCCACGGCCGACTCGAAGCGTTTCATCAACGGCATCCTCGACCGGATGAAGGACAAGCTCGGTCGCGACGCCCGCAAGCCCACCAGTGAGTGACAAGTGAAGTGTGACATGTGACGAGCTGGAGGGCTCGCTTGTCACCCGTCACCTGTCACAAGTCGCTTTCTCGATGTTTTCCATCTTCAAGAAATTCAAGGACGGCCTGACCAAGACCGTCGCGGCGATCGCGGCCAAGACGCACGGTTTGTTTGGCGGCCGGAAGATCGATGCCGCCTCGATCGACGAGCTCGAGGAAGCGCTTTATACCGCTGATTTCGGCGTCGAAACGACCACGGAGATCCTCGAGGAGATCAAGACGGCCTATCGCAAGGACGCCACGCTCCAGGGCCGCCAGGCGGCCGAGATTGGCGCGGCCGTGTTGAAGCGCGTGCTGGCCGGAGCGGAGGGCAAGCTGGAGAAGGGGGCTGCGCCCTCGGTCATCGCGATGATCGGCGTGAACGGTTCCGGCAAGACCACCACCACCGCGAAGCTCGCGCACAGGCTCAAGGGCGACGGCCAGACGGTCGTGGTGGCGGCGTGCGACACTTTCCGCGCCGCGGCGGTGGAACAGCTCAAGAGCTGGGCGACGCGCCTCGACCTGGAGATCATCGCAAGCCACGCCGGCGCCGACGCCGCGGCGGTCGCCTTCGACGCCTGGCAGGCCGCCAAGGCGCGCAATCGCGACTGGCTGATTGTCGACACCGCCGGCCGGCTGACCACGAAGAGCAATCTCATGGAGGAGCTGGCAAAGATCCGCCGCGTGCTGCAGAAGAACGACCCGTCCGCGCCGCAGCATCGCTGGCTGGTGGTGGACGGTTCGCTCGGCAGCAATTCCATCGAGCAGGCGAAGGTTTTTCACCAGAGTTTCGGCCTGACGGGATTGATCGTCACAAAGCTGGACGGCACGAGTCGCGGCGGCGCGATCGTCGGCATCTACCGGCAGCTCAAAATCCCGATCTACTTCATCGGGCTTGGCGAACAGCCGGACGACCTGCAGCCGTTTTCGATCGAGAATTACGCGCGCGCGGTGTTCGGGTTGGAAAGTTAAGGCATGAGGCCTGGGCGCCCTCGCCGCGGAGTAACGCGGCGAGCGCGCCGTTTCCCAAGGAATGACCCGTTCAAACCGGCGCGGAGCGCGGGTTCCACGTGTCGCTAGAATGCTAATCGCACTCCCGCGGTAAAGTCGCGGCCGGGGAGCGGCGCGATGTCCTTCAGCACCGACGTGCTGACGCGGGCGGTTTCATCGGTGAGATTGGTCACGCGTGCGAACAGCTGGGTTTCGGTTCGCTTGCCGACGAAGCGGTAGGAACCGCCCAGGTTGACGAGTGTGTAGCCGTCGGTCGGCGTTTCGATCGGCGCGATGCGATCCTGATCGGCCGAATGCCGGACCTCGGCGGTGACTGAAAAATTGCCGCTGCGCCAGTCGAACGCCGCGCCGAGGCGAAACGGAGGCATGCGCGGCAGCGGCTGGTCGTCGGTCGTGTTGTCCGCGCGCACATAGTCGCTGGTCACGCGCAGGTCGGCTTCGTGCTCGCGGGACTTGTGCAGGTGGAACACGACCTCGAGTTCGCCGCCGTAGAACCGGGCGTCGCGCTGCACGAACCGGTAGATCGGCAGGTTGTCGTCAGGTTCAGCCGCGCCGGTGTTCTCCTCGAAGATGTAGCCGTCGAATCGATTCATGAACAACGTGAGCGCCCCGGTGATGGGACCTTCGCGCTTGCGGAAACCGAGGTCAACGCCTTGCGACGTTTCGGACCCGAGCGACGCGTCGCCGATCTCGAACGCACCCGTGCCGGCATGCGGTCCATTGGCATAAAGCTCCTGCGCGTTCGGGAGGCGTTCGTTGCGGGTGAGCGAGAGCGTGAGTGCATAGTCGTCGGACAACGACCATACCGCGCCGGCGGACAAGCTGGTGCCGGTGAGGGCGCGACCGGGCAGGCCGGAACCTGCATCGGGCGTGATTTCCTGCCGCTCGACCCGCGCACCGAACTGGAACGTCACTGGCTTGACGACGGCTTCCTCGTAGAAAAACGCGGCGTTGTTGTGGGTAACCGAGGGCGGCAGGAAAGCTTCCTCACCGACCGCGGCGAAATCGCTGCGGGAGGCCTGCAAGCCGATCGCGCCTTCGAGGCCCCCGATTTTCTCATGCAGGAATTCGAGCCGTCCTTCGTAGCCTTGGTTCGTGAACTCGGTGCCGAGCGCCCCGCCTTCCAGTTCGTCATGGCGGTAGTCGGCGATGCCGGCCTGCAGTTTGATGGCGCGCAGCAGGCCGATGGGCTGCAGCATTTCACCGTGGATGTCCCAGCGACGTTGACGCAAATCGATATGCACGTCCGGCTCGGCCACCGTGCCGTAGAGTGAATCATAGCCGTTGTAAGAAACGCCGAGATGGCCGCTTTGGCCGATATAGGAAACACCGATCGAGCCGCCGCGGCTTTCCGTGGCGCTGTTGGGCAGGACGCCGTTGCCGGGTGTCTCACCCGCGGCGATCATTTCGGCTGCCTTCTGGGGCGTGGGCGCGAGTCCGGGAATTTTCACGTCGTCGGTTTCGCGGTGAAACCCGTCGATGCGCCACGCGAAGTGACCGGCGGCGCCGGTGAGCAATCCGGCGCCGGTGCGTTCGTCCGCCGCGGAGTCGAGCCGGACTTCGAAGCGGCCGTCGACCGGATTTTCGGGCAACTCTTCCGGGATGCGACCGTCGATGACATTCACCACGCCCCCGACGGCGGCGCCACCGTAGAGGAGCGAAGCGGGACCGCGCACGACTTCAATGCGATCGATGAGGATCGGCTCAAGACTGACGGCGTGGTCAGGACTGACGACGGACGCGTCCATCGTGCCGACGCCGCCCGTGAGCACACGGATGCGGTCGCCGCCGAGGCCGCGGATGATCGGACGGCTGGCACCCGGTCCGAAGTAGGTGGATGAGATGCCCGGCTCCTCGGCGAGCGTTTCGCCGAGCGAGGGCTGGAGTTTGAATTGGAGCTTCTGCCCGGCGAGCACGCTGGTCGGTTGCGTGACTTCATCCTGGGCGCGGGCAAAAGGACTCGCCGAAACGACGAAGTCCTCGAGATTGATGGCCTCTTTTTTGGAGGAGGCTGAATCGTCGGCGGCCTCGGCACCAATCAGGCTGGAGCCGAGCGCGGCGAACAGAGGAAGCGAATAACGGAAATAGAAAAAGGGTTTCATGCTGAGTCGGATTGATGGCAGGCGTTCGCGCGCAAGGAAGCGCGGCGAACAAACGCAAACGGCGCCACCGGACGCGGCGGCGCGACAGTTCCATTAACTCAGCAGGCCGGCGGACCGCGTCCCGGCTGCAACCAATCCGCCGGAGACTCGACCCGCAGCGGGTCGGCCGGCATCACGCGGGCAAGCAGCGTGATCGCTGGCTCGGCGACGAATACGGTCGCCGCCTCGGGATTATCCGTGCCGTGGCTGAACAGCGTGACGGCGCAAACGTGGTCGGCATGCCCGGCGTCATCGTGCAGCGACAAGTGCAGCTGCTGACTTGCCGCGAGCAAACTGAGCACCCAGACGAGCGCTCCGCACAGCACCGCGACCCAGCGCAACGCTGGACGGGGCAGGGCGGAGGAGGCGGTGCGGTTTACGGTCACCGGAAGCAACGGGTGTCCATTATCGCAAAGTCGTCAAGCGCGCGAACGGTGGAAACGATTTGCGACCGCGGATATCATTCGCTGTCATGACCGCATGAAGCGTCCGCTGCTTGGAGTTCTGGTGGTGGGAATACTGGCGACAAGCGCGGCCGCGCAGGAAAAGTTCACGGAGCGATTGACGGTCGAAGAGCGCAAGCTGGCCGGTCTTGACCAATTGACGCCCGAGCAGCTCGCGGCACTGGACGCCCTCGTAAAGCGCGATCGCGAGTCGGGTGAAAAACGCGTGCGCGAGGAAGTGACACGAGAGGTGAAGGCGCAGGCCAAGGTGGAGGTGAAGAAAGAGGAGGAAGAGAAGCAACTTGCCGAAACGCGCGTGCTCAGCCGGATCGTGGGCCGCTATGATGGCTGGGAAGGGACCACGGTTTTCAAATTAGAGAACGGCCAAGTCTGGCGGCAGGCTTCACCGGACGTTCACTATGTGAAATCGCTCGAGTCCCCGGCAGTCTTGATCGAAAAGGTTTATGGCGGTTGGCGACTGTACGACCAGAACGGCGGGTGGGTTCGGGTTGTGCGCGTCAAATAGCTGACCGATTCGGGCAAGTCATTCACTCCCTGCCGAATGGACCTACCGCCTGAATTCAGGTGATTTTTGCCATCAATACGTAAGCCCCGTTCCGCTATGGTGATGACGCAGATTTTTTTCGTGCCCGCAAGGGTGCGAGAGGTGACCAACTGGGCTCGCGCGCGTTTACTGGCCCGTGACGCGCGCGAGCCCAAATCTTTTTAGCGAGAGGAACGAAAAGCAAAAGGCGCGGGAATGCTCCCGCGCCTTTCGTATTTCTGAAAAGCAGTTAGCGCACGCCGCCCATCAGTTTCTTGACCCACGGCACGAGGGCGAAAAGAGCGAGCGCGGCCAGGGCGACCCAAAGGGCTTGATGCCAGAAGAATTTGGCCAGCGCGCCCGGGTCGTCCGACGTGAAGTCACCCGCGAGCACGCCCGCCAGTTTGTTGCCCAGCGCGGCGGCGAGAAACCAGATGCCCATAACCAAGCCGGTCAGGCGAGCCGGAGCGAGCTTGGTCATGGTGCTCAGGCCGACCGGGCTCAGCAGCATTTCGCCCGTGGTCCCGAGGAAATAGAGCCCCAGCAACCAGATTGGGCTGACCTTGCCGCTGACGGTCAGTTTCGCGGCGGGAATCATCCACACGAAGGAAAGTGCGACGAAAAGCAGGCCGAGCGCGAATTTGGCGGGACTCGAGGGTTGCTTGGTGCCGAGCTTGATCCAGATCCACGCAAAGAGAGGAGCAAGGGCGATAACCCAGCCGGAGTTGACGGATTGCCACCAAGCCGACGGAAACTCCCAACCGAAAATGCGATTGTCGGAGAGCCGGTCGGCGAACAGGGACATGGACGAGCCGGCTTGTTCGAAGATCGCCCAAAACACCTGCGCGGCGAAAAAGAAGATCAGGATCGCGGCCATGCGCCGGCTCTCGGTGTCCTTGCGAACCGCGAACACCCCGATCGCGATGAACTGCGCGGCAAACAGCGCGTATACGATCGGTCGGTAGTGGTCCGCGGCGACCATCAGCAAGATCAGCGCGAGCGATCCCAGCATGACCAAACCGAGTTTGCCCCACGGACGGCCACCGTTCGCCGCGGGAGCATGGCCGACATGAGTCAGCGTCGAGGAGCGACGAAGGTACGTGATCAGGCCGAAGGTCATGCCGACGCCCGCAGCGCCAAAAGCCCAGTGCCAGCTGTTCTGCGGGTTCATGCCCATGGAGCCGAGCCAGGCACGGAAACCTTCGTCCTGGGCCAGGTAGCCGCAGACGATCGACGCGAGCAGGGCGCCGATGTTGATGCCCATGTAGAAAACCGAAAAACCGGCGTCACGTCGTTCGTCTTCGATCGAGTAAAGACTGCCGACCATGGTGGAGATGTTGGGCTTCAGAAAACCCGTGCCGATCGCCACCAGGCAGAGACCGGCGAAAAACGTCGCCTGGCTGTGCATCGCCAGCGAGTAGTGGCCGCAGGCGATGATGATCCCGCCAATTAACACGGCGCGGCGCGCGCCGATGAAGTTGTCGGCAATGAACCCGCCCACGATGCACAGCAGGTACACGCTCATCGTGTAAGTGCCGTAAATCGCCGCGGCTTTCTTGTCGTCGAAGCCCAGACCGCCTTCCGAGATTGCCAGGGTCATGAAGAGAACCAGCAGGGCTCTCATGCCGTAGTAGGAGAATCTCTCCCACATCTCGGTGAAGAACAGGGTCGTTAAACCGCGGGGGTGTCCAAGTATTCCACTCTTATCGTTGATCGAGCTAACGGAGGTGACTTCCATTGATGCGGAAGTCGGGCAACGATTATGACAAAGTGCAAGCGTCCTCACACACTTTAACCCTTTTGGACCACCCCCACTGTAATGGCCGGCGACTCAACCGCATCTGACGGATCCCCGCGATCGATCGCCGTCCTCTACGCGACCGTTTCCGGCAATGCCGAACAGCTGGCGCAACTGGCCGCGACGCGGCTGGCGGGTCACGGTTTCCAAGTGCTCGTGAGCAACGTCGCGGACTTCCCGGCGGCGCGGCTCACGGAGCTGGATACCGTGCTGGTCATCGCCAGCACGTGGGGCGAAGGCGAGCCGCCGCCGGACGCCGCGGCGTTCTGCGCTGCGCTGGAGCATCAGGATGCGCTGCGTTTGCCCCACCTGCACTACGCGGTGCTGGCGCTCGGCTCGTCTTCCTACCCGGATTTCTGTCGCTGCGGCCGCCAAATCGACGAGGATTTGGCGCGCTGCGGCGCCCGCCGGCTGTTACCGCGCATTGACTGCGACACGAAATTCAAATCCGTTTTCGACCGCTGGCTCGATGACGTTCGGCTGGCTTTGACCCAAGAACCACCGACCTGATCCATGCCGAGCAAGCCAGCGGTCCGCCGCGCACCGACCAGAAAACCTCCAACTCGCATGCAGGGGAACGTCGATCTCGCCGACCGGCTGGGCCGGCTGCTGAAGTTCATGGGCCTTGGCCGCCCGGGCGTCCGCACGGAGATGCTCGGCGATCTGCCCTGGCCCGGCCTCGCCCCGCGCGAGATCACGGTCTACCTGCCGCCCGATTTTCATCCGCGGGCGGGAGCGCCGCTCCTGATCGCGCTCGATGGCCAGACCATGGCGCGCTGGAAGTTGGGACCAGCTGTCACCAAGCTCGCCGCAGCTAACGCCGTGGTGCAGCCGGTGGTGGTGACAATTCCGGCGTCACCGGATCGCGGCGAGGAATACGGCATGGCCGGCCTGCCCGATTTCATGGGCCGCGGAAAGCTGGCGACGGAGTTTCAGGAATACCTGGTGAGCGGCGTTGTGCCGGTCATTCGCCAGCGCTACGGCGCGGGCCTCGAACCGGCGCGCACGGGAATCTGGGGAGCGTCGATGGGCGGCCTGGCCGCGTTCGACACGGCGTGGCGGCACCCGGAGATTTTCGGCCTCGCGGGAATTTTCTCCGGTTCGATGTGGTGGCGCGAAGATGACTCCAGCGCGGCCGCGCAACAGGGTTCGCGCCTCGCTCACCGGCGCGTGCGCGAGACGGCGACAAAGCCCGCGGTACGCTTCTGGTTTCAGGCCGGCACGGCGGACGAAACGGCCGACCGCGACGGCAACGGCGTCATCGATGCGATTCAAGATACGACCGAGCTGATCGACACGATGGTCGATCGCGGCTTTGAACGCGGGCGCGACGTGTTCTACACCCAGACGCGCGGCGGACGGCATCATGAAGCCACCTGGGCGCGCGAGCTGCCGAAATTCCTCCGCTGGGCGCTGCCGCCGAAGAAGTAGCGGCGCAACACTACCGCGACGCGACAAGCGTGGGCACAGCTTCAGGCAGCGGCTGATACGCCGCGATCACGACGCCGACGAGGTTGGTCGCGATCACCGGCTCCATGTCGTGCGTCGCGTTGTTGACGCCTGCCACGCGCCAGCCATCGCGCGCTTTCGCGACCAGCACGTGCGCGATCGCTTGCTGCGATTGGTTCCGATAAACCGCCGTCTGGCCGGGCTGCAGTTCGTCGTAGGAAACGGCGCGCAGCACGAGCAGCGTGCCGGGGGCGTAGAGCGGCTGCATCGACTCGCCGTGGCCGACGACGACGAACGTACGGGGCTCCTTGTTCAAGAGCGCGCAGGCGCATTGCCATGCGACGCTCGCGGGCAGCGGGATCGCGCGCGGCGATTTGCCGGCGTACACGCCGCCGATCCAGATCGGCTCGGGCTCTGCATGCGCCGGCAGCGTTCCCGCGATCGCTCCGGCGAGCAAAATTTGTCGCCACCAGCGTTGACGCGCAGCGAGCCACATGATGCCCACATTGTATCCTTCGAATCCGGGAATAACCAGAGGCTGAAAGGCCCTGATTTCAGGTGTCGGATTTTCTTACGACTCCGGCATCTCGCCGCGGCGCCGGGCGTTAGGATTTTTCGTTGCGCACGGCGCTCGCGATGCTCGTCGGACGCTCGGCGGCGCGCGACAGCAGCGGCAGCGTCACCCGAAATTCCGCCGCGCCGCTCTCCACCCCGATGGGTTCGCCCACCGTGAGCAGGTAGCGCTCGCGGAGATTGCGCAAGCCGACGCCGGTCGAGTCGCCGCGCGGCGGTTCGCGGCGCAGTGTGTTCGCGAAACTGAGACGGCGACCCGACAACTGCAGCCGGACTTCGAGCGGCGCTTCCGGGCTGACGACGTTGTGCTTCAGCGCATTTTCCATGAGCAGCTGCAGCGAGGCCGGCGGGATGAGCAGGTCGTGGCCGAATTCCGTGAAGCCCTCGAGCGTCACGTTCACACTGCGCGGAAAACGCAGGCGCGCGAGATCGGTGTAGGCGCGGAAGAACGCGAGTTCCTCGTCGAGTCCGACGAGCTCGCGCTTCACCTGGGCCAGCAGGTAGCGGCAGACCGTGGCGAGGTGGCGGTTGAACGTGCGCGCCGTCGCGGGATTCTCCTCGATGAGCACGCCAAGCGTGTGGAGCGAGTTGAACAGGAAATGCGGCGTGAGCTGGCTTTTGAGCGCCGATAGTTCGGACTGCAGGCGCACCCGCTCGACATGTTCCCGTTCAAAGCGGTCCTCCAAGCGGTCGTGGATCAGGAACATGGTTTCATAGAGGTGCGTGACCACGAAGGCGACCGGAAGGATCACGCCCAGGTTCAGGCGCAGGCCGTGCCAGTCGATGCCGGGACTGCCATCGAACGCATACCACAGGAACATGCCGAGAAACGCCGTCACCGAGGAATAGGCCGCCGTCGAAGCGAGCAGCAGCGCGGCTTTGCGAAACGGGCGATCGAGCCAGTCGTCGCGCTCGCGCAACCGGTAGAGGATCGCGCGATTTCCCATCCACAGGACAAACGACAGGGCGAGAAACCAGCCCGTGCCGATCCAGTAGAGAGGTTCGCGGGGAGTGAGGTGGTCGAGGACGCCGGTGAAGCGCGGGATGGCGAGCCCGAACAGCGGGATGCCGACGCACCGAATGGCGACGTCGCGCAGACGCCGGTTGCGCTGCACGGTGGGTGACGCAGGTTCGGCCATCAACCCGGGTTTTGGCGGGCGGCCAACCCTTCGGCCACCCGCTTGCGTCCAATCCCCGGCTGCCTGCGGCAACCCGACGCGCGGCTGCGAGGAAGGGGTGTCATATTCCGCGAAGCCGCCCGGCGGCGCGGCCTTGCGCCCGGGCGCCGGCTCGTCATCGTGGCGGGTGTTGCGATGACCCTCCCCGCCAAAGAGGCCGCGCAGGCCCTGCTGAACGAGTACGTGACCGACGATTACCAGCGGCACCACGCGCGGATGGTTGCGACCGCGATGGAGGGTTACGCCCCGCGGTTCGGCGAGGATCCGCTGCTCTGGTACGTCACCGGCCTGCTCCACGATATCGACTTCGATAAATACCCTGACACCCATCCCGGTCCTTCGCTGGTCTGGTTCAAGGAATGGGACTATCCGCCTGAGTTGATCCACGCGGTCGAGGCGCACGCGTATGGGTACCATGGCTTCCAGACCTTGCCCCAGACGAAGCTCGCTGCTGCGCTGCTCGCCTGCGACGAGATCAGCGGGATTTTCTACGCCTACCGGAAGATGAATCCCGTGCGCTATGGCGAGATGAAGGCGAGTTCGATCAAGAAAAAGTTCAAGGACGCCGCCTTCGCCGCGAAGATCGATCGCGGCACCATCCAGCTCGGTTGCGAATACCTCGGCGTGCCGGTCGACGACCACATCACCAACCTGGTGAAATTTTTCGCGCCGCTGGAGTAACTGGTTTTCCCGTTGCAGAAGATAATGAAGAGAACGAAGGAAGCCGATTAGAGGCCCGCTTTGTGTACTTCGTTACCTCTTGTGAAATAAACCTCCTGCTTCGTCGCCGGAGCCAGGCTCGCGCGGCGTGACTCAGCCGCGGTGAGGTCCTGCCGTAGGCGCAGGAGCGCTTCGGTCTCCGCGCGGTTGGACAGGGCGAGGCTGTGATTGTAGGCGTCGGCGAGGCCGCGGGCAATCGTCTCGGCCGCGATGGCGTGCAGTTCGGGCTGTTCCGGGATCGCCCCAGGACTGCGCGCGGGATCCAGCGTTTCGAGCAGGAATTCCGCGAGGAAGCGCGGTTGATGGGTGAGGTAGAACTGCGCGCCGAAACGATAGAGCGCGACCGCCAGCGGACGAAAATCGCGGACGCCGCGCTGCTCCCAATGCCGCACCAGCGCGAGCGCTTCGTCGGTCGTATCGCCGGTTTCGGTGACGAGTGCGGTGGTGTCGCTGCTCGTGCTGGCGCGGGCGAGCAAATGGGCCAGCGACGCGCACAAGGCATGGCGGGCCTTCAACGAGATCTCGGCGACGAGCGTGTCCTGGCGCTCGGCTCCGACGGAAACCGTCAGCGCCACCGCCGCCGATTCGCGGGCGATCTCCGCCTTCGGTTGCGGGAAAGCCAGCAGGGCGTTGGCGCGGTTCATCGCGGCCGCCGCCAGGTTGATCCGGTACGAGCGGTTGTCGTCGAGCGGCAGGCGATTCAGCAAGCTGACGGCGAAGTCATACGAACGCACGGCCTCGGCGAGCGCTTCCGGGGTGCCGAGCCTTTGCCAAGCGTGGCCGCGATTCATCCAGGCTGCCCCGAGGGCGTTGGCCTCGGCGGCGCCGAACGCACTGGTATCGGCGGACTCTCCCAGCAGCGCAATGGCTTCATCGTACGCGCGCACGGCCTCCGCGATGCTCTGCGAAGTACCGAGCTTCTGCAGGGCATTCCCGCGATTCATCGACGCGATGCCGAGCTCGCGGCGGGTGGCGGCCATCGGCTCGCTATTGAGCAGCGCCGCGACCTGGCTGTAACAACGGATCGCTTCGGTCAAATCGCCGCGTGCTTCCGCGTCCTGTCCCTGGCGAAGCCATTGGGCGGGGGAGAGCGCGGACGGGCCTTGCGGCGAACTCACGACGATAAACCGGACGACGAAGCTTCGACTGTCTCGACTGCTTTTGCAGCGGATGTCATGCCAGAGGACTTTCCAAAAAAGCGGCGCCACGCGAGCGCGAAGCCGGTGTAGACCAGCACGCAGCCGCCGAGGCACGCAAGGCCGGCGACCAGCTGGCCGACCAAGCCGAGCGCCTGGCCGGTATGGAGGAAGCGCGTCCACGAACGAATCTGTCGCGACTTTGGCAGGTCGGCGTAGCCTTCGCGTTTCAGCACGCCGCCGGTGAAAGGATTGAGCGAGACGGTGGTCGTCGCGGTGCGCGGCCAGGAGCCGGGCTCCTTGACGATGATCGTCACGGCTTGCGGGACCCGGCCCTCTCCCCGGGCACGATCGCCTTCGGAGCGGGCGGGGCGTTCACCGGCATTCGCAGGACGGTTTTCCTGGTTCTGATTTGCGGGGCGGGCGCCGCCGGCGTTGGCGCCGGGCCCGCGCTGTCCGCCGCCGGTGCGCAGCGTGAGCAGTTCCCAGCGGGGGAATTGCGCCTGCACCGCGGCGATCAATGCCTCCTGGCTGAGCGGGCGCGTGCCCGGTTCGGGCTTCGGCACTTCGACGGCCGGGCTGGTGAGGCCGTTCATGCCGGGCTGCACTTGCGCGGGGACTTCCTCGCCCGCGATCTTGAAGATGAGGTTCGTGCCCCAGCGGTAGGAAATCGGCACGGCGGTGAGCGTGAGCACGATCAAGACCGGCGCGGACCACAGGCCGATGACGTTGTGCCAGTTGAAATCGCGCGCCTTGCCGCTGAGCCCGCCTTTGAAGAGGCCCACGGCGCGGACGCTGCGCCACGACCACGAACGCGGCATCCAGATGTACAGGCCGGTGACCGCGAGGCCGAAGAACGCCAGGTTGCAAGCGCCGTTGATGGCTTTGCCGATCGGTCGGTTGTCGCCGCCCATCGCGAGCACGCGATGCCAGTCCTCCATGGTATGCAGGAAATCGTGGACGCGGGTCGACGCCGGTGTGCGGATTTCCCCGGTGTAGGGATTGGCGTACAGCGCACCGTCGCGGCCGAGCTGAAAGACGATGGCGTCGCGTGGGTCGTTCGAGATCGCGATGCCGCTCGGTCGCGCGTCCGGCTGGGCTTCGCGTATTTTTTTCTGCAGCTCGTCGATCGGCAGCCGCCTGGCGTCGGCGGGGACGTCGACCCGGCGGGCATCGCGTTCGGCCCACGACACCATCTCGCTCTCGAAGGCCAGCGTGGCGCCGGTGAAGCACATGATGCCGATGGAAAGGCCGGCGACGAGACCGCACACGAGATGCGTCCAGAAAAGGACGGAGCGAAAACGGGAGGACGGGGACGTGGCCGACATGAATCAGGATTTCTTTTCGCCGCTCGCAGCGGCACGGGCTTCATTCAATTGCTTTACCGTGGAATTGTACCTGGAGGCCAGCTCGTCGAGCTGGTGAATCGTATCATTATAGCGGGCGGCGAGCTCGTTGTATTTCTTCACGGCGTTCTCGAGCCGATCGCCGACCTCGCGGATGCGCTCGTTCGCCTCGGTAATGCGTTCGTCGCGCACTTTCACCGCCGCGGTCCATTCCGCGATGCGATCCTTCAGCTGGTCGCGTTCGAGCGTGAGCTGGGCCACGAGGTTCTCGCCGGAGTGGAGTTTGCCGGCAGTGTCGCGCAACTCGTCATGCGCGCGGGTGAGCTGGCCGCGGAAATTCTCCAGGTCGGCGGCGAGGCCGGCGAGATTCTTGTCCTGCTCGGCGAGGCGGGCGGCCTGCGTCTGCGTCGTCTTCTGGAGCGAGTTGATATCCAGGTTGAGCGAGCGATTGGCGCGCCACTGGAAGCCGCACAGGACGGCGAGCGCGGCGACGCCGAGCAGATTGAGCCAGGTCAGCGTCCGGTTCATGGCTTCGCCGGCTCGCGCGTCTCGAATGCCACCTTTTCGATGCCCGCGGAGCGCACGAGGTCGAGCACGCGCATCATGTCGCCATGGCGCGAGTCCTTGTCCCCGCTGATGAAGACCCGCACGCTGGCGTCGGTTCGGTGTTTTTCGGCGAGCGCGGTGACGAGTTCATGGTCGCCCAGCGGCTTAGCGTCGAGGTAGGCGAGGCCGGCCTTGTCGACCGAGATGGTGAGGAAATCCTTCTTCGTTTCCGCGGTGGCCGTGGTCGCGGTCGGCAGGTTTACCTTCACGCCCTTCAGGTTCACCATGCTCAGGCTCACCAGCATGAACGCCGCGAGCAGGAAAAACATGATGTCGATCAGCGGGATGATTTCGATCCGCGCCTCGGGCGTTTCCGCCGGCAATTTGGAGCCGAGTTTGACGGGCATGGCGGGCGGGAATCAGGCCGGCGTGCCGGCGAGGGCGCGCTTGCGGGCGAACTCCTCGAGGTCGTGGCCGTGGTGGCGGGCGGATTCGACGAGCAGTTCGGTGTGGTTGATCGTGCGCTCGAGACGCGAGCGGAACTGCGTGAGGCGGCGGTGCAGGTAGTTGTACGGCAGCAGGCAGAGGATGGCGATGCCGAGGCCGCAAGCGGTGGCGATGAGCGCCTCGGCGATGCCGCCGCTCACCTTCACCGCGGCGAGTTCCTCGCTGCCGACGAAGTTGAACGAGTGCATGATGCCGGTCACCGTGCCGAGCAGGCCGAGCAGCGGCGCGAGCGTGATGAACGTGCCGATGAGCCAGAGGCGCTTTTCCGCGCGTTCGATTTCCTCGGTGGCGCGAAGCTGCATCGCGCCGAGCAGCGAGGTGTGCGCCTGGAGCAGGCCGGCATGCACCGTCGCGAGGTGGGGGTCATCGGCGGCGCGGCTGAGCTTGAGCGATTGTTCGAATTGGCCGCTGGCGATCGCTTGGAAGACGTCGTTGAGCGCGTCGGGACTGCTGCGCCGGTTGAGCGAGATCCACCAGAAAGCGCGTTCGGCGACGACGATCAGCGCCGCCACGAGGCACAGCAGGATCGGCCACATGATGGGGCCGCCCCGGAGAAAGAGATCGACGACGATGTTGGCGAGCAACGGCTGCATAAACGGAACGCGGGGTTATTTCGCCAGGGCGAAGCGGATGGACACGTCGTACACGCGGACCGGGCCGCGCGCGAAACGCCAGCGATGCCTGACGGTTCGCTCGGCGGCATCGTCGAGCAGCGGGTACGGTGACGGCTGCGCCACCGCGGCGGAAACGACGCGGCCATCGGGATTCACGGTCAGGCGGACGCCCACGACGCCTTCCTGGCCGAGCTTCATGCAGCGAGCCGGATACTCGGGCGCGGGCTGGCGACCTTCGCCCTGGCCGAACACGAGCGTTTGCGCCGCCGGCAGGTTTGAACTTGCGGCGACGTTGGACGAAACCGTGGAGCCGGCGTGTGCCGCCTGGTGGGACGACACGACGACCGTCGGGCCTTCGACCGGCAGCGCAAAGGCGACGGCCGAAGCTTCGGCGACCGCGATGGGCTGCGACGATTGCGGCTCGGCCAGTGCGGCCGGTGGGGGAGGCGGCGACAGCGGATCGCTCGTCTGGAGCGCCGCGGGCGGCAGCGGCTCGTTCGCGAGTTCCACGGCGAGTTTTTCCACCACCACCGGCTCGGGAGCCGGCGGGGGCAGGTGCGGACGCGAGTACGGCATCACGAAGCCGAGGACGCCGATCGACAGGCAGCCGACCCACAACACGAAGGTCGCAACCTGGGTGGTAGTGAGACGGGACTTGGTGCGTTCGGCGGCTGACATCAGCCAAGTGGGATGCGCGAACTCCGGCGCCGCAACCCGGGATTCGGGGAGCGGCGTGTCGAGCGAAACGGTGGCGGCAAACGGCGGAGGCATGGCGAAAGTTGGCTTACATTTCCGCCCACTGGCGGAGCAGGTTGTGGTAAACGCCGGTCAGTTGGACGACGCCCGGATGGCCGGGCTGGCTGGCGGCGACGCGCTGGATGCCGGTGTCCATGTCGAAAAGCAGCGCGCGTTTGCCGTCGTCGCGGATCATCGACTGGATCCAAAAGAACGAGCACAGGCGCGCGCCGCGCGTGACGGGCGTGACGTGGTGAAGGCTGGTGGCCGGGTAGAGAATCATGTGGCCGGCGGGCAGCTTCACGTTCTTTGAACCATAGGTGTCTTCGACGACGAGTTCACCGCCGTCGTATTCCTCCGGGCCGGCGAAGAAGAGCGTGGCGGACAGGTCGGTGCGGAGGCGATGCGGCGTGCCGGGCACCTGGCGGATCGCGCCGTCGACGTGCGTGCCGAATTGCTGGCCGCCGGTGTAGCGATTGAACATCGGCGGCAGGATGTGCAGCGGCAGCGCCGCAGACATGAACAGCGGATTTTGCGCGAGGGCCTTCAGGATCGTGTCGCCGACCTGGCGCGCCGCCGGGTGTGTGACGGGGATCTGCTGGTTGTCTTTCGCGCGGGCGGCCTGCGCGCCGGCCGTCGTCTTGCCGTCCACCCATTCGGCGGCCTCCAGGATTTTCCTGGCTTCGGCTGTCTGGGCGGGCGTGAGAACTTCGGGAATGGCGAGCAGCATGGCGGGAGCGGTTAGAAGCTCAGGCTGGCGGTCGCGAGGATTGTGCGGCCGGTGCCGGGCGTGAAGTGGGCCGAGTAGCCGCGCTCCATGTATTTTTCGTCGGCGAGGTTGTTCACGTTCAGGCGAAGTGTGAGGTGCCGGTTGACTTCGTAGGAAGCCATCGCGCTGAAGAGCCAGTAGCGCGTCTGCGGCGAAACGGTCGGCGCGGCGGTGGCGGTCGGGAGCGCGAAGAAATAGCCGTCGGTGAACTGGGCGCCGCCGCCGATCGTGAGGCGGAACGGGAAACGATAGGTCGTCCAAAGATTCAACGTGTGCTTCGGCACGTAGGGCAGCTGGGCGTCGACCTGCTGCGAGATGCCCGAGGCGTCGACGACGGAATCCATGTACGCGTAACCGCCGAAGATCGACCAGTCGTCGGTGATGTTGCCGGTTGCGCCCAGTTCGATGCCGCTGACCTTCTGGTTGCCGGCGAGCACGGTGTTGCCGGCGGCGTCGGTCGTGCGCGCATTGATTTTTTCCGTTTGGAAGAGCGCGGCCGTGACGCCGAGCTTGCGCTTGATGAGGTCCCATTTGACGCCGGCTTCGAGACTGCGGTTCTCCTCGGGATCGAGCGCCGCGTTGGCGGCGGTCAGCGCGAGGCCCTGCGCGGCGTCGACCGACGGATTGAACGACGTGCCATACGCGGCGTAGATGCTGCCGGCTTCGACCGGCTTGTAGACGATGCCCGCGCGCCAGCTCAGCATGTCATCGGTGTGCTGGAAACGCGTGGTGGTTGCGGGCGTCGTGCCCGCCGGCGCGGTCACGACTTTATAGCTGGCGTCGACCAGTTCCCAGCGTCCGCCGAGGCTGATCTGCCAGTGGGAATTGAACTGTAGCGTGTCGAACGCGTAGACGGCGCCCGATTCGGCGATGGCGGCGGTGGAGGCGCCGTTGCGGTGGATGGCCGGCTGGTACGGATCGCTGGGGTTCGGGTGATAGAGATCGGCGATCGGCGGGCGGCTCGCATTCGGCGCGGTCGCCGCAATGTTGTCGTCGACGCGCGTGTAGCTCTTCTGGTCTTCGCGCGCGAACTCGAGGCCCGCCGCGACGTCATGCTTCACCGTGCCCGTATCGAAGCTGATCGTGAGATTGGTCAGGTTGGTGAACGTTTCGTCCGCGCGGTCCTGGTATTTCGTATCGGTGCGGCGAATCTGTGGCTTCGTCGGATCGTAGCCCGGATCGAGCATGCCGTTCGTGGCCGAGGGCACGGTGGGCGGAATTGCGGCAGCACGCGGCGGCGTCACGACGGCGTCGCGAACGTTGCGGCCCCAGCGCGTGAGGTTGCGCAGCGTGGCACCCTGGGCGAACTTGTGGTCGATGGTGGCGGTGGCGGCGTCGGCGCTGACGTGCTCGTAGTCGCGATCGATCAGGCCGTAGAAATTGCTCCAATCGAGATCATTGATCGTCTTGCCGGCGGCGATCGCCCCCGCCGGCAGCGTCATCGGCAGGCCATAGTCGGGAATGTTGTCCTGCTTGAGGTGGAGGTAGGCGAGGGAGACGGTCGTCGGTGTGCCGACGCCAAATGCGATGGAAGGGGCGACGCCCCAGTTGCTGTTTTCCACCACGTTGCGTCCGGCGACGCCGCCATCGGTCCACACCGCGTTCAGGCGAACCGAGGTACCCTTGATCGGGCTCGATTCGAGCGTCTGGTTGGTGTCGAGCGTGCCGCGCAGGTAATCCGCGGTGCCATAGGTGGCCTCAAGGCGGGTGAAGTTATCGAGGCGCGGCGTCTTGCTCACCTGGTTGACCGAGCCGCCGGTCGAACCGCGACCGGTGACGGCCGACGCGGGGCCTTTCGCTACCTCGACCTGCTCGACGTTGAACGTATCACGCGTCAGCACGCCGGCGTCGCGCGCGCCGTCCACATAGACATCGTTGCGGGCGCCGAAGCCGCGGATGAAGAGATTGTCGCCCGGCGCATTGCCGCCTTCGCCCTGCTGGAAAGTGATGCCCGGCGTGTTGCGGAGCACATCGCGCAACGACGTCGCGCCCTGCTCGGCGTAGACCGAGCTTGGGATCACCACGATCGTCTGCGGGATATCGCGGAGCGGTTCGGTGTACTTCGGGGACGAAACTTCTTTGGCACTCTGGCCCATCACGACGATTTCCGGCAGCTTTGTGGCGCCTTCGGATTGGTCCTTGGCTTTGGAGCTGCCGGCGGAGTCGCCGGCTGCCGCAGTCTGCGCCGGCGCGGTTCCAGCGAGGCCGGGCGCGGCAAAAAGCGCCGCAATGGTGGCGGCGCGGAGGCTGAGTTCAGGCGAAAATGACAGTGCAGCGTCTTGCTTCATTACGGGGAGATTTCCGTGGGATGAGAGCGGGTCTCAGTGTGGGTCGTGAGTTAGATGAGGGGGAGAGGGATTCAACCTGCCGCCGGCCTGGCCGGTGATTCTTGAACCGCGACACACATTGCTGGTTTTGGCCCAGGGAACGTGACGGCGGCAGGTTGGAAAAATCAGGTCGCTCGGATCAGGAGAACGAAGCCGATGACAAGCGCTACGGCCGCAGCAAAACGGAGCGCGAGTTTGAGATCGTGAAGACGAGCGGGAGTCATCGAGAATTCAGTATACGGAACATGAATATGAGACCTAGTCTCACGTCAATAGCTTTCTTGAGACTTCATCTCATAAATATCAACTCAAGGGCATTGACCTTTGCAAGTGGCTGGTTTTTAAGGCTTCCGTGAGTTCAACGCTGCGTATCAATCTTGCGTCACATAGCTATCCGATCGACTTCTGTGAGGACCTGAAGGCGGCGGTCGTTCCGGTGATGAAGACGAACGCTGATGCTGGAAAACGCGCCGCGCTGATCACGGACGAGACAATCGCTCGCACGCACGAGGCTCTGCTCAACTCGGCATTCGCCGGAATGCCGAGTTTTGTTCTCCCGGCCGGCGAGAAAACCAAGTCGCTCGAACATCTCGGACGCGTGTGGGATTTCCTCGCGGAGCAACGCGTGGATCGCACCGGCGTCCTATGGGTGCTGGGCGGTGGGGTGATCGGCGATCTCGGCGGTTTTGCGGCGGCGTCGTATCTGCGCGGAATCGATTTCGTCCAGATACCCACCACGCTGCTCGCGATGGTTGACAGCTCGATCGGCGGCAAGACGGGCCTCAACCTCGCGGCCGGCAAGAACCTCGTCGGCGCGTTTCACCATCCCAAGGTCGTTTTCATCGCGAAGGAATTCCTGGTTACACTGCCGCCGCGCGAATTCGCGGCCGGCATGGCAGAGATCATTAAGTATGGCCTGCTCGGCGACGCGCAGCTCTTCACGCGCCTGGAACAGGCGCCAATCACATCACAGAGTTCCAACATCCTCCCGGTGATTCGCCGCTGTTGCGAGTTGAAGGCCGGGATCGTGCAGGCGGACGAACGCGAGACCGCCAAGGAAGGCGGACGAGCGTTGCTGAATCTCGGGCACACCTTCGGTCACGCGATCGAGCAGGTCACCCGCTACAGCGGCTATCTGCACGGCGAGGCGGTCGCCGTCGGTCTGGCGGCGGCGGCGCGCCTGTCGCACAAGCTCGGCTACCTTTCGCCGGCGGAAGTGGCACGGATCGACAAAACGGTGGCGGCGCACGCCCTGCCGGTGCGCTTGCGCGCACCGCTGCCACTTGAAGCGCTGATGTCCGCGATGCAGCGCGACAAGAAAGTCCGCGCCGGCAAGCTGCGGTTTGTGGTGCTCAAACGCCTGGGCGAAGCAGCCACCCAGGGCGACATCGACGCGACGTTCGTCGAGCAGGTCTGGCGCGAACTCGGCGCGGCGTAATATTCGATTTCAGATTATCGCTTTTCGATTTATGAATGATGTTTCCGCGCCGACGCGTTGAGCCGATCGAAAATCGAGCAGCCAAAATCAAAATTTCCCGATGTCCGCCATCGATGAAGGCATAGTCCGCGAATACTTCGAGCAGGCCGGATTTTTTGTCCGGCAGGCGCGCAAGTACGCGCTGACCGCGCGCCGCGGCGCCGCGGAGGAAGTGATCGACCTGGTGGTGTTCAACCCGGCGTGGGCCCGTGGCTCGCGCAAACCGGAATTCTTCCTTTTCGCGAACGAACTCCCGCTGGTCCACCGCGCGATCGTGAGCATCAAGGGCTGGCATACCGGCGGCCGCTTCACGCCGAGCACGCTGCGCAACCAGCCGGAGATTTTTCGTTTCCTCGAGGAGAACGTGTTGAAGGAGGCGTCGCGCTTTTTCCCGCCTGATGTCGGCGAGGACGGCGCTTCGCTGCTCAAGATTCTCGTGCTGCCCGGCCTGCCGACGGCGGAGCCGTATCGTTCGCAGGCCGTCGCGATGCTCAAGGAGCGCGGCGTCGACGCCGTGATCTCGTTCCGCGCGATGCTGAGCGACCTGATCGACAAGGTGGAACTCCACCGCAACTACGGCAAGAGCGACACGCTGCAGCTCATCCGTGTGCTCAAGACTTACGATTTGCTGCAGGCGTCGCAGCTCGATTTGCTGACCGAACGCTCGGCTGCGCCGAAGCGCGCCAAGGAATGAACATCCATCCCACCGCCATCATCGAGGAAGGCGTCCAGCTTGGCGCCAACTGCGTCATCGACGCCGGCGCCATCGTCCGGAAGCACAGCATTCTCGCCGACGGCGTCGTCGTGCATCCCTACGCCGTGGTCGGCGGCGATCCGCAGTACCTGAAGTTCGATCCGGCGACCGTCAGCCATGTGCGCATCGGCGCCGGCACGGTGGTTCGCGAACACGCGACGATCAACCGCTCGATTCATCCCGGACAGTCGACAGTCATCGGCGCACGTTGTTTCCTCATGGCCAACGCGCATGTCGGCCACGATTGCCTGGTCGAGGACGACGTCGTGCTCGCCAACAACGTCATGCTGGCGGGGCACGTGACCGTCGGGAGCTTTACCTTTGTCGGCGGCGGCGCCGGCATCCACCAATACTGCCGGCTCGGCGAGGGCGCGATGGTGGGCGGCCTCGCGCGCATCACGAAGGACGTCGCGCCTTTCCTGATGGTGGCCGAGCGCGACGAAGTGCCCGGCTTCAACCTGGTCGGCCTGAAACGGCGCGGCTTCAGCCGCGAGGCCATCAAGGAAATCAAGGCCTGCTATTCGCAGGTCTTTGCCGGCGGCGATCCGCGCGAGCCGGCGGCGGCGATCCTGAAAAGCGGGGTGGTAAGCGCCGAGGCGCGGCGCTTCCTCGAGTTTTTCGCGGGCGGCAAGCGCGGCTTCGCGCGGCCCGGCGCGAGCAGCGATCAATCGGAAGGGTGAGAGCAACTGGCTCCCGACCGCGTCATGAAGCCCCTCGCGTTCACCTGCGGTGATCCGGCCGGCGTCGGCCCGGAAATCATTTCCGCCTGGCTCGGCGCGAATCCGGCGGAAGCAACTGGCGTTGCGGTGATCGGTCCGGCGAGCTGGCTCGAAACCTTGCCGGCGGGCGCGACCCGGATCGCCGTGGGCCTCGAAGATTATGTTGCGACGCCGGGAAAACCTGACGGCGACGGCGCGCTGGTGGCGTGGGCGGCGATGGAGCGCGGGGCGAGCGGTTGCAAGTCCGGCGAATTTTCGGGCGTCGTGACTGGTCCGGTAAGCAAGGAACGGCTCGCAGCCATTGGCTACGAGTTTCCCGGCCAGACGGAATTTTTCGCGGCGCGCTGGGGTGGCGAACCGGTGATGTGTTTCGCGGGCGGCAAGCTGCGCGTCGTGCTCGCGACGTGGCATGTGCCGTTTTGCGAGGTGCCGCAACTGCTCGGTCCGCAACTGCTGCACCGCACGATTGCCGCGGCCGACGAGCTTTGTCGCGCCACGATGGATTCTTCGGCGACCCCGCGCATCGGCGTGTGCGGGCTCAATCCGCACGCCGGCGAAGGAGGGTTGCTCGGCAAGGAGGAGCGCGATTTTTTAAACCCCGCGCTCGCGAAGATGCAGGCCGAGTTCCCGGGCCTCTCGACGTGCCAGCCGGGCGATACGGTCTTCGCGCGTGCGCTGCGCGGGGAGTTCGACGTCGTGGTAGCGCTGTACCACGACCAGGGTCTCGCGCCGCTGAAGATCGTCGATTTTGATGAGGCCGTGAACATTTCGCTCGGGCTGTCGTTCGTGCGTACGAGTCCGGATCACGGCACGGCCTTCGGGATCGCGGGGCAGGGGAAGGCCAGCGCGCGCAGCTTTGCCAATGCCGTGGCGATGGCGCGCCGGCTGGTCGCTTGGCGGAGCAGCCGGCCTGCGCGCTAGTCGCCGCTCGTCGCATTCCCGTTGTCGGCCGCGCGAAAAAGCCCAAGCTCGCGCGAACATGAAATACCCTGCCTACCTGGCCTGCGCAGCCGTGCTGCTTGCGGGCGTCACCGCCGTCCGGGCCGAGAAACCCAAAATCACGTCGCAGGACCAGCTGCCGCGCTACAGCTACCCGCTGACCGGTAAGGTCACGGATGCCGTGACCAACGAGGCGGCGTACGAGAAGCTCGCGGGCGCGGTGCGCAAGGATCTCGAAAAATTGCTCGCCGACTACGACATCGCCGATCGTTCCACGCTCCAGAACGTGCTCGGCGTGCTCATGTCGATGGACCTGCAGCAGGGACGCTACGACCAGGCGCTCGAGCGCATCGCCAAGATGCGGGCGCTCGAGGAAAAGCCGGCGACCAAGCTCACGCTCGGATTGCTGGCCGAAACTTATATCAACACGCGCAAGTCCGGCGACTTCTCCTCGGACGAGGCGTTCCGTACCGCGTTCGCCAAGAACTATGCCGCGAAGCTCGCCGCGCTCCCGTGGGATGTCGTGGCCGACAACATCAAGGGCACCAAAGCGAGCGCCGAGATCACCTCGAGCGCTCTGGTGCTCGGCAACCTCGAGAGCCAGTTCCAGCAGGGCGTCGACAAAACCGGCACGGTGAGCGGCGACGTCGCCGAGGTGTTGGTGGCGGCGCGCACAAACTATGTGCACTTCCTGCCGCTCAAGGCCGAGCGTGTCACCGCGTTGACGGCGTACGTCACGAAGAATTTCAAAGCCAAGCCCGATCGCTGGTCGTCGCGCCTCGTCGCCCTCGGCGAAGCCGACAAGCTCACGCCCGTCGTCATCGGCATCTGGGACAGCGGCGTGGACACCGCCGTGTTCCCGCAGCAGCTGTGGACGAACGCCGGCGAACAGCCCAACGGCAAGGATGACGACAACGACGGCTACGTCGACGACATCCACGGCATCGCCTACGATCTCAAATCGAACAAGGTCCCCGACCTGCTCATCCCGCTGAACGACGAGCGCAAGGCGGCGTACCCGACGATGCGCAATTTCACCAAGGGCCTGCTCGACCTCCAGGCGAACGTCGACTCCGTCGAAGCCGGCGACCTCAAGAAGCACATGGCGACGCTCAAGCCCGAGCAGGTGAAGCCGTTCATCGAAAACCTGAATTACTTCGGCAACTTCACGCACGGCACGCACGTCGCGGGCATCGCTTCCGCGGGCAACCCGGCCGCGCGCTTGCTGGCCGCGCGGATCACGTTCGACTACCGGATGATTCCCGACGTGCCGACGCGCGAGCAGGCCGAGCGCGATGCCAAGGCCGCCGCCGAGGCGATCGCCTACATGAAGGCGCATGGCGTGCGCGTCGTGAATATGAGCTGGGGCGGTTCGCCGCGCGATATCGAGGCGGCGTTCGAAGCCAACGGCGCCGGCGGTTCGCCCGAGGAGCGCAAGAAAACCGCGCGCGAATACTTCCAGCTTTTCCGCGTCGCGATCACCGACGCGATGAAGGATGCCTCGGGCATCCTGTTCGTGGCCGCCGCGGGCAACAGCAACAGCGACGCCGCATTCGACGAGGACGTGCCCGGCGGCATCGACCTGCCGAACATTCTCACCGTCGGCGCGGTGGATCAGTCGGGCGAGGAGACCTCGTTCTCGAGTTTTGGTCCCAACGTCGACGTCCACGCGAATGGTTTCGAAGTGGAAAGCTTCCTGCCGGGCGGCGAGCGCATGAAATATTCCGGCACGTCGATGGCGTCGCCGAACGTGGCGAATCTCGCGGCGAAGCTGATCGCGATCGAACCGAAGCTGACGGTCGACCAGGTCGTCATGCTTATCAAGCTCGGTGCCGAGCGCAGCGCCGACGGCCGCATCAACCTCGTCAGCCCGCGCCGCTCGCTCGCGCTCCTCGCGGCGATGAAGCAGGGTGGGTGAGGGAGCGTTCGGTCAGGTTCAGCCCGCGCGGAGTGCGGGCTCCACCTGACCGTATCGCGCCGGAGAGCTTGAAACGGATTCACTGCTGTCTGATTGCCACGCTTGCGTCCGGCGCGTTCCGGACCATAGGTGTCCGGCGTGTCCGATTCTGCCACAGTCCAGGTTCTGCCGGAAGGCGTGCGCGAGGGTAACGAAAACCTCGTCCGCCTGACCGCGGACGCCGGCGTGAAGATCGCCCAGCTGATTGCCCGGGAGAAACAGGGCGACTACCTGCGCGTCGCGATCACCGGTGGCGGCTGCAATGGCCTCAGCTACAAGATGCGCTTCACGCCCGACTTGCGCCGGGGCGACATCCTCGTGCGCACGTCCGGCGTGCCGGTGGTGGTCGACCCGAAAACCTCGCTCTACTTGAAGGGCACGGTCCTGGACTATTCGCACAAGATGGTCGGGGGCGGCTTCAAATTCACCAATCCGAACGCCAAGGCATCCTGTTCGTGCGGCGAGAGTTTTAGTGTCTGAGCCGGGAACCGTTTGGCTTTTCCGCAGTTATAAATAGGTGTTGTCATCACCTGCCATCCCGGCAAAAACACCCTCCGACCTAACTGCAGCAGCAATCCAACCCTGAATGGCACTATCTTCACCCTCGCCCGGCGGCCGCCCACCTTACAATCGTGATCGCGACCCGCGTCGGAACAACGACCCCTTCGCGGCCATCCGCCGCAACCACCGCATCAAGTCGCCGCAGATTCGCGTGATCAGTCCCGAAGGCCGCCAGCTCGGCATCATGGACACGGCGAAGGCGATTTCCCTGGCGCAGCAGTTCAACCTCGACCTCGTCGAGGTCGCCGCAGCGGCCCAGCCGCCGGTTTGCCGCATCATGGATTTCGGCAAGTACGTCTACGAGGAACAGAAGAAGCACGCGCACAACAAGCCCGCCGCGGGCAAGATCAAGGAGATCGAATTTACCGTCCGCATCGAGAAGGGGGACTTCCTCACCAAGCTCCGTCACGCCGAGGAATTCCTCGACCACGGCAACAAGGTGAAGCTCCGCCTGAAGTTCCGCGGCCGCGAGATGGCGCACACCGAGATGGGTTTTGAGCTCCTCAATCGCGCGCTCAAGGATCTTGAAACCATGGGCCACCCCGACTCCGCGCCCAAGCTCGCCGGCAAGCAAATCAACGTGATGCTCACGCCGCATCCGGTCAACAAGCGGAAGCCGAAGTTTCACGTTCGCGCCGCCGGGCATGTGCCCGAGACCGCTGATCCGACTCCCGCGACTCACGAGCCTGCGCCGCCGGCGAAGCACGGTTGAGCGCAGCCGCCGGTTGCGCCATGCCGGGTATTCCGTTCACACGCTGGTTTGCGTTGGGCGCGGTATTGCTCGCGCCGCTCGGCAACGTCCGGGCGCAGGCACCCGCCACGACTTCACCCTCACCTGCATCCGTGCGCGCCGCGCCGACGCGGCCGACGCAGGTCTGGCCCACGACCAGGATTCGCGGCGACGAGTACGTTGACATTGCCGATGTCGCGGCGCGCTTCGGACTCAAAGGCAGCTGGAACAAGCCCGCGCAGACTTACGTGCTTAAAAACGGCAACGACGTCCGGTTCACTTTTGAACTCGGGCAGCGCGATTTCTATTTCGACGGCCTCCGCACCTTCCTCGGCGAGCGGCCGACGTTCGAGAAGGACACGCTCTGGCTGGCGAAACTCGACGTGATCAAGGTCGTCGCGCCGCTCATTCGTCCCGTCGACCAGCTCGCCCAGTTTCCCGCGGGGCAGCCCAAGGTGATCGTGCTCGACGCGGGACACGGCGGCACCGATCCGGGCACCGAGAACCGGACGATCGGCGTGAGCGAGAAGACGCTCGCGCTCGACGTCGCGACGCGGCTCAAGAAACTGCTGGAGCTGCGCGGCTGGCGCGTGCTCATGGTGCGCGAGAAGGACGTTGAGCTGTCGAAGAACAAGAAGGTCGACCTCGCGATGCGCGCGGACTTCGCGAACAAGAACAACGCGGACCTGTTCCTCAGCATCCATTTCAACTCCGCGCCGCAGGCGATCTCCGGCGTCGAGACCTTCGTGCTGCCGTCGCAGTTCATGCTTTCGACCAGCGACGAGACCGGCGACGAGATGACGCGGACGAATTTTCCCGGGAATCGCTTCGATTATGCGAACACACTGTTCGGCGACAAACTGCACCGCGCGCTGCGCGCCGGGCTCAAGACGCCCGATCGCGGTTTCAAACGCCAGCGCTGGGCCGTGCTGCGCACGCTCGAGTGTCCGGGCGCGCTGGTGGAGTGCGGCTACCTTTCCAACGACGCCGAAGCGCGGCGTTGCGCCACGCCCGAGTTTCGCCAGCTGATCGCGGATTCGCTCGCCGAAGGCCTCGACAACTACGTCGCCACGCTGGCGGCGCTGCGCACGCCCCCGGCGGAGCAGCCCGCCGCGGCCGGCAAGGGTGGACGGTAGTCCTTGTGAAGTTTTGGCCTCGGCTGCGGTGCCGATGCTTTAGCTCCATCATATCTTCTGTCATCCTGAGCGAAGCGAAGGACCCACTTAATCCTGAAATCGTTGCCGATTGGATGCCGGGTGGGTCCTTCGCTTCGCTCAGGATGACAAGCAAGTTTGCGTAACGATTGGGGGTTCGCAGATGGTTACTATCCGTCACCGCATTTTTTCGGATTCTTCGCTTCGCACCCGGCGACAAAACGTCTACCGTTTTCGCATGTCATCCCGCTTCGTTTCGGTCCTCGCCTGCGTCGCCCTGGTTTCGCCCGCATTGCACGCCTGGGACTACACCGGCCACCGCATCGTCAACGAAGTCGCGCTGGCCTCGCTGCCCGCGGACTTCCCGGCGTTCGTGCACGAACCCGCCAACGCCGAGCGCATCGCCTGGCTGTGCAGCGAGCCGGACCGCTGGCGCAGCGCGGTCGACCCGGCGGCGCGGCACGTCAATGCCCCGGATCATTACATCGACCTGGAGGAGCTGGAGGACGCCGGACTATCGGAGGCGACGGTGAGCAGCTTCCGCTACGACTTCGCGGTGCAGTACTCGCAGGGCCGCGCGGCGCACCCGCAGAATTTCGCGCCGATCGACGCGAGCAAGGACACCGACCACGTCCGTATCTGGCCCGGCTTCCTGCCCTGGACGATCCAGGAGTATTTCGGCAAGCTCCGCGCCAATTTCGCGCGCCTCAAGGTGCTGCAGGAACTCGGCACGCCGGCCGAAATCGCGCAGGCGAAGGAAAGCATCGTGGAGATGATGGGCGTGATGGGCCACTACGTGGGCGACGGGGCGCAGCCGCTGCACACGACGAAGCACCACAACGGCTGGGTGGGGGCGAATCCGAACGGCTACACCACCTGGAACAAGTTTCATTCGTGGATCGACGGCGGGTTTATCGCCAAGTCCGGCATCAAGCTGGCGGACCTGCGCGGCCGCGTGAAGCCGGTCGAGCCGCTGGCGCTCACGACGCTGCCGAGCGGACGCGATCCGATGTTCGAGGCGGCGATGAATTATTTGCACGACCAGCACGCATTGGTCGAGCCGCTGTACCAGCTCGAGAAGGCGGGAAAATTGAATCATGACGACGCGCCCGCTAACGCGGAAGGTCGCGCGTTCATCGAAGGCCAGCTGCTCAAGGGTGGCGAAATGCTCGCCCGCGTCTGGCTGACGGCGTGGCGGTCGGCTGCTCCCGATCCCTACCTGCGGGGCCAGCTGCTCAAGGGCCAGATGGCGGAGAAGGCCGACGGCACCTCGACCCCGGTGAAGAAACCCTGACGCCATGACCGCGGCCACGCTTCTCTGGATTGCCCTGGGTGGTGCGGCCGGCTCGGTGCTGCGTGCGCTGGTGAGCTATGCGATGCAGAGCCGTTTCCCCTGGGCGACACTGCTCATCAACGCCGCCGGCTCGCTCCTCATCGGCTGGCTGATGTCGCGCCTCGGGCCCCTCGATACACCGGAAGCCCTGCGGTGGCGGGCGCTGCTCGTAACCGGGTTCTGCGGCGGCTTCACGACCTTTTCCACGTTCAGCTGGCAAACGCTCGAACAAACGCTCCGCGGCGAATGGGGTGCGGCGCTGGCGAATGTCGCGCTCTCGACCGTACTGTGCCTCGTCGCGGTGTGGCTCGGTTATCGGCTGGGCCGGGCTTGAAAGGGGGAAGAGAGCGCAAGTGAGAGTGGAATCCCCAACCGCCTCACGTTGCCTTGATGCGTGCCGCGCGTTTCGGTTGTGCCTGGTTTTCATTCTCACCTTCGCGTTCGCTGTCACTCAGCACGCCGACGACCTGTCGGCGCGCACTGTGATCCTCGCCAATGCGCGCGATCGCGAGTCGGTGGAGCTCGGCGAATTCTACGCCGACCAGCGCGGCATCCCTCGCGCCAATGTCCTCGCGCTGCCGATGCCGGCGACCGAGAGCATCACGTGGCGCGAGTTCGTGGACCAGGTCTGGCAGCCATTGCAGGATGAGTTGATCAAGCGTCGGTGGCTGGACGCCATCGCGGGCAGTTCGCTCGACGCGCTGGGCCGGAAACGCGTGGCGGTCACCGGGCACCGCCTGGCGTACCTGGTGGTCTGTCGCGGCACGCCGCTGCGGATTTTTCACGACCCGACGCTGGCGGACGAAGCGACCTTGCGACGGATCCCACCGCAGTTTCACACCAACCAGGGCGCCGTCGATTCCGAGTTGAGCCTGCTGGCCGCGGGGAATTACGAAGTGAATGCCTTCGTGCCGAATCCCTGCTTCAGCCGTTCGACGCCGGACGCCAATACGGACCTGGTCGTCAAGGTCGCGCGGCTCGACGGGCCGACGATCGCTGATGCGCGCCGGCTGGTGACCTCGGCGCGGGAGGGCGAGCGCACCGGGTTGCTCGGGCGCTACTACGTCGACTGGGGCGGAGGGCCGCATCGGGACGGCGACCGCTGGCTCGAAGCGACGGAGAAGGCGCTCGAACAATTGGGTTTCGACGGGGATGCCGAGCGCACCGGGAGCCTGTTTTCGGCGACGGCGCGATTTGATGCCCCGGTTTTTTATTTTGGATGGTATGCGTCGGATGCGAACGGGCCGTTCGTGCGCGAGGGCTTCGCATTTCCGCCGGGTGCCATCGGTATGCACATCCACAGCTTTTCGGCGGAAACGCTCCGCTCCGCCGACAAAGGCTGGTGCGGCCCGCTGGTGGCGCGTGGCGTGACGGCCACCATGGGCAATGTCTTCGAGCCGTTCCTGCAATTTACCCACCGTCCGGATTTGTTGGTGCAGGCGCTGGCGCAGGGGGAAACGCTCGGCGACGCGGCCTACTTCGCATTGCCGGCGCTCAGCTGGCAGGCGGTGCTCGTCGGCGATCCGCTCTACCGGCCGTTTGGTATTTCGCTCTCGCAGCAGTTGAAGGACCTCCCGCGCTTGCCGCCGGACCGCGCGGGCTATGCGGTCGTCCGAAAAGCCACGCTGCTCGCGCGCGATGGCCGGAATGCCGAGGCGGTGGCACTGCTGCACGCGGCGGCACAGTTGCTGCCGGACTCGCGCGAGATCGCGCACGAGTTGGACAAGCTTTCGGCGAAATAGAATTGCGAAAGCAGGGCCTCTGTTCGCCCATTCGACGGGCTCAGGGCCCCGAGCTTGTCGAGGGGCAGAGGCCGTGATTGCCGCGATTGAAGCGGCCTTTGCAAGCAAAGGCCCGACAGGAGTTCACCGGTGTCGAGGGACGATTTCTCTTTCGCCCAACAAAAAAGCCCGCCGGTGAGGGCGGGCTCGAAAATAGCAACTGTCGGGTCCCGTCGCTCAGAGCTTGTCGACAATCCGGTCGGCGAGGCCGTACTCGATGGCTTCCTTCGCGTTCAGGTAGAAGTCGCGGTCGCTGTCGCGCGCAACCTTTTCGAGTGTCTGGCCGGATGCTTCGGCGAGGATCTGGTTCAGCTCCGCGCGGAGTTTCTCCATTTCCTGCGCCTGGATGTTGATGTCCGTGGCCGGGCCGATGAAGCGGCCGGAAATGAGCGGCTGGTGGATGAGCACGCGGGCGTGCGGGAAGAGCAGGCGGCGGCCCTTCTTCGGCGCGCTGAGCAGGATCGACCCCATCGAAGCGGCCATGCCGGTGACGATGACCGTCACGGGCGAGGTGATGATTTTGATGGTGTCGTAGATCGCCATGCCCGCGGTGATCGAGCCACCCGGCGTGTTCATGTAAAAGTAGATTTCTTTGCCGGGAGCGGACGCTTCGAGGTACAGCAGCTTTTCGGTGATGTCCTTGGCGGTCTCGTCCGTCACGGCGCCCCACAGGAAGATCTTCCGTTGCTCGAGGAACTTCCTCTGGATTTGCGCGCCCACCGGCGTCGGCGTCTTGCCGACGGTCTCCTCCTTCTCGTTGTCATCATCGTCATCGTCATCCAGGCGCGGGGTGACCGGATTGCGGTAATCTTGGTGCAGGTTGGAGATCGGCATAGACGGCCAAGCTGCGCGGGATTTCGCGTTTTGCGAGTTGTTTTTGTTCGCCAGCGCGGAGCCGACCGGCCCCCTCCTTTGAGGGAGAAAGCGAGCGCTTTCTAAGACAGACAATCGCCCGGCCCGGCGAGACTTCCGCTTGTCAGCCCACGCCGGAATCGCCTGAATAGTCCTTCGCACTAGCCGCCCCACCCGTTTTCCTGCCCCCAATGCTGACGTTCATTCGTTCGGTTTTTCGCGTTCAAGAGAGCGGCCTGTTGCTCGTGATTTTCGTGCTGGGCGTGGTGTTGACGATCTTCAGCGGCAAGGTCACCCGCCCGGTATTCGAGACCGGCCCCGATGGCGCGCGGCAGCGGGTGTTCGTCACGAACGCGGCCGGGGAAAAAGTGCCGGCCGTGGCGGAGAGCAACCGGTTCCTCAATGTCCAGAACCTCGCCCAGATCGCGAAGGACACCAGCTTTGTCGCGATCATGGCCGTCGGCATGTCGATGGTGATTATTTCCGGCGGCATCGATCTCTCCGTCGGTTCGATCTACGCGCTCGCGTCCGTGATGGGCGCGCTGGTGTTGCGGCGCTACGGCGGCGAAGGAGAGGCATCGCCCGGCTTGGGGATTTTCCTCGGTTGCGCGACGTGCATCGGCGTCTCGCTGGTGTGCGGGTTGTTCAACGGCGGGCTGACCGTGGCAATCGGCGTGCATCCGTTCATCATCACGCTGGCCTCGATGTCGATTTTCCGGAGCATCGCGTTCATTGTCACCAACGGCCAGTCGGTCACGGATTTTCCCGGGGCCTTCCAGGAATTCGTGCAGCGCAAGGTCGGCAACGACCTGAGCGTCATTCCCGCGCTCATCATGGGCATCGTGCTGGTGCTGGGCTGGATCTACCTCGCGCGCCTCGCGACCGGCCGCCGGGTGTATGCGATCGGCGGCAACGAAATCGCGGCGCGCTTCAGCGGCATCCGCGTCGAGCGCGTGAAGCTGGGCGTCTATTTGATCGGGGCGCTGACGGCGGGGGTCGCCGCCTTGGTGAGCATCGGCTATTACGGCGCCGGCGGCTCGGGCGACGGCCAGGGTTACGAACTCAACGTCATCGCCGCCTGCGTGGTCGGCGGCACCAGCCTCAACGGCGGCAAGGGCACGGCCCTCGGCGTGGTGCTCGGCGCGTTGTTCATCCAGACGATCGACTCCGGCATCGTCACCGTCGGCATCCCGCAGGCCTGGCGCGGCGTGATCATTGGCGCGGTCATCATCGCCGCCGTGGCGCTCGAGAAGTTCAACACGTCGCTGACGCGCCGCCGGCTTTGACGCTTTTCCCCGCACCAAGCGTTTTCCCCGCTGTCTTTCTTCCGTCCATCCCTCACTACCCATGAAAAAACTACTGTTACTCCTCGCCGCGTCCGCGACCTTCGGGTTGCTGGCCAAGGCCGCCGAGCCGCGCACGCTCACCATCGGCCTCGTCGCCAAATCGCAGGGCAATCCCGTCTTCCAGGCGGCCCGCGTCGGCGCCGAGGACGCCGCCAAGGAACTGAGCGCGAAGCTCAAGCTCAACATCAAGATCGACTGGCGCACGCCGAACGAGGAGGACGCCCAGAAGCAAGCCGAGGCCATCGAGCAACTCGTGCTCGCCGGCGCCGAAGGCATCTCGGTGAGCTGCTCCGACGCCAGCAAGGTCACCGGCGCGATCAATCGCGCGGTCGACAACGGCGTGCCGGTGGCGACGTTCGACTCCGATGCGCCCAAGTCCAAACGCTTCGTGACCTACGGCGTCGATGACGTCGAATGCGGCAAGCAGACGATGGAAGAGCTCGTCAAAGTGATGGGCGGCAAGGGGGTCGTCGCGATTCTCGCCGGCAACCAGAACGCTCCCAATCTCCAGAACCGCGTGCGGGGCGCGCGCGAAGCCGCCGCGAAGCATCCGGGCATCAAGATTCTCGACGTCTATTACCACAAGGAAACGCCGCAGGACGCCGCTGCCCGCGTTGAACAAGTCATGCAGGCCAATCCCGAGATCACCGGCTGGTGCATGATCGGCGGCTGGCCGCTCTTCACCGAGAACGCCCTCAAGTGGCAGCCCGGCACCGTGCAGTGCGTTGCGGTCGACGCGCTCCCGGCCCAGCTCGGCTACATCCGCAGCGGCCACGTGCCGGTGCTCCTCGCCCAGCAGTGCTACGAGTGGGGTCACCGCACTGTCGAACTGCTGGTCGAGAAGATCGTCCTCAAGAAGAATCCGCCCGCGGTCAAGGAAGTCAGCGCGCTGATTCCGGTCACGAAGGCGAACGTCGATGAGTTCGCCAAGAACTGGGACAAGTGGCTGCCGAAGTGAGCGGAATCTAATTTTCAAGGTGGAACCTGCGCACCGCGCAGGTTCATAGCCCGCGCGGAGCGCGGGCTCCACCTTCGAACCAAGATGGCTTATCTCGAATTCAAGGACGTCACCAAGCGCTTTCCCGGCGTGCTCGCGCTCGATCGCGTGAGCATGTCGGTCGAGCGGGGCACCTGCCACGCGCTCATCGGTGAGAATGGGGCGGGGAAGAGCACGCTCGGCAAAATTCTCGCCGGCGTCTACACGGCCGACAGCGGCGAACTGCGGCTCGATGGCAAGGTCATCGCGCCGCACAACCCGCTCGCGGCGCGGGCGCTCGGCATCGCGATGGTGCACCAGGAACTCGCGTTCTGCCCGAACATGACCGTGGCGGAGAACCTCTGCCTCGGCGACCTGCCCCGCGGCGCGCTCGGCTGGGTCGATCGCGCGGCTTTGCGGGCCCGGGCGAAGGAAATGCTGGCGAGCATCCACGCGGACGTCGACCCCGATGCCATCATCGGCACGCTTTCGACCGGCCGCGAACAGCTGGTGCAGACTTTCCAGCACATTGGGATCCTAAGCTTAGAATTCCACGTGGACAAGTTGTCGCG
>JADMIO011486909.1_pt1 | contig 59810 bp, 55 predicted proteins | sample 8958161 | NCBI WGS metagenome assembly JADMIO01 (sample SAMN16585339, study PRJNA669376) | soil metagenome | isolation source: Crop rotation soil | place: USA: Cullars Rotation, Alabama | collected 2011 | reverse complement strand
GCCGCGACTTCAAGTCACGTGAATTCCAAGCTTCGGATCCCACTGTGCTGGAAAGGGCCAAAAGCCGACGACCGGAGCTCATGGCTCATTAGCTCATAGCTCATAGCTCACAGCTCATAGCCCATAGCCGCAGCTCACAGCTCATAGCATCGAGGAGAATCATGAAATTCGTATGTCTCGGCTACATGGAAGCGGGTAAGTTCGAAGCGATGTCCGAGGGCCAGAGGAATGCCTTCGTCGATGGGTGCTTCACCTACGACGATGAACTGCGCAGGAACGGGCACTTCGCCGGCGGCGAGGCGCTCGCGCCCGCCGGCACTGCGGTAACGCTGCGTTTCCGCGACGGCAAGGTAACGCCCATCGACGGCCCGTACGCGGAAACCAAGGAGCAGCTCGGCGGCATACTGATACTCGAAGCGCGCGACCTGCAGCACGCCATCGAGCTGATGTCGAAACATCCGGGAGTACAAGGCGGTCCGTTCGAAATCCGCCCCGCGGTGGACCTGAGTGGCATGGTGCGCGAAAGCGAAGCGCGGCGCGCCCGCCGCCGCGAGTAGCGGGGACCGTGCTGCGAGCTGAGGGCTGCGGGCAGCCGGCTCACGGCATTTGGCTCATAGCTCACAGCTCATAGCCCGTAGCCGCGAAGCGCATGACCGTCATCGCCATCTCGAACCTCACGAAGACCTACGCCTCGGGACTCCAGGCGCTCGAGCGGGTGAACCTGGAGATCCGGAAGGGCGAGATCTTCGCGCTGCTCGGCCCCAACGGCGCCGGTAAAACGACGTTGATCAGCATCGTGTGCGGCATCGTGACGCCGAGCTCCGGCACGGTGACCGTCGCGGGCCACGACACGGTGCGAGATTATCGCGCCGCGCGCTCGAAGATCGGGCTCGTCCCGCAGGAGCTTCACACCGGCATGTTCGAAAGCGTCTGGACCGCGGTGAGCTTCAGTCGCGGGCTCTTCGGCCGCGCCGCCGACCCGGCGCACGTCGAGAAAGTGCTGCGCGAGCTGTCGCTCTGGGACAAGCGCAACGACCGCATCATGACCTTGTCGGGGGGCATGAAGCGCCGCCTCCTGATCGCGAAAGCGCTCGCGCACGAGCCGGAAATCCTGTTCCTCGACGAGCCGACGGCGGGCGTGGACGTGGAGCTGCGCCGCGACATGTGGGCGCTCGTGCGCCGCCTGCGAGAGACGGGTGTCACGATCATCCTCACCACGCATTACATCGAGGAAGCCGAGGAAATGGCCGACCGCGTCGGCGTGATCAGCAGGGGCCGCCTCATCCTGGTCGAGGGGAAGGACACGCTCATGAAGAAGCTCGGCAAGAAGCAGCTCACCCTGCACCTGCTCGCGCCCCTTGCCGCGGTCCCGCCGGAGCTTGCCGGATGGCGGCTCGCGTTGAACGCCGGGGGCAGCGAGCTCGAATACACCTTCGACGCGGCCGAGGAGCACACCGGCATCCCGGCGCTGTTGAAGCGCCTGGGCGAGCTCGATATCGCTTACAGGGATCTGCAGACGCGCCAGAGCTCCCTCGAGGACATCTTCGTCGACCTCGTGAGCGAGCGCGAGCCATGAACCGGCACGCCGTCGCCGCGATCTACGGCTTCGAGATGGCGCGCTTCCGGCGCACGCTGTGGCAGAGCCTCGTCACGCCGGTCATCACCACGTCGCTCTATTTCGTCGTGTTCGGCGCGGCGATCGGCTCGCGCATGAGCGAGGTGGGGGGCGTGTCGTACGGCGCCTTCATCGTGCCCGGGCTCATCATGCTCTCCGTGTTGACCGAGAGCATGAACAACGCCTCCTTCGGCATCTACCTGCCCAAGTTCACCGGGCAGATCTACGAGCTCCTGTCCGCGCCGGTGTCCGCCTTCGAGACGGTGCTCGCCTACGTGGGGGCGGCCGCGACCAAGTCGATCCTGCTCGGCCTCGTGATACTCGCCACGGCCCATGCATTCGTGCCCGTCACCATCGCCCACCCGGTGTGGATGATCGGCTTCCTGATTCTCACCGCTTCCACCTTCTGCCTGTTCGGCTTCATCATCGGCATCTGGGCGAAGAGCTTCGAGCAGCTTAGCTTCATCCCGATGCTGGTCATCACGCCGCTCACCTTCCTGGGCGGCGCCTTCTACTCGATCGACATGCTGCCGCCCGCCTGGCGGACGTTCAGCCTGGTGAACCCCGTCGTCTACCTCATCAGCGGCTTCCGGTGGAGCTTCTACGGAAAGGCAGACGTGGCGGTGGGTGTGTCGCTCGCGATGACGCTGGTGTTCTTCGTCGCCTGTCTCGGCGTGGTCGTGTGGATATTTCGCACCGGCTACCGCCTCAAGAACTAGAGGCTCGTGATTCGTGACTCGTGACTCGTGATTCGTGATTCGTGATTCAACTCGAGTTACGAGTTCGAGTTCCGAGTTCCGAGTCTCTATTCGAACGACTTGCTGAAATTCACACCGACCGTGCTCGGCGAGCCCGCTTCGAGCCGCAGGCTGATCGCCTTGGTCAGCACGTAGGACAGCCGCAGCATGGCGCTCGTCGCCGCCATGCCCTGCTGGTATTCGACGTAGAGCTTGTCCGAGAAGCGCTTTCCCACGGCAACGACCTGGGTGCCTGGCGCGCCGCCGCCGCGCACCGCAATATCGTCCAGGCCGAGTCGTCCGGCGATCTGGCGCGTGAGGGGCACCGACTTGCCGCCGCTGTTCAGCGCGGAAGCTGCGGCCTGCAAGAGAGCGGCGTCGGTGGCGGTCACCTCCCGCAACGGGCGCCCGAGCGTGAGCCATGCGAGCTTCTCGCTGTCGGGCACCGCGGGCGTCGACACGAGCTGCACGCGCGGGACCTGCACGGTCCCGGTCAGCTCCACGCCAGCCTCGACCTGCAGGTTCTTGCGCTTTGCGACGATGTCGAGGGCGGGATTGTCGGGCGCTCCGTCGAAGATGAGGCGGCCTCTCTCGATATCGAGACGCTGTCCGAAGGCGTAATACACACCGCGCGAGCTGACGAGCGTGCCGTGCGTCTCTATCAATCCCTGCCTGGACGATCGCACGCGCAGCTTTCCGGAGAGCATCGTGTCGAGGCCCGCGCCGACTATCCGGGTAGCCGCGCCGAAATCGAGATCGACGTCGACATCGAGGAGCTTCGCCTCGAATCGGGGTCGCGAGGAAGAAGGCGCCGTGACGGCCGGACGGCCGAGAACCACCACGTCGTTGCTCAATTTGGGGGCGCTCTCTTTTTCGAACTCGAAATAGGCCTGCCGGGCGGCCAGCGTTCCGCGCAGGACCACGCGATCCGTGATGCCGACGGTGCCCTTGCCGTCCACCTTGAGACGCATATCCGGACGATCGAAGACCTGCAGCCCTTCGGCGCGCCACTCGACGGTGGTCCCCGCCTTGGTGCCGCGGGACATCACTCCGGTCGCCGTCAAGCGGCCGCTGCCGCCGTGAATCGTAAACTCGGAGAGCTTCAACGCGCTCTCGGTCAGCTCGGCATGCAGCGCCCCGTCGCGCAGCCGCACGCCGTACTGAGGCGCCTCGACGCGAAACCCCGTCGCCTTCAGATTGCCCGTTAGACGCGGCGCCCCTACCGTTCCCGACACGCTCAACGCGAGCGTCGCTCTTCCGTCGACGATGGCGCGCGTCCCGATAACGGGCGCGAGAAGCTTCAGGGTCTCGGCTTCGAAGTTGCCGTCGGCCTTGAGTGCGGCGTCGCGGGCGAGCGCCGACGCGGTCATGCTGACGCGTCCGTTGACCGTGCCGCCCGCAACCTCGAGCGTTCCCTGGACGGCGTCATTCACTACCCGCGCCTCCACGCTCAGCCGCTCCAGATGCAGCGGTATGGGGGCGCCGCCGGTCAGCACCACGTCGCCGGCCTCCCGTGCCAGCGCGAGCGTGCCGTTCAGACGCGTGGTGGTGGCGAGGTCCCATCGTCCTTTGACCCGCAGGTCGGTGGCGACGCCGGTGACCCCCGCCAGCGCGACGAACGGGGCGATCGGCATGCCGGCCACCTCGCCGCGCGTGTCGAGGCGGTCTTTCGACCACGCGAGCGCCTGCAACGAGACGCGCCCGCCGGCGATGCGCGCCTCCGCCGGGCCTGCCGTCAACTGTCCGCCGCCGAAGCGCACGGGAACCGGCTGGACGAGCGTCGCGGGATAAGTCCCCTTGTTCTCGAGCGTGACGACGGACCCGGTCCATTCGGGCGCAGCCCACCTGCCCTCGATGCGGCCGGCGAAATCGAAAGGCTGGCTCTTCGCTTCCACCGTCAGCACATGGCGTGCCGACGTGCCCGTCACACGCGCGCGCACGGCCTCGAAGCGCCTGCCGTCCTTGACGGCGAGCGCGGGCGAGGCGATATCCACATCGATGCCGGGCAACTCGCGGGTGCCGCTCAACCGGCCGCGGGCCTGGAGCGCCCCGTCCACCCTGGGATCCAGCTCCGCAAGACGCTTGGCGTCCACGGTAAATTCGAGAACGTCCTCCGGTCGGCCGAAGTTGCCGCTGGCGTTCAACGCGTTCGTCCCGGCGATCAGCGCCACCTTCAGATTCCGCGCGCCGCGCGGGGAGACCGCCCCCTCTGCACTACCCTTGAAACGCACGCCGCGGACAACGCTTTCGTTCACGGTGAGCAGCACGCCCGCGTGCCACTCCGGAAGGAGCGCGCCTTCGAGCTTCATCTCGCCATTCAGCAGCGATTTCGGATAGTCGCCGAACTTCGACGCATCGACCCGCGCAAGCGACGCCTGGGCCGAGAAGCGCTGCGGTCCGACGAGCGTGACTTCGCCCTTTCCGCGCAGCTCGCCCGCGCCCGCGATGGCCTGGAGATCCGCGATGGACACCTTGTCGCCGCGCTTCGTCGCGTCGAGGACGAAGCCGATGCCCTTTTCGCTCACCTTCGCCCGAACGCGCTGCTCGGCCCCCGAGAACTCGGCGCGCACGCTTCCGCTCATGCTGGTCTGGCGCAACGATGCATGCAGGCGGCGCAGATCGAGCGCGCTGACATTGAGATCGGCGCTGCCGCCTTTGCCTTGCAGGCTGGCCGTGCCGCTGATGGAACCTCCGCCGCCGAGGCTGGCGTGCAACTGCGTGAGATCCACCCGCCGCTCGCCGAGGCGATAGGCCGCGCGCATCGAAACGAGAGGTATGCGCCCGGCAGCGAACAATCCGGGGCGCTCGTTGGCGATGCTCAACTGTCCCGCCGGCAGGCCCTCGGAAGTGCCGGCACCCGAGACATCGACCACAAGCTGCGCGTGCGGCAGCTTGGGCGCGAAGAGGGCCGGATCCAGATTTTCGATCGTCACCTGGAATCCCTGCAGCCAGCGCCGCTCGAACGCGGCGACCCGAGCGGTGCCGCTCGCCTGTGCGCCGCGCGCGGCGGCCCCCGCGTCGATGACGACGGCTTGCGCCAGGCTTCCGGAAAGCTTCGCACGGCCGGTCCAGCCCTCGGCCACGCCTCTGCCGACAAGCGCGACGGTTCCGGACAGCTCGAATGGAGCATGCGCCCCGATGCGCAAATCGATCACGGCGCTGCCGTCCTCCGACTCGGCCTTCAATGCGGAGACGCTCTGCGAGTCGGCGCCTCCCTCGTACGCAAACGCGACGCCGCGGACCTTGTAACCCTGCAGATCCGCTTCCTGGATCGTTGCGCGGGCCACACTGACCGGAAACGGAATAGCGAGCGAATCCGGCGCCCGCGCCGCCTCGCCTGATGGGGTCACCTCGAGCTCCAGGCTGCGCGCTTCGAGCGAACGCACGACGAGCCGCCGGCGCGCCATCTCCCGGGGAATCGCGTCGATCGTCACGTCCTCGAGCACGATCCGCAAGCTGCCGGCCGCATACGAGACGCGGCGCGCCGCAAAAGGCCCGAAGAGCGAGCCGCGCACGCCCTCGACCGCAAGCGCGCCGCCCGAGCGCCTGACCGCCTCCGCGACGAGCCATTCGAAGGTCGCATCCCGAGAGGCGAGCCACCATGCCGTCCCGGCCGCCACCACGAGAAGCGTCGTTACGATCAGCGCCCAGCGCCGCACGGTCGGCGCCTTCAAAACGCGAGCCCGACTGAAAAGTGCACGCGAAACTCGTCTGTGTCGCGCCCGTAGGCAACATCGAGCCGGAATGGGCCGACCGGGCTTCTTACGCGAATGCCGACGCCGTAGCCCAGCGCGAAGCGCATGTGCGACCAGTTATCCACGGCGTTGCCGGCATCAATGAACGCGGCGACGCCCCACGAGTCGCTGAACCAGTGAGTGTACTCGGCGCTCGTCAGCGCGTAGTAGCGTCCGCCGACCACGGCGTTGCCCTTTTTCACCCCCAGCGACTGAAAGTCGTAGCCGCGAACGCTCGTGTCGCCGCCCGTGCGGAAAAGAAGCGCTTGGGGGATACCCGTCGAGCTGCCGGCGAGGACCGCCCCGCCCTCGGCCCGCAGCTGAAAGTCGTCGCGCAGCGAAAAGGGATGGAACCACGCCACCTGGGCTACCGCGCGCCCGAACGTGCGGGTCGATACCCCGGGCAAGCCGGCGCCCAACTTCAGCGCCGCCACCGCGCCCGACCGGGGAAACAGCAAATCGTCTACCGTGCGGCGCGTGTATTCGTAGCGCGCCATAGTCGCATAGGCCGTCTCGCGCGGGGCGTCCTCGGTCACCGATTCTTCGTAGTAGTAAGAGAGACCGTAGGCCGGCTGGCGGCGCTCGTCGAGCCGCCGGCGCGTCGCCCCGAGCGTGATGCCGCGGGTCACGAGGTTCTGCAGGTCGGTACGAGCGAGCGTCGCATCGAGAGAGTTGGCCCAGCCGTCGTTGCCCGCGGGAAATTCGAGGCCGGCAGTCAGGCTCTGGAGGAAGCTCTCGATCTTCGCTTCCGCCGACAGGCGGCGCCCCGCGCCCATCAAGTCGACGTCACGCCAGCCGATGGAGCTGCGATATCGCGCGTCGGTGCTGTAGCCCACGCTTGCGTCGAGCCGCCGCGTCGGCGCCTCGATCACCGACACCTGCACCGGCGCGGCGCCCGCCAGCGCGGGATTCCTGTCCACCGTGACCTGGGCGCTCGCGAAGTAGCCGGTGGTCGTAAGCCTGCGAACGAAGATATCGACTTTCTCCTTGCTGTAGGGTTCGCCCGCGCGGAACGGGGCAAGGTTGGTTACGGATTCCGCCGGGTAGCGCGACAGTCCTTTCACCGCCACCGATCCGAAGGCGAATGCAGGACCGTGGTTCAACTCGACTTCGAGGTCGGCGCTCGCGCTATCCGGATCGACGGTGGCCCTGCTGTTCGTGATGCTGGCAGCGGCGTAGCGGTCCTCTCCCAGGAGCTCCAGCGCGTTCTTCTTCGCGGCTTCCCACGCGCCCTGCCTGAACACCTCGCCTGCCGGCAACGCCCACTGCTCGCGCACGCGCCTGGCGATCCGCGGCTCGGGCTCTTCCCGAAACGTGATCGTGACCTGCCGGACGCGCGACGGGATGCCGGGTTCGACCTTGAGGCGTACGATGCGCTCACGGCCGTCCCCTTCGATAGCGGCGTCGATCCGCGGCGAGAAAAAGCCCTCCGTCGCAGCAATGTCACGCGCTTCGTCGCGCGCACCGGCCACCAGCGACTCGAGCAGGTCGGGGGTCAGGTCTTCATAGGTCTGCCAGCGGCTGAGCTCCAGGTTGTCGCGCAGTGTCTCTTTCAACGCGCCCGGAGCCTCGACCACGAGCTTGAACCGGATCGATCCCGCCGGCTCCGCCGCGTGCAAGGGATAGCAGAACACGCCCGCAATTGCATACAGCAGCAGGCGTATGGCCGGACCGAGGGCCAATCGCGAACGCAACATGAACGATGGTAGAACCGCCGGCAGGGGCTCGGGCCGGAGGCTTGCTTACAATGACTTGCGACCGCCCAAGCGTGCCCGGGTTCCGGCCGGCGGTCAAATCGGATCGGAATGGCGTCAGCCCGCGGCGCGCCGCTCTTCGAGGAAACGCAGACAGACGCGCCTGTCCTCCTCGCTCATCTGCGTCACCCGCGCCCCCAGGGTGTGGGCATTGACGTGCCGCACCTGGACCGTGCATTCGACGGAACGGGCAGGATAGAGGTCGCACCTCAAGTGCAGGTCCTGCCCCACGGGCAGCTCCTTGCTGTGTTTGATCAGGAACCCCCGGCTGCACATGTTCTGAACGGTACAGGGCATGGACACCCCGTTGAGGGTCAATGTCCCGTTGAAGGTCACCGGGAAACGCTGTTCCGCACGCTGCTCGGGGTTCTGCATTGTTTTTTCAACGTTCGATGGCCGCAATGGCCCGCCATTATAGGGAAGTGGGCGGACGAAAAAAGGACATAGTCCCGCGGGCTGCCGCTCACGCTCCCGCCAGCGCGGCGAAAGCCCGCTCGCGCATCTCTTCCGCGCGCGACAGCGCGTCCTTTCTGCCTTCCAGCCAACTGCGCCCCGCAGCGGCGCTCGCCCGCGCGTCCGCGAGCATCCGCTCGACCTCCGCGACCTGCGGGCCGCCGGTGCCTTTGCGCCCGAACACCATGTATTCCGCGCTGATGATCCGCGCAAACTCCTGCTCGCCGAGTGGAAAGGGCTGCCGCACGTCCTCCTCGTACATGCGCGCGGCCTCGGCATGGGGGATCTCCTGCAGCCTCAACCCTTTGCCGCGGCCGTAGTCGGTCAGCCGGGAAGCGAAATGATGCCCGATGCGAAACGGCACGTCGGCCTTCTGCAAGAGCGCGTCGGCGATCTCCGTCGTGGTGGAATAATCCGCCCTGACCTCCGCCAGCGCCCGCTCCTTGTCGACGACGACGCCGTCGACGATCTGCTGGAACAGCTTCAGGACCTGCAGCGTCTTCCCGCACGGCACCGGATCGTAGCTGCGATAGTCGAACATGCCGGTTCGAGCGTTGTGGGACAGCATGAACGGAATCTGCATCTCGGCCAAGACGATGCTCGCCTGCGCGCGCAACTGCTCCAGCGCGGCCGGGTTGCGCTTCTGCGGCATGATGCTGGAGACGCCCATCAGCTCGCCCGCGCCGAGCATGAACCACGGCTCCGGCTCGGCGTACTGCGCATGCAGATCCTGGGCGAACTGCCCCATGTGGATGGCCGCGATGGAATACGCGCCCGCCACATCGAGCGCGCTGTCCACCGGGGCGAGATGGTTGGCGTCGTAGGCGTTGTCGACGAGGCCCTCGAACCCGAGCAGCGCGCCGAGCCGCTGCCGGTCGAGCGGGAAGCTCGACGTCGCCAGGGCGGCGGCGCCCAGCGGGCTCAGGTTCACGCGCGCGTAGACCTGCTGCAGCCGCTCGCTGGCGCGGGCGAGCGCCGCCTCGAACGCGAGCAGATAGTGCGCGAAGGTCGTCGGCTGCGCCTGCACGCCGTGCGTGTACGCGGGAATGATGGTTTCAGTGTGCCGCGCGGCGAGAGCGAGCAGCTTCCCGCGAGCGGCGTCGAGCGCCTCGTACACCCTGGCCAAACCGTCGCGCAGGTTCATGCGTGCGATGGCCGAGGCGATGTCCTGGCGGCTCCTGCCGGTGTGCAGCCGCGAGGCGTCCGTGCCGACGATGGCGGTCAGGCGCGGCTCGTAATCGAGATAGTCCGCGGAACGCGTGGGCGGCGCGCGCCGCTCCTCATCGAGGAGCTGGGCGATGCCGCGGGCGATGCGCGCGGCGACCGGTCGCGGCACGATTCCCGTTTCCGCGAGCATGACGATGGACGCCTTGTTCAGCCAGTCGAGGAACTCCACGGAGCGCGCGCCGCCGCGGAAGACCTCGTTGATGTCCATGGCGGACGATCCAGGGGTAGTCATGAGCCTGATCCTTCACAAGCTTCACCGCAAAGGACGCGGTGGCCGCGGAGGAAGAATAACAGCTTCACCGCAAAGGACGCGATAGACGCAAAGGAAGGCGGAACAGCTTTACCGCCGAGGACGCGGGGGACGCGAAGGAAGAATACGGTCGGCGTGATTACTGGACCGTCTGGTCCTCGGCCAATCCGGTCAGGCGGTCAGCGTTGAATGTACGGCAGGTGTCCGCCAGTCAGCGGACCTTGGTGGACTATGCGGCTTCCAACGTCGGCTGTTTGTATCATGCCATTGGCAACTCGCGATCCTAAGCTGCCCTTGGAGTTACTCGATTACCTTGTCCGCACGAAACAGCAGGTCCTGCGCATCGCGAGCCCGATCGCCTTCGCGGTCTTCAGATTGATGACGAGACCGAGTTCAGCAGGCTGTCCCACCGGCAGGCGGCGGCCTTCACGCCTTGAGCGCCGTCGGCACCAGTTGGCACCGACGGCTTCATCACCACATCTCACAACATCCACCTTCAAGGTCACTTCAAGGGTCGGTTTCCTTGCCAAAGTGACTGGTAATAGCGAAATGGGTATGGCATTCTACCGCCCCGGTGTCGGAAGAGACTTGAGACATGTTGGTGATTACTCGGTGTGGAGCACGGCTGCTGCTAGCGGCGGCATTGGCCCTAACTTTCGTGCACACTGTATCTCAGGCAAATGCAGCTACGGTCATCATTGCGCAGGTTCCGGCGTCCGCGCCGAGGGATCCAGGAGTTGACGCAGTTCGCCAGAAAGCAGCCGCTCTCACTGCTGCGGAGCGCCAAGCGAATGAACAACTCCTTCTGACAGCATTCAATCTGTTTCAGAAAGGTGAGTTTGGGAGCGCCCGTATAGGCTTCGAGCGCGTAATCCAGGTTGATCCTGCGGATGCCAAAGCCCACTACTACCTCGCTGAAACGCTCGTGAGGCTGAAGGAGTTTGCAAAGGCGAGAAACCACTATCGGATGGTGACCGCATTGGACCCAAATAGCACAGAGGGTCTGCAGGCGGCCTTCGCGATGGAAAAAATCGACGCTCAGGAAAAAGAGTCGAGGGCAGCTGGCGGCACGCAGCGCGGAGCGACAAGGCAAACCACCGCCGATACCCAACCGCAGATGAGTGAGCGCTTTGTGGATCAGGGCAATGGGACGATTCTCGATCGACAGACGGGACTGGAGTGGGCGCAGTCGGATAGTGGGTCCAACATCGACTGGAACGATGCGATGAGTTATTGCCAGTCGCGAGGCGGGGCCTGGCGGCTGCCGCAAGTAGCGGAGTTACGGGGGATTTATGACGACGCGCTGGCAACTCGTTGTGGCGGTGTCACATGCGGGGTGCCGCCGTCGTTTCGCTTGACCGCCAGCTGGATGTGGAGCTCCGAGCGGGATAAGTCCTCGCGGGCCTGGAATGTCTGGCTCGGCACTCGCCGTCGCGTCGAGTACGTCGTTAGCGACTCTCTCTCTCGTGCGCTGTGCGTCCGGCGCCCCTGAGCATTTCGCTGATTCGGGGTCAGCTTTCGCGCGCGGCACTAAGGCCGCGCGACGCGTTGCGTAGCGCGCTACGATCGTCTGCCAATAGACATGGACGTCGGCATCCCGGATGAGTGATCTATCGCGGCTCAATGGCTGGCCTACACGCACCCCTGTCAACGCTTCGCGACGTGCCTCACGGCCATTCCTCACGCATGACTCGGGGATAGCATGGTTTGCTACTCCTTTACTGTCTCGGACTTGCACCCTCTACTCCTCGCCGGTCTCCCGGCGCACTCACTCGCAGATGCCAGTGGCCTTGCCCCCATCGAGCGAAGCGCCGTCGCCGCAAGCCGAGCACTCGGCCTGCAACCGCACTTGCTGAAGCTGCAGGGGCCCACGCCCGACTTGCCATCTGCATTCAAGACGATTGCCGACTCGAAGGCCGAGGCGCTACTCGTCCTGGAAGTGCCTGTGACACTGAATCATCGCAAGCAGGTCGCGGTAATGGCGACGGCGCAGAAGCTTCCTTCGATGTTCCCTGCCGCATACACAGACGCGGGCGGCCTGATTAGCTTTGGAACCAGTGTTCTCGACACCTGGCCTGGCGTTCCAATGTATGTCGACAAAATTCTACGAGGGGCAAAGCCTGGCGACCTTCCGGTGCATGTCATTACTCGCGTTATTTAACCGTTAACGCGAGGACGGCACATGAGCTGGGACTCTCTATGCCTTCGGAGCTGCTCGAGCGTGCCGACAAGGTGATCGACTGAGCTGGCTGTCCTCTTCTCAATTCACTCGAGCCATGGGGTCGGCAAAACGGCGGCTAACCGGAAGGTGAGGGTTGACCGCATAAGGCACTAGTCGGCCAGAAGCTGCCGTTCGCTGCGACCATTCCTTCGCGGGATGCAACGCGAAATGTGCCGCAGGTCTATGAGATATCCGGTCCTGGGCTCTGCACCTATATGGGCCTCGGCTGTACTTCATGCTCGATATCCGACAGATGCTCGTCGTGAAGCGTGGCCTCGAAGGCCTGCAGGCGCTTGTAAATCGACATCAGTTCGACGATCGTGGCCCAGGAATTCACGAGATATTGGAACGAGGACTCGACCTGTGTGAAAGCCCGCACGATCTGCTGCATGACCCCGAGCGTGAAGCCGGCGGCAACAATGGTCGGACCCAGCGCAACGTAGGGAACCAAAACGCTTGCCTGGAGGTAGCTGTAGCGGGCGATGTTAAAGTAAAGATAGTTCGAATACAGGCGGAAGTAGTTACGCCGGACGTTCGTGAACAATTCGGCGAGCGCCGCGGGCTGCGCCCGACTCTCGCTGTCCTCGCCGAGGACTAGCTCCTTGCGGTAGGCCGCCTCGACGCGCTGGTTGCGGAATTGCAATCCCGGCAAACGGATGCCCGCAAGGGCGAGGATGCCGGTGCCGAGCGCCGCCCACGAGACGGCGATGATCACCAACGCCTGAGGGATCTCGCCGATGATCGGCAGGGTCTTCACGTGCACGGAAAGTCCCCAGAGAATCGGCAGGAACGCGATCAGCGTCATTACCGAATCGATCAGGCTCACGCCGAGATCTTCCGTGATCGTCGCGAAGCGCATGGTGTCCTCTTGCACGCGCTGCGAGGCGCCCTCGATGTTGCGCAGCTTTTGCCAGTTTGCGACGTAGTAGTCATTCATCGCCGTACGCCAGCGGAAGATGTAGTGGCTGACGATGAAGCGATTCAACACTGCCGTGATGATGAACACGGATGCGATGGTGAAAAAGGTCAGGAGCTGCGAGTAGTAGGCCCCGGCGGCCACGCTGCCCGGCTTGCCGAGCGCCTGCTGCACCAGGTCGTAGAAGCTGCCGAACCAATTGTTGATCATCACGTTGAGCTGCACTTGGAACCAGGTGATAAAGATGATCACGGCCGACACCACGACCGACCACCAGAACCAACGGTGCGGCCAGAGTAGGCGCCAGATCGTGCAGAAGACCGCCCCGACCGCGATCATGTAAACGTAGAGCCAGACATCGACCGCCACGTTGAGTTCGGCCGCGTAAGCTGCACGTTGCGCTGGCTCCGCGCCGTCCGGAGGCGAAGGCGGATAGCCGAAGCCGATGAGGCTGCCCGGGCTGAGCGATGGGCCGATGTCGCGCACGAAGCCGTACCACAGCACGATCGAAAGGGCGATCCACATGACCGCGGTGATCGACAGGAGCTTGGGTTTGGGAAAGAACGAGGAGAACATGGGGCTAAGCCTCTGATTGCGACGGTCGTGGGGTCGCCAGGTTACGGCCTCCGGCACGAAAAGCGCACAATGAAGATCGGCTCACGGCAGCCCGGAACGGCCGACGTGGATGGGGAACAGCGTGAGCGTAAATTGGGTCACTGGAGCTTCAGTCTAACGCCAAGGTCATTCCGAAGGGCGCAGAGGCCAATATTCCGCATGCGCGTAGTGTAACGTTCCATATCGAGCAGGCGATCAACCCCTTAGAGTTTGATCAAGCCATTCGATGGCGAATCAACGGGGGAGAACGCAATGTCAACCGCTCAAGACCAACGCAACGGGACCACCAACGTCACCCGCCTCGCAGCGGCGACCCTTTTCCTGCTCATGGTCGGATTGGGCTATTCCATATCCCCGAGAGTCGAAGGTGCAATAGCCTCCCCGGCAGCGGCCGAAGAGCAGGAAATCATGGAACCCGAGTTTCTCCCCTCGGACTGCGCAGTCGACGGGCTCGTATTCGCAGAGTGCGACCTCGACTTCTGACACGGCTAAACGCACGCGCAGTCAGGGTCATGGCAGCCCGTGGCATGCAAAGAAGAATCCTAGGGTGCCGGCCGTCACCACTGGCAGCTCTCGGGAAGGCTGACCTCGCTTCCCGCGAACGGCAGGTATCTCGAAAACTGAGGGGGCGCCGCGTCAGGCCAAGGGCGGCCAAAACCGGTTGTTCGTTCCACGCGCCTATCGCGACCCCGACACCGTGTGAATAGCGCTTGGCATTACCATTCACTACCACTAGTGCGCGCCGACCGGGTGATCGAGCGACAAGACGGCGAAAACGCTGTCGATGGTGGTTAGGCGCGCGCAGGGTTCGCGGGCATGGAGACCGCAACGCGCTTGCGAGGTAGCGGCGCCGGTTCGGGCGCCGAGACCATGCCGAAGCCAGCGGCCGGAACGAGCATCCCGTCACGCGTAGCTCATGTGAGCACCAGCTCATGGCCTTTCTTCGTGTCTCCGCGATCCTGGCGGTGACGCTTTTTCGCGCTTTCCCTGGCGGCCTTGGCGTCCTGGCGGTAAAGCTTTTAGACTTCCCCTTTTATCCACCCCGGAGGAGATCATGCTCAAACTCTACGGCTCCGTCAGATCCCGCGGCTCGCGCGTCCTGTGGATGCTCGCCGAGCTCAACGTTCCCTACGACCACAAGGACTACCTGCCACGCTCGCCGGAAACGAAGACCCCGGAGTTCCTGGCGCTGAATCCCAACGCGCGCGTGCCCGTGATCGACGACGACGGATTCATCCTGTCGGAGTCCATGGCGATCAACTGCTACCTCGCGAAGAAGCACAAGAGCCCGCTCTACCCGTCGGACCCGAAGAACGAAGCGCTCGCGTTGCAATGGAGTCTGTGGGAAACGGACCGCCTGGACCGCCAGGTCGTCAACTACCACCGGCATATCGCCGATCTGCCGCCGGCCGAGCGCAAGCCGGAGATCGCGAAAGCGGCCCTCGAGGAAGTCACGCCGGCCATGGACGTACTCGAGACGGCGCTCAGGAAGTCCGACTGGCTGGCCGGCCCGGCGTTTTCCGTCGCCGACTTGAACGTCGCGTCGGCGCTCTACCGCGCGCTTTTCATAGACCTGTCGAAGTGGCCGCGCACGGAGGCCTGGTTGAAACGCTGCTGGGACCGCCCCGCGGCGAAGAAAGTGCGGCAGATGCGGGAAGGGAAATAGATCTGCTATGAGCTTTCGGCTGTGAGCTATGAGCCAAACCGGGCAGCCCATGGCCCGGAGCTCATGGCCCATAGCACTCGTCACTTCGTCGCGGCGCGGATGTCGCCGAGCATCGGCTTCGCGAAATTCTCCAGCATGTTGTCAGCGCCCTGCATGAGGCAGATCCGTATGCCGTGCTCGTGCATGCGCTTCACGCGCGCGGCCATGCGCTCGTGCGTGGTGTAGTCATAGCCCATGTTGGCGGCGATCACGACGCCGTGAGCCTGCGCCTTCTCGACGATGTCGTCCACGCGCCGCCAGACATCCGGGTGCTCGTACTCGAACGGGCGCCCGAGCGCCTTGCTCAAGTCGGTCATGGCGAGCATGAGGATGCGCAGCCCGTCCATGGCGATGATCTCGTCGATCTCGTGGACGGCGGTGCCGGCCTCGATGTGCGGGGCGAAGACGGCGACGTCGGCGTTCTTCTGGTGCATCGCCTTGAACGTTTCGTTCGAGTTCGGGTATTCGCCGGTGCCCGAGCGGTGCCAGTCCCTGGCCACCTCCATGCACGCGCGCGCCTGCTTCGCTGACGCGATCGACGCGCCGACGATCTCGATCCCGAGGCTGAAGGCGCGCTGAACGTCCACCGTCACCTGCAGCTGCTCCGTTCCGGAGAGCCAGGGGTTGGCCGGCACGCGTACCCAGGTCGTGAGGCCGACCGCCTGCGCCGCGCGGTGTATGTGATCGAGCTCGCGCCAGTCGAGCGCGGAAAACATCATGTCCGGGCGCACGAAATCGAAGCCCGCCCGCGCGATGGTCGGCACCCAGCTCGGCCCGCCCTTGATCCAGACGCCCAGCGCCATCTGGCCGGCGCCGAGTCTTTCGAAAACTCTGCTCATCCCGCACCTCTACCTGATAGCTACTTTATCCCCTCACCCCAACCTTCTCTCTCTCAACACGGGGAGAGGGAGAGTCTGAGACCATCCCTCGACCCTCGACCGCCCTCGACCCTCGTCAGTTCGGCACCCGTACCCCCGCCGCCCGCGCCTGCTGCTCGATCTCAGATATGCCGAGCGTGAGGAGCGCACGGGTGAATTCCTTGTACTCCGCCGGCGGCGGCATACGGTAGGGCTCGCGCAGCCCTCCCTCGCCGCCCGGCAGCTTGAGGAGCTTCATCGCCATCTTGAGCGCGCGCGGCACCGACGGCGACCAGCGCTCGACCAGGGCGCCGAAGCGCACGATGTCCTCCGTGAGATGTGCGATCTCCCTGAGATTCCGGCGCTCGACGGCTTCGAGATAGCGCCGCTGCGTTTTCGGAATGATGTTGGCCTCCGTTCCGAACACGCCCCCGGCTCCCATCAGGATCTTGCCGAGCGATCCGTTCAGATGGACGTAGATCGGTATGTCGCGCTTCAGGCGGTCCTGGAGCTGCAGGAAAAACGCGTCGCCGCCGTAACTCAGGTTGATTGCCTCGACCTGGGCGTGCCGGTTGCAGACGTCCGCGATCAAGGAAGCCTTTGGCATGTAGCCTGTGATCGGCAGGTTGACAGCGAGAGACATGGGATGGCTGATGCCCTCCAGCACGTCGTCGAAGTACGCGGCCTGCTCCCTGTCGGTGGGCTTCATGCCGTGGCGGCTCGCGATACCATAAATGCTCACCAGCTCGGCGCCCGCTTCGATCGCCTGGAACACGAGCTCGCGCATGGGACGGACGCTGTACTGCTCCGGCGGGTTTGCGTATACCGGAATTTTCCCTTTGCACTCCTCGAGACCGATCTCGTAAATGCGCTGGATCTCGTCCCATGTGAGCGAGTGCGTCTCGCCGCCGCCAGCGCTGCCCAGGTAAATGCCGATCTTCGACTTGATGAAACGCTGCAGGAACTCGCGCAGCGCCTCCTCGTCGAGCTCGCCGGAGGCAGTGAACGGGGTCGCGATCCTGCAGAACGAGCCGAGGCGGGCCATAATTTCTCCGAGAAAACGGTAACAATAAAGCTTCACCGCGAAGAGCGCCAAGCGCGCGAAGACAGTCGCGAAAAAGCTTTACCGCAAAGGCCGCCGGCAACGCCAAGAGCGGTCTCACCCAGCATTTCCAAGATGAAACCAGGTCTCGGAGTTGCAGCTCGAATCGCTGATGAAGTTACGCTGCTACTGGAATTGCCACGCTTGGCGTTGTCTTCGCGGCCTTTCGATATCGTATTGTCCCTGGCGCACTTTGCGGCCCCCGCGGTGAGGCTGTTTACTTCCTCCGCGTCCTTGGCGGTGAAGCTTTAGCGAATTGCAGTCGAGGCCGCTGTCTCGTCCAACCGGGCCCCGATCGTCTCGCGAAACACCCGGTGGCCCGTTGGCGTGATCATGACCGCGCGAGTTCCGCTGACGCGCCGGATCCAGCCCTCGGCGAGGCTTCTCGCGCACAGCGCCGCGCCCACGCAGCCGCCGATATGCGGACGCCGCTCGCTCCAGTCGAGGCACGGCCGGCACAGAACGCGGGTGCGCGACCTGCCGGCAGCAAGCGCAGCGGTGTCGATGCCCAGGGATGTGAAAAGCGCAATTCCGGCTTCCGTCACGACGCCGGCATCGCGCTCGAGCTCCACGTATCCGCCCGCCGCGAGCGCATCGGCTAGCGCGACGCCGAGCCGTCCCGCGAGATGGTCGTAGCAAGTGCGTGCCGCGCGCAGGGCCGCATCACGCGGACCGGTCGCAGGCGCCGGCCGCATTGCTTGCATGCCCGACGCGACCTGCATGATGCTTTCCATCATCTGAGCGACGGCGGGCGAAGCGAGGCGATGGTAGCGATGGCGGCCCTGCTTTTCGACTGCGACGAGGCCGGCAGCCGACATGCGCGCAAGATGCCCGCTCGCGGTCTGCGGCGTCACGCCGGCGACGCGCGCCAGCTCGGACGCGGTCAGCGCGCGCCCGTCCATGAGCGCATGCAGCATACCCGCCCGCGCGGGATCCCCGGCAAGGGAAGCAACCTCCGCGAAGCGCGCGTTGTTGGCCATGGTCGTCAGCTTACCCCTTCACCCGCCCGAATGCTTCGGTCCATGCCGTAACATCGCGGACGGTATGCGTGCAGAGTGTCGCCGATACGCACGGGAGTTCTCACGATGTCGAACGGGTACGCGGGCGTGAGCTTCTTCGGCTGGCGCGTCGTCTACGCCTCGTTCGTCCTGGCATTCTTCGGGTGGGGACTGGGCTTCTTCGGACCGCCGGTTTTTCTGAGCGTGATCCGGCAGACGACCGGCTGGTCGGTCGCGCTGGTCTCCGCGGCGGTCAGCGTCCATTTCCTCGCCGGAGCGGCGGTCGGTGCGTGTCTTCCGGCATGCCATCGCCGTGCGGGCGCGGCCGCCGTCACCCGGGCCGGGGCGCTTTCCATGGCTGCCGGTCTCGTCGGCTGGTCCATTGCGGCGGCCCCATGGCAGCTCTTCGTCGCCGCTGCATTGAGCGGCACGGGCTGGGGAACGATGAGCGCCGCGGCTCTCAACTCGATCGTGGCGCCCTGGTTCGCGCGCGCGCGCCCGGCTGCGCTCGGCATGGCCTACAACGGGGGCAGCGTGGGCGGCATCGTGTTTTCGCCGCTGTGGGTGGCCGCCATCGCCGTACTGGGGTTTCCGGGAGCAGCCGGAGCGATCGGCGTCGTGATGCTTCTTACCTTGTGGATGCTGGCCGATCGGGTGTTCGCGCGTACGCCCGCCGCGATGCTGCCTCCCGATGGCGCCCCGCCGGGCGCACCCGCCGCCGTCGTGACTTCGCCTGCTCCCCGGCCTATACCGGGGGGGCGCGTGTGGCGCGATCGCAGGTTCGTGACGCTCTGCGCGGGCATGACGCTCGGCCTCTTCGCCCAGATCGGCATGACAGCGCACCTCTATTCGCTGCTCGCGCCCGCGTTCGGCGCCCAACAGGCGGGCCTCGCGATGGGACTGATTACGGTCCTCGCCATGGCCACGCGGACATTGCTCGGGTTTCTCATGCCCGCCGGCGCCGACCGGCGACTCGTCGCCTGCGCCGGCTACGCCGCGCAGTCAGTCGGCTCGATCGTCTTCATCCTTGCCGCCGGAACGAGCGTTCCGCTGCTGATCCTGGGTGTCATTCTGTTCGGCACCGGCTTCGGCAACGCCACGTCGCTGCCGCCGCTCATAGCCCAGGTCGAATTCATCGAGGAAGACGTGCCGCGCGTGGCCTCGCTCATCATCGCCATTTCGCAGGCAGGCTACGCGTTCGCGCCCGCGTTTTTCGGCCTGATCCGCGAAGTCACCGGGAACGGCGCAGGCGGGACTTCCGGCACGGCGCCTGCGCTGTTCGCCGCGGCCGCGGTGATTCAGGCGCTCGCCATCGCCGCATTCCTTGCCGGACGGCGGGATTGAAAAGCCAAGAATGAACCGCAGAAACGCAGAGAATCCGAATCGCCGGAAACAACCTGAGCTGTCTGGATTCCGGTTTTCACCGGAATGACGGGTATGCCGCTTTATGCTGGGTTCCTGTTTCTTTGAGCTGGCACGGAATGCAGTTCAAACTCTCGAATGGACTTTCTCTGCGCCTCAGCGCCTCTGCGGTGAAGGATCCAAGCTCACAGATCACAGCTCATAGCTCATAGCCCACGGCTCATAGCTAAATAGCCGCATCTTCAACGCATGGTTACGCACAGGAGCGTCGCTCCCTCCGGAAAGACGACCGGCTCGTGCCGCTCGTCCTTGTTCACGTAGAAGAAATCCCACTTGCCGAGCTTCTCGCCGCCGATCGACGCGGCGCCGCTCACGACGAGCGCCGCCGTGATACCGGGTTCGGCGAGCTTCGCACCCGGCGCGAAGCGCCACTGCTCCAGCAGCAGCCGGCCGAGGCCGTGGTCGATGACGATTTTTACCTCGCTGCCCTCGCCGCGTGCCTGCCACGGGAGTACGGCGGACTCGATCAGGCGATAGTGGCGCTCGGCGCCAAGCTGCTGCACCTCGTTGTGAAAATAGCTGCCCTGAAACGCGCTGAATACGCGCACGCCTTTCGGATAATGGAGCGGGCCATGCGGCTCGTTGCTTGGCCCGAGGATGACGTCGAGCGGCCCCAGGATCTTGCCGTCGATATGGGCCTCGCCCTCGATGACAACCGCGGCATGCGAGCCCGCGTGCACGTGCCGGGGTTCGGTGCGCCCCTCCGGATAATGGATCATGCGCATGCAGAGGTTGTTGGCGCGGTCGTCGTAATACATTCCCGCCCGGCTCGGCCAGCCGTCCACGTTCTTGCGGTCTTCCCATGGGATCTCGGCCACATGAGCGATGGTGTACCCGGATCTGGTCGGCACGCTTTCCTCCTGAAAAGATATCGCCCGTGCAGGCTGGTTGCCCACCATCATCGCATCGTGAGCGCAAACGGCGCAAATTGCGGCCGGGAGCCGGAACCTGGCGCATTGTCGGTCCTTCCAACCGGTAGGAGGGTCACTGGCAGGAGGACAGCCATGTTCCGGAATAACCACGCATTCAGCGGTTTCTCGGTCGATAGCGTTGAAAAAGCCAGGGCGTTTTACGAAGAAAAGCTCGGACTCGAAGTATCCGACGTGCCGGATATGGAAGATCTGCTGGAGCTGCATATCGGCGCTGGCGCGAAAGTGCTGATCTACCCGAAGGCCGACCACCAGCCCGCCACTTTCACGGTGCTCAACTTCCCCGTGGACGACATCGAGGAAGCGGTCGACGAGCTCGCGCGACGGGGCGTGCGGTTCGAGCAGTACGACGGGAAGTTGAAGACCGACGCGAAGGGAATCTTTCGCGGCGGCGGCCCGTTGATCGCCTGGTTCAAGGACCCGGCGGGCAACATCCTGTCGGTGCTGGAAGAATAAGCGTCAGGGCCGCGCGGCTGCAGAGGACTAGTGGGGACGCGCGCGGGCAGCCTTACGCGCGGCGGCCGCGCGGGTGGTGCGGCGCCGCGGGTGAGCCGTCTTGCGCGAATCCGCCGTTCGCATCTGCTTTCGCACCGACGCAGCGTGTGCTCCGTCGACCGCCAACACGACGTCGTAGAGTTGCGGCTCTATCGTGCGCGTCAAATCGTCGAAATGCCTCCATTCCGCGCGGAACTCGGGCGAGTGATGGGCCGATTGCAGCAGCTCGCGGCTCTGCCATTGTATGTAGTTGACGATTCGCCGCCCGTCGCGGCTGCGGTGAAGGCTGATGGAGACGAATCCGGGCTGGCGCACCATGAAATGCGCCCGCTCGACCATCAGCGATAGGGCCTCTTCCTGCTTGCCCGGCTCCGATTCGACTACCGTAATCTGGGTGACCGGTTGATTCTCCTCATGGATCTGCGTCATGCCTGTTCTCCGCGGGTGAATCCAGTACTGACCGGGACCAGTCAATTACGTTCCGGGCCTCGAGGGACGAGGGATGCGGGACGAAAGTCGAGGGTCGAGGACGATGCGGGAATCAAGCAACCAGTCGAGCAATCCACGCTGCGAGAGCATCGAGCACCTCTTCTCTCAGCTCTGGGTCGCGGCGCCCGGTTTTCGCGGGGACGTGGAAGGAGTGGTCTGCATCAACGAAGCTTTTGAGCGTGGCGCGCTCGCCCAACCGCGCGACGACGGGCTCAAGCTGACCGGGATCGGCGAGCATGTCCCGCGTTCCCTGGAGGAAAAGCAGCGGGATGCGGATCTCGAAGAGGTGGGCTGCACGCTCACTCGATGGCTTTCCGGCGGGGTGCAGCGGGAATCCCAGAAAAGCGATGCCGCGGACGCCAGGCAGTGGCGCTGCCGCCTGCGCCTGCGAAACCATGCGGCCCCCGAACGACTTGCCGCCGGCGACCAGGGCGACGTCGGGCGCAAGCCGCGTCGCTTCGGCGACTGCCGCGCGCACCGCAGCGTGCGCAACTACGGGCGGATCCGGCCGCCGCGATCCACGCTCCATGTAAGGAAATTGGAAACGCAACGTGGCGATGTTGCGCTGCGCAAGACCGTCGGCTATGGCCGCCATGAACGGATGCTGCATGCCCGCCCCAGCGCCATGGGCGAGTACATAGCATGCCATCGTGTTGGCCGGCAAACGGAAAAGAGCCGCGACGCTCTCACCGTTGATTGAAATCTTTACTGGCCTTGCTGTCGGAACCGGCATGCTTCGATTTTACGACGGCAAAGCGCTTGCGCCGCCTTCAATCATTCCGTATGCATTTGGATGCGGTTGAGCACGCGCGCAACATGGAGTCGGCACCGCCTCTAGCGGCGGCACTAATTGCGTCCACGGGTTACACTGGCGCCCGATTTCACCCCATCGGGGAGACGCCAGTGATAGCACTTGCCGGGAACGATACCGTCAGCCGCAGCCAGGTGCCGCGGAAGATGAACGCGCGCCGCCGGCCCGCCACCCTAGTGCCGCTCGCCGCCGCACTCTGCGCAACCGGCGTCGCTTTTGCCCAGTCCTTTCCTTCGAAGCCGCTGCGCATCGTGGTTCCCTTTCCGCCGTCGGGCTCGGTCGACGTCTCGGCCCGCGCGCTGCAGCAGCCTCTCGCGAAAGGGCTGGGGCAAAGCGTGATCGTGGACAATCGGCCGGGGGCCAGCACGATGATCGGGACCGAGCTCGTCTATCGCGCGCCTGCGGACGGGCACACGATCATGATCGGCGGCTTCACGTTCATCGCGAACGCGGTGATGAGGACCAAAATTCCCTACGACGCCCAGAAGGACTTCACGGGTATCGCACGCATCGGCGCCGACCCGTACATCATCTCCGTCCACCCGTCCTTGCCCGTCAAGTCGGTGAAGGAGCTGGTAGCGTTGGCGCGCTCCCGCCCGGGTCAGCTCACCTACGCCACCAACGGCGCCGGAAGCGCACAACACGTCACCGGCGAGCTGCTCAAGCAGACCGCGAAGGTCGACATCGTTCACGTGCCGTATCAGGGAGGAAATCCCGCGGCGATCTCGGTGCTTGGCGGACACAATTTCATACTCATCTCCACCATCGCGGCTGCGATTCCGCACCTGAACGACCGCAAGCTGCGTGGACTGGCAGTGACCTCGCAAACGCGCTCGGAGCTGGTGAAGGACACGCCGACCATGGCCGAGTCGGGCTATCCGGAGTTCGAGCTTTCGGGAAAGCTCGGGGTATTCGCGCGCTCGGCGACGCCCCGCGAAGCGATCAACCGCCTGGGCGCCGAGATCGTGAAGGCGCTCAATCTGCCCGAGGTGCGCGAGAGCCTCTTCCGGCAGGGAATCGCCGCAGCGCCGCTCGGCCCCGCCGAGTTCGACGCGCTCATCAAGGCCGAGATACCGAAGATACAGAAGATCGTCAAAGAGGCGGCTATCAAGCTCGATTAGCGGGAAGGGCGCGGGGCGTGATCCGTGAGTCTTGATCCGTGAACCGTGATTCGTGATTCGTAATGCTGAACCTTTCCTCGCGTGACCGGTCAACTGCGACGCTCGTCCATCGTTATCCCTGCCGGAGGCTCACCATGAGCAGACGCACCCCGTTCTTCCCGATTGCGCTCGCACTGTGCGTCCCGCCGGCATCCGTGTCCGCCGCAGAGCCTGCCCCGCCGCGCTACAACACGGTCACGCTGCAGGCGGATGCGCAACGCGAGGTGCAGAACGATCTCCTGAACGCGACCCTGTTCGTCGAGGTGAACGATTCCACCCCCGCGGGCGTGGCGAATGCCGTGAACAAGAGCGTCAACGACGCGTTGCGCATCGCAAAGGACTACAAGAACGTACGCGCGCGTTCCGGCAACAACCAGACCTTTCCGGTGTATACCAAGGGCAACCAGCTGCAAGGGTGGCGCGGCCGCGGCGAGATCCGGCTCGAGAGCAAGGATTTCGAGGCGGCTTCGGCTCTGATCGGCAAGCTGCAGTCGAGCATGCAATTGGGTGGCATCCAGTTCACGGTCGCGCCCGAATCGCGGCGCGCGGTGGAGAACGAGCTTATCACCGAGGCCATCGCGGCGTTCAAGGCCCGCGCGGAGATCGCGAAGACCGCCCTCGGAGGACGCGGCTACAAGCTTCAGAACCTGAACGTGGGAAGCGGGCGCGCCGTAATGCCGCAGCCGTACATGGCGATGGCGCGCGCGCAGGCAGCGGAGGTGGCGGCGCCGAATCTCGAAGCGGGTGCCAGCGTGATTACGGTCAATGCGAACGGGACGGTGGAGATACTGGAGTGAGGGTGACCAGTGACCGGCCCGGGCCGCTTGGCAGTGAAGCGTTTCGTAAAAGGCCCCTGCGAATTCCTTGACTGCGCCTTCGCGCTTCCTACACTATCACGCTCCGTGAAGACCCCTGCGCCTGCCCGCCTTGCCGTCGACATCGGCGGCACGTTCACAGACGTCGTGCTGCAATCCGCCGGCAGGCAGTGGACCGCCAAGACGCTGACCACGCCTCGCGCGCCGGAGGAAGGCGTGCTCGCGGCGATGCGCACCATATTGGCCGAGGCTCGAGTGGCCGCGGACCGGATCGGGATCTTCATCCTGGGCACCACGCTCGCCACCAACGCGCTCATCGAGCGCAAGGGAGCGAAGACGGCGCTCATCACGACCGGGGGATTCCGGGACGTCGTCGAGATCGGCTGGGAGCACCGCTTCGCCCAATACGACATATTCCTCGAAAAGCCGGAACCCCTGGTGCCGCGCCACCTGCGTTTCGGCGTTGCGGAGCGGATCAACGCGCAGGGCGTGGTGCTTCTCGACCTTGACGAGCCGGCGGTGATCGAGCTTGCCGGACGCCTCGAGCGCGAAGGGATCGAAAGCGTGGCGGTGGCCTTTCTTCAGAGCCACGTCAATCCCGCACACGAAGAGCGCGTGCGCGATCTTCTCAAGCAGCACGCACCGCAATTGTGGGTCACCCTGTCGAGCGAAGTGTGCCCGGAGATTCGGGAATACGAGCGCACCTCGACCACCTGCGCCAACGCGTACGTGCAGCCGATCATGGCGACCTACCTGCAGCGCCTCGAGCGCCAGCTCCGCGGCATGGGGCTCGAGTGCCCGCTCTATCTCATGACCTCGGGCGGGGCGCTCACCACGCTCGCGCTCGGCGCGCGCGAGCCCGTGCGCCTGGTGGAATCCGGCCCGGCGGGCGGAGCCATCCTCTCGCGCACCATCGCCCGGCAATGCGGGATAGGGCGCGCCCTTTCCTACGACATGGGCGGCACGACGGCAAAAATCTGCTTCATCGACGATTACGAGCCCCAGCTGTCACGCAACTTCGAGTTCGGGCGCGTCTACCGTTTTCTGAAAGGAAGCGGGCTTCCCATCCGCATTCCCGTCATCGAGATGGTCGAGATCGGCGCTGGGGGGGGATCGATTGCGCGCATCGACGAGATGGAGCGCATTCAGGTCGGCCCTGACAGCGCGGGGTCCGAGCCCGGGCCCGCATGCTACGGACGGGGCGGCTCGCGCGCCACCGTGACCGACGCCGACTGCACGATGGGTCTACTCGATGCGAAGCGCTTCGCCGGCGGTCGCGTCACGCTCGATGCCCGGCGCGGCGAGCTCGCTCTCGCCGCGGACGTCGCGGGTCCGCTGGGAATCGACGCGGCAATGGGCGCCCTTGCGGTGAACGAGATCGTGACCGAGAACATGGCAAGCGCCGCGCGCGTGCACGCCATGGAGCTCGGCAAGACGGTTGAGGATTACACCCTGATCGCGTTCGGCGGAGCCGCACCGCTCCATGCGGCAAGACTCGCCGCGAAGCTCGGAATCGCGCGTGTCATCGTGCCGCTCGGCGCCAGCGTCGGCTCGGCGCTGGGATTTCTCACCGCGCCGGTCGCCTTCCACGGCGTGCGCAGCTGGTACTCGCGGCTCGACGGCATGGATGTCGCGCGTGCCAGTGCCGTTCTGGCGGGCATGGAGCGACAGGCGGCGGAAATGGTGCGTGCCGCGGCGCCGCGGGGAGCGCTGGCAACGGCGCGGTCAGCCTACATGCGCTACCAGGGACAGGGCCACGAGATCGAGGTCGCGCTGCCGGCCGGAAAATTCTCGGAACGACACGTGAAGCTGCTCAAGGAGCGCTTCACCCGGGTCTATCATTCCCTCTACGGACGAGCCATCCCGCACCTCGGCATCGAGATCATGAGCTGGTCCGTGACCGTGGCGACGACGCCGAAGGCGCCGCGGCGCGCACGGGCGATACCGAAGCGGACCGCGCGCCGGGCACAATCCGTGAGGCGCGTATTCGAACCGACCCAGGCGAAGTGGCGGGAGGTTCCCGGGTACGAGCGCGCGATGCTGCGCGCGGGCGACGTCCTGAAGGGGCCCGCGCTCGTAACCGAAGACCAGACCACGACGGTGGTCACCGCCGGTTTCGACGCCCACGTCAACGCGCTCGGCTATCTCGTCCTCGAAAGACGACGAAGGCAGCTATGAGCTGTGGGCTGTGGGCTATGAGCTGTGAGCTATGAGCTGTGAGCAAACCGGAATCGAGCTCGCAGCCCGTAGCCCGAGGCCCGTAGCGCGGATCACCGCGGATCGCTCGTGAAGGGAACTGCAATGGCCAGGAACTCTCGTCGCTCGATTATCGATATCCAGAGGCAGGTCATGTGGAACCGCCTGCTTTCGGTCGTCGAAGAACAGGCACAGACGCTGGTGCGCACTGCCTTCGGGGCGGCGACGCGCGAAGCCGGCGATCTCTCCGCCGGCGTGTTCCTCCCGGACGGGCGCATGGTTGCCCAGGCCGTCACCGGCACGCCCGGCCATGTCAACTCAATGGCCGATTCCGTCAGACATTTCCTCGATGCCTATCCCGTGGCGACCATGCGGCCCGGGGACGTGTACGTGACGAACGATCCGTGGAAGGGCACCGGGCACCTCAACGATTTCACGATGGTGACGCCCGTTTTCAAAAGCAAGCGCCCGATCGCCCTTTTCGCCTCCACCGTGCACGTGGTCGACATCGGCGGCATCGGCTTCGGTCCGGACGGCATGCAGGTCTATCACGAGGGACTCTTCGTACCGATCGTGAAGCTGGTGGAAGGCGGCCGGATGAGCGAAGCCGTATTGAAGATGGTCCGGGCGAACGTCCGGGAGCCGCTGCAGGTCGAAGGCGACCTCTACGCCCTCGTCGCCTGCAACGAGATCGGAGGCAGACGGCTCTCGGCGATGATGGATGAATACGGGCTCGGGGAAATCGATGGGCTGGGCGAGTTCGTCATAGAGCGCTCGAGGAACGCCATGCTGGCGGCGGCACGCGAGTGGCCGCAAGGCGCGTGGTCGAGCGAGATGACCATCGACGGCTACGACGCGCCGATCAGGCTCGCAGCCACGCTGACGATCTCGCAACGGGGCATCGACATCGACTTCACGGGCACCTCGCCGGTCGTCGCGCGCGGCATCAACGTGCCCAAGTCCTACACCGACGCCTACACCTCCTTCGGCGTGCGCTGCATCATCGGCGCGAACATTCCCAACAACGCCGGCTCGCTCTCCGTGGTGCGCGTGTCGGCGCCGGAGAATTGCATACTCAACGCGCCCTTCCCTCTAGCCGTGGCGGCGCGCAGCACGGTCGGGCAGATGCTGCCGGACGTGGTGTTCGGCTGCCTGCGTCAGGTGCGCCCCGACCGCGTTCCGGCGGAAGGCACCTCGTGCCTGTGGAACATACGGCTCGCCGGCGGCCAGGGCGTGCCTGGCGTCTCCGCGGAGCAGATGTTACGGGCGACGCCCTTCAACATCATGGGCTTCAACACTGGCGGTACCGGCGCCCGTCCGGTGCAGGACGGGTTGTCGGTGACTTCGTTTCCCTCGGGCGTGCGCAACGTCTCGATGGAAATCACGGAGACCATCAGCCCGCTCGTATTCTGGCGCAAGGAGTACCGCACGGACTCCGGCGGCGCCGGCGCGCATCGCGGCGGACTCGGCCAGACCATCGAGATCGAGAACGGCGACAACGCACCCATGGTACTGGCCGCGTCGTTCGATCGCATCAGAAATCCGGCCCGCGGCGCCACGGGCGGCCGCGCCGGACACGGCGGACACGTGCGCCTGCGCTCGGGCCAGGAGCTGAACGGGATGGGACGGCAGGTCGTTCCCGCCGGCGATCGACTCATCATCGAGACGCCGGGCGGAGGCGGCATCGGCGATCCGGTGACGCGTTCCCGGGAGGCAGTCGAGCGCGACGTGCGAAACGGGCTCGTGTCTGCGGATGAGGCGCGGGAGGTATACGGGCTAGAGAGCGTTGGCTCAAGCAGACAGGATGAACAGGCTTAACGGGATGATCACAAGACCTCGAAGAGAATTGCATACGTCATCCCGGCGGCCGCCCGGATCCAGGGAATGGTTTCGCGACTGGATACTGCTGTTCACCGGTATGACGAGATGGGTTATGCGGGGGTTCGTGTGTGCACGTTCCATGCGAACGACATGGGTGCTGCTTGCCGCGGCGCTTCCGCTTCCAGCGCAAGCGCAATCCTTTCCGGTCAAGCCAGTGCGCTTGATCGTTCCGTATCCTTCCGGTGGCGGCGTCGACATCACGGCCCGTAGCGTCGGCCAGAGACTCTCCGAGCTGCTGGGACAGACGTTCATCGTCGAGAATCGCGCCGGAGCGTCCGGGACCATAGGCACCGACCACGTCGCGAAATCCGCGCCCGACGGCTATACGCTCCTCGTAAGCGGACGCGGTCCGATCTCGGCGGCGCCCCTCACCTACCCCAACCTGCCCTACGTACCCGCTCGCGATTTCACGCCCGTCGGCAACCTGGTGACGTTCCCCTACATCCTCGTCGCGCATCCCTCGGTGCCGGCGCGCAACGCGCGCGAGCTGATCGGCCTCGCCAAGACGCGGCCCGGAAAGCTCAACATGGCCTCGGGCGGCGCCGGCTCGGGACAGCACATCGCGGGGGAGTGGTTCAACTACCTCGCCGGCACCCGCATGAATCACGTCCCCTACAAGGGCACTGCGCCGGCAATCACCGACATCATGGGCGGGCATGCCGACCTCGGGTTTCTCGATCCGGCCGTCGTCCCGCAGGTGAAGTCGGGGCGACTGCGGGCACTCGGTGTGACGAGCACCGCGCGCTACCAGCCGCTACCCGACGTACCGTCAATCAGCGAATCGGGGTTGCCGGGATACGTCTCCGATAACTGGTACGGCGTGCAGGCTCCGGCGGCGACGCCACGGGCGGTGATCGGGCGGCTGAACGCGGAGATCGGCAAAGCGCTCGCCGAACCGGCGCTGCGCGAGAAGCTGCTGGCGCAGGGGCTGGTCGCGGCGCCCAATTCGCCCGAGCAGTTCGCGGCGAATATCCGCCAGGACGCCGAGCATCTCGTGAAGATGGTCAAAGCGACGGGCGTTCAGGTGAATTGACTGAACTTTCTTGCCACAGAGTACATAGAGGTCACAGAGAACAGGCACAGAAACCATTCGTGTTGAGCGTAGCGAAGTCGAAACATGAACCAGCGTTCACCCTTCGACTCCACGCTCACGCGTTACGCTCAGGGCGAACGGTCGTTCGTTGCCGGGTGATCATCTTTAGCTGATCTTCGGAATCATGGCCCTACTACTGAGTAACCACGAGGTCGCCGCCGCCATGAGCGCGGCGGAGTACGTCGATGCCATGGAGCAGGCGTTCCGCGAGCTGGGGGCCGGCCGCGCCGTCAATTCGCTGCGGGTCGATGCGAGCTTGCCGCTCGACCGCTACACGCCCGAGCTGCAGCGCGCGACCCGCAGTCAGATCGAGGCGCTACCCGCTGATGCGGATCCAGTCACGGCCGCGCCGGTTCTCGCTGCGGCCAAGGAATCCCCTGACGTCGTCTACCGCTTGAAAACCATTACCGGTGGCTACCCGGCGTGCGGCCTCGTCGCGGTCCGCATTTCCACGCACTTCGATACCCAGACCGCGGTTTCGGGCATGCTGCGCCGGGTCAAGTTGCCGCTCGGCCCCGGTTGGACATTCATGAGCATGGTCGTGCTGCTCTCCCTTGCGACGGGAGAGGTCGTCGGCATGCTGCCCGACTCGCACATCCAGAAAATGCGCGTCGGCGGCACGACCGCGCTGGGCGCGCGACTGCTCGCGCGGCCGGACACGGATTGCGCGGGCCTGCTGGGAAGCGGAGCACAGGCAGAGGCGGCGATCGAATGCACCGCCGCGGTATTGCCTCTCAAGCGTGTAAAAGTGTACAGCCCGACGCCCGCCAATCGGGCACGATTCGCCCGCCTCATGAGCGAGCGGCTCGGTATCGAGGTCGTCGCCGTCGATTTACCCGAGAAGGCGTTCGAGAATGCCGGCATCGTCCTCGCCGCTACCAGCTCGTACGAGCCCGTCTACAAGCCGGAATGGCTGCGCCCCGGCATGCATCTCGGTATCGGCACGCTGCTCGAAGACGACGTGCGCACGTTCCCCCTGAGCCGGTCGGTCGTGGCGAGCATCAAGCCGTTCGGCGACGGCAGCGATTTCGTGCAGAACTACGTCATGGGCGAAACACGCGTCGGCGGGCGCGGGCCGACGTTCGGCCAGCTCATCAACCGCAAGGCAAGCGAGTTCGACTGGGACTCGATGGTCGAGCTCGGGGATCTCCTGAACGGTCGCGCTCCGGGACGCGGCAGCCCGGACGAGATCACCCATCATGTCAACAACAACGGCTGCGGCATGCAGTTCGCCGCGGCGGGAGCACGCATCCTCGAGAACGCCCGGCGGTTGGGACTAGGCACCGAATTGCCGGGCGATTTCTTCCTTCAGAAGGAACATACGTAACGGGTGACCTCCCGTTGTTGGTATGGCGTGTCGATTATCGGCTCTCCCGTTCGACTAAGGAGTATCTGAACGGGAGAAAGCCATGAAACATCTGATGTCGGCCCGAAACCGCCTGATGGCATCACCCCGCCCTGCCCTCACATGGGTGGCCTGGGCTGCTGTGGCCCTGATGCCGGGTTCTTTCATGGTAATCCCCTTGATCTGGGTCGCCCGCCAGTTCAGAACGGCAATTCGGACAGGATCTCTATCAAGGCCGGCTTATCCACGCCGCCCTATCCAAGCCGCTCCTACTTCAACGGCTTGCCGAGCTTGATGAAGTAAACGCGGTTGACGTCGACCATGTTGCCGGCGCCAGGGAGGCGCTTCGCGCTGATGCCGCCCTTGCCGTCGGGAACGATGCCGAAATCGTCGTCGTTCGACACGGCGATCATGGTGTCGCTGATTACGGCGAGTCCCTCCGACTTGTCGTGGGGATAGCCACCGGGAAGCGCAAGGAGGTCGACGACCAGCTCCTTGGTGGCGGGAACGATGCCCGCCTTCGCAAGCTCCGCGTCGGTCAACTGCTCCAGCGTCTTTCCATTCACCATCCTGCCGTTCACCCCGTTTGCCGAATCGCTCAGATCGCTTGCGCGGGAGATATCGATTTTGTAGACGCGCTTCAGCTTCGACGGCGTTTGCGGGTCGCCGGGAAAGAGCTGGTCGCGTTCTGACACGATGAAAGTCGTGGCAGTGACGGCCGCGATCTCGCTCACGACGGTGCTGGTCGCGTCGAGCATGTACGCGTACTGGCGCGAAGCACCACTCTTCGGATCGAACAGCACAAGGCGGTTCATCCGTGACGTCTTGCGAACGCTCGTATCCGGATTGTCCACGGGGTTCTGCATGAGCCCGACGAGGGTGCCGCCGTCCGGGGTAATCGTCAGCGATTCCATGCCGCGGTTGGGCCGGCGCAGGGCAAGGACCTTCGGCAGCGACTTCGGACCGCCGAAGGGACCGATGCGCTCGAGAGTCCTGCCTTCGGCATCCACGTGAACGAGCCACGGCCCGTACTCGTCGGAAATCCAGAACGTACCGTCGGGGAGCGCAACGAGTCCTTCGCTGTCGAGCCCGTCCGGGTCCGTCCCGAGCGCTCGTCCCTGGAGATCCACGGCGATCTCGCCGGTATTGCCTTCACTCGGATTCGGCAGGCCGGTAACCTGCTTTCCCTGCGCGTTCTTGATCTCGATCACCTTGACCAGCACGAGCTTGTCGCCGTCGAGGCGGAAGCGGCCGATCTGAGGCGTGAACGCGGGCACGGCAAAGATCTTCTTGTCGGGATCGAGGCTGTCGGCATTCGGGCCGCGGTCCGTCAGCATGTAAAAGTAGCCGGGCTGGCGCGGATCGACGGCGAGGGCCGATCCGAATCCGCCGCCATATACCCGGACGCCGTTCACCTCGACGAGCACGCGCGGCTGTGCCACCGTGGCGAATCGCGGGTAGTCGATCTGCGGGGTCGCGCAGGCCCCGCAGAGAAGCACGGCGGCGACCAGAGCTATGCGAACGAGCATACGAGCTGACAAGATCACGGCGATACTCCAGGAATGATGATGGCTGGTCGGCGCAACGATACCCGATTTGTCATGACCGGTGTACTACGGCCGAGGCGGTGATTCGGGAGTATTGCCCTTCTTTCCTTCTCGCCTTCGTGGCTTCTGTTGAGGAAGCCCTGAACAAGTCTCCCGTTCGCTTGAAGCTTTTCACTCCGCGCGGTGTGCTACGCTTCCGGCATGACCTACGCCATCGTCGCCCGCTGCCCGCAGACCGGCCGGTTCGGCATCGCCGTCGCCAGCTACTCCATCGCCATCGGCCGCCACTGTGACGGCGCGCTCCGCGCGAACACCGGGGTGGCGCTCACGCTAGGCAGCCCCAATGCGCGCAACAACTATCTCGCCGTCAACCTGCTCGCGCAGGGAACGACCGCAGCCCAGGCCCTCGGCCAGCTCCTCGCCAACGATCCCGACGGCGCGCATCGCCAGATCGCAATCGTCGACCGGGATAGCGCGGTTGCGCATTCGGGCGAGCGCTTGCGGCCCTGGTCGGGCCATCGCCTGGGCAGCGGCTACGCGGCGTTCGGTGACATGCTCGCCGGACACGCGGTGCTCGACGCCCTCGCAGCCGGCTACGAGGCGCGCCCGCAGGCCGGTCTGGACGAGCGGCTCGTCGAGGCGCTCGCAGCCGCGCGCGAGAGCGCCGGATTCAGCGATGGCCGCACACGGCTTCCCGAGCGCTCCGCCGCGCTCGTCGTGTGGGGCAGCCGCCCGTACAACGAGATCGACCTGCGCGTCGACCTCCACGAAGACGCGATCGCGGATCTCAAGCGCATCTACGTCGATTACAAGCCGTCCATCGCCTACTACGAGGAGCGCGCCTTGAGCCCGAGGAACGCCGTCCCCGCGATGGAATTCGTCGAGAAGCTCGAAGCGTCGCGACGCGGGAAGGCACGGTGACTTACTCCATCATCGCGCGTTGCCCGCGAACCGGCCGCTTCGGCGTCGGGTCGACGACTTTTTCGATGGCGTGCGGACGCCGCAACGAAAGCGTGCGCCCCAACGTCGGCGTGAGCAAGTCGCAGGCCTACTACCTGCGCCACGTCGATCCCCTCGCGCTCAATCTGCTCACGCTGGGGCACACGCCGCAGCACATCGCGCGCATGCTCGCGGCCGACGATGCGGATTTCGACTATCGCCAGTTCGGCATCATCGACCGCTACGACAACGTCGTTGCCCACACCGGCCCCGGCTGCAACCAATGGGCGGGCCACATAGTCGGGCCACACTACGCCGCCTACGGCAACGGCCTCGCGGGTCCGCAGACGGTTGACGGGATCGTGCGCGGCTTCCTCGCGGAGCCCGAGCGTCCGCTGGAAGACCGGCTCCTGATGGCGCTCGAAGGCGGACGCGACGCCGGCGGCCAGATGTCGGCCGGGCGCAAGCGTCCTGAACGTTCTGCGTGGATCCGCGTCACCGGCGCGTGCGAATTGCCGGAGATCGACCTGCGGGTCGATCTGCTGCAGGAGGGAACGGTCGCGGAGCTCCGCCGCCTCCTCGGGGCGTTCAAGGAGCGCCGTGAGTACTATGAGAACCGATGCGCACGTCCCGGCAATGCAATGCGCGAAGAGGAGTTCGAAGCGACTTTGCGCTAGGTCGTCTCTGAACACGTGAGCCCGCTGATCCCCGGGAACCTCACGAGTGGCATCGTGAAATCGACCAGTTGTGCAGAGGTTCCCTCGGTCGGACGAACGCAGGCCAGCCGATGACTTTCCGTCGCCCCCAATGCCGGCGCTCTTCGCCAGGCGCTCAAGCGCTCGCCGTGCCCCATGTCAAGTGATTGAAATTACTGGAATTAGCTTCCTGTCCTAAAGCCCGCCGGAAAACCGCCGTAATACGCAGAACGTCATCCACCGAACAGCCCGAATGCTGTCTTCGGGCTGTTGCGTATTGCACAGGAGCATCCGGTGAACCTCAAGTTCAACCAGACAAGCGGGCGGGCCCCCCGGCGCCGTACCTCCGGCTTCACGATCATCGAGCTCGTGACGGCGGTCGCGGTGCTCGCCATCGTCACCGCCCTCGCCATCCCGGGCCTGACGAACCTCTTGCTCGACGCGGGCCTCAAGACCGCGTCAGTCGACGTCTATAACACCATGATTTACGCGCGCAGCGAGGCGATCAAGCGCAACGCCACCGTGGATGTCGTGCCGAACGGCGGCAACTGGAAAAATGGGTGGACCGTGCAGATCGGGGCTACCGTGCTGAAAACCGTGGGGCCGTCCACGACCAGCATGGACGACATCACTACGCCGGCCATCATTTCGTACAGCGGCACCGGTCGCCTGACTACGCCCGGGACGGTCACCTACGTGCTCAACGTGAGCGCGAACCCGCACGTTACGCCGCGCCGCGTCGTCGTCGATATGGGCGGCAGGCCGAGCATCCGGCGGGGCCTCCTCTAAGACAACCAGCGCTTCACTGGAGACATGATGGCTCGCTTCGGGCGGCTGGCGCGCGGATTCACGATGGTCGAGGTCCTGGTGACCGTCGTCGTCATGCTTCTCGGCTTGCTGGGGCTGGCGACGCTGCACGTGCGCGTCCAGCAGGCGGAGCTCGAGGCCTACCAGCGCGCGCAGGCGATGACGTTGCTCGCCGACATGGTGTCCCGCATCAACTCCAATCGCCAGACCGCTCCTTGCTACGCCGTCACCGGCACGGCCGGCACGCCCTATCTGGGCGCGGCGGGGAGCGCCCACCTCGGGGCCCCCGCGTGCATGGGCTACGGCTCCGCGTCCACGCAGGCCCGGGCAGTGGGCGACCTGACGGCATGGGACGGACTGCTCAACGGGACTACGGAAAATCTCGGAGCCAACGCGGTCGGCGCGATGATCGGCGCACGGGGCTGCGTCAGTTTCGACTCGGTTACAAACACTTATACGGTTGCCGTCGCGTGGCAAGGCATCGCCGACCTGCCGGCCCCGGCGGTCAACTGCGCGAACAACCTCTATGGATCCGAGAGCAAGCGGCGAGTGGTATGGACAACGCTCACGATCGCCACGCTGCTTTGAAGCCCGACTACCTCATGCGTCGCGCTCGCCAACCCGGCTTCTCGCTGGTCGAGCTCCTGATCGCCATGGGGATCGGCTTTGTCCTGCTCGCCGGCCTCATCTCGGTGTTCGCCAGTTCGTCGCGCGCCCACCGCGAGCTGCAGCAGGCATCGCAGCAGATGGATAACGGAAGCTTCGCGCTGGATACGATCAGCAGCGATTTGCAGCTCGCCGGATTCTACGGGCAGTTCTACGACCTTCCGGCCGCGCCGGCAGCCCTGCCCGATCCCTGCGAAACGGCGAACGCCAACAACCTCCAAGCCGCGCTGGCGCTGCCCGCGCAGCTCTACAGCGCGTCCGATTACGGCACGCGCGTGGATCTCTCGGCGACGACATGCGCCGCATATGGTCTGACGGTCGCGAACCTGCTCCCCGGCACCGACGTTCTGGTAATACGCCGCGCCGACGCCCGCACCCTTGCGCCCTCGGACGTGCCGATCGATCGCGAAGTCTACATACAGTCCACCATTGCGGCGGCGGAACTCCAGTTCGGTGCCTCGGGGACGAGCATAGGCACCACCAGGAAGGCCGACGGCACTTCCACGAGCCTCTTCCGCAAGGACGGCACGACCGCGGCCGAAATCCGCAAGTACCACGTCCACATCTACTTCATCGCCCCCTGCAATCTGCCGACGGGGGGCGGGGACGTGTGCACCGGACCGACTGATGACTCCGGACGGCCCGTGCCGACGCTGAAGCGCCTGGAGCTGACCGCCTCCGGCGGCGTGACGACCATGAAGATCGTGCCGATCGCCGAGGGCATCGAGAATCTGCAGGTCGAGCTCGGCATCGACAATTCGCCCGCCACTGCCCAGCCGCTGACGGGTTTCATAGGCGACGGCGCCGCCGATCTCTACACCGCCACGCCATCGCCCGCGGAGATGCCCAACGCGACCTCGGCCATGGTCTATCTCCTCGCGCGCAGCGTGGAGCCCTCGGTGGGCTATTCCGACGGCAAGTTCTATAACCTGGGGCTCGCCGGAGCGACCGGCGTGGCCGGAGATCAGTATCGCCGCCACGTTTTCAACAACGCCGTGCGGCTCGTCAATGCAAGCTCTCGCAGGGAGAACCCGTAATGCGTTCGATGTCCGGACAGAAAGGCAGCGTTCTGATGGTATGCGTGGTCATATTGCTGCTCGCGACCATGTTTGCCCTGTCGGCGAACAGCAGCAGCGTCGCCAACTTGAGGATCGTCGGCAACAACCAGGCGCTGAAAACGCTGGAGTACAACGCCGCGCAGGCGATTGAAACCGTACTCAGCTCGTTATCCGCCTTCCAGACGCCCGCCATCCAGACGCTGACCATAAACGGGCAGGCGGTTACCGTCACGGCGCCCAACTGCGTCTTTGTTTCACCAGCCGAAGGCTATAGCGCGTTGAACCCGCTGTCGCCCGAGGACACGCAGTGGGAACTTCAGGCAACCGCTGCCGACCCGGTGTCGGGCACCAGCGTGGTGATGAACCAGGGTGTGAAGATCCGCCTCAACGGCGGTTACTGTTCGTAAGCCGATCGAGGCCATCATGCTGAACCTTCTTCGCCGTACATTTCTTCTGGGCAGTGCGCTCGCCGCGTTGCTGGGCTTGTGCGTACCCGCGAGCGCCGACGACACCGAGATATTCACCACCGCACCTTCGCTCTCTTCGTCGCGTCCGAACGTGCTGATCATCCTCGACAGCTCGGCGAACTGGAGCGCCGATTTCGGCAGCGCCAAGAAATTTCACGCCGAAGTGGCGGCGCTGAACAGTATCGTCGCCGGGCTTTCCAGCGAAGTGAACGTGGGACTGATGCTCTTCGCCGAGAGCGGCGGGGGCAGCACGCCCTCGGGCGCCTACGTGCGCTACGCGCTCCGGCAGATGACCGGCACCAACAAGTCGGCGTTTCAAAGCCTGATGGGGAGCCTCGACATCATCGCGGACAAGGGTGCGAACGCGCCCTACGGCAAGGCGCTGTTCGAGGCGTTCAAGTACTACGGGGGCGGCACCGGCTCGCCGGCCAGCTCGACGCAGTACGGGCCCATCGCCTTTGCGGGGTTCGGCCAGCCCAAGCGCGACTACGCCGGCAACAGCGCGAAGAATCCCTTCACCGCGAGCCTTCCCGGCAACGCTTTCTCTTCGGCGACCAGCCAGACCTACGTCAGCGCCGTGTCCGACGGTTGCGCGAAGAACTACGTGATTTTCATCACCAACGGCAAGGCGGACGCGCCCGGCGGCGACGGCGGCAATCCCAGCGCCTCGACGCTGCTCACGAACGTCGGCGGCAACACCACGACCATTCCCCTGCCCAACGTCGGAGCGCAGGCAACGCTGGCCGACGAATACACGCGCTTCCTCTACAACACGGACGTAATCTCGCAGCCGGGTCAGCAGAACATCATCACCTACACCGTTGCCGTGTACCAGCCGCCGGTGAATACGCAGATCCAGGAGCAGATCGACGTGTCGAAGAGCATGGCCAACCAGGGCCACGGCCGCTACTTCGCCGCCACCGATGCCTCTTCGCTCAATCTCGCGCTGCAGACGATATTCAACGAGATCCAGGCCGTTAACAGCGTCTTCGCGTCGGTGACGCTGCCGGTGAGCGTCAACGTGCGCGGCACCAACCTGAACCAGGTCTACATGGGCGTGTTTCGCCCGGACGCCGACGGACTGCCGCGCTGGCCCGGGAATCTGAAGGAGTACCAGCTGGCGGTCGACACTTCCACCAAGCCGCCGAGCCTGTTCCTTGCGGACCGCAATGGCCTGCGGGCGGAAAATCCGACAACCGGATTCCTCGTCGATGACGCCGTGAGCTACTGGACGGCTTCATCCGCGTTCTATTCGTTTCAACCTTCCGGCACGCCGCTTTCGCCATCGGACCTGCCCGACGGCGCCGTCGTGGAGAAGGGCGCAGTGGCGCAGAGCCTGCGCACTACGTACGCTACCTCGCAGACCGCGCGGCAGATACTCACCTGTATCGGCTGCTCCTCGGGCACCGTTTTGTCGGGCACGCCCGGTGCGTCGACGTCGTTCGATGCGGCCAACTCGCTGATCACGGCCGCTGCGCTGACACCCTCCGCCCAGCCCACCCTGACGGACACCGAGCGCGGCACGCTGATCAACTGGGTCCGTGGCCAGGACAACGCGACCGACGAGAACCTGGATGGCAGCTTCACCGATGCCCGGGCGTCGATTCACGGTGACGTGCTTCATTCGCGGCCGGTGGTCGTCAACTACAATCGAGTTGCGGGCGACAACGACGTCGTCATCTTCTACGGCTCCAACGACGGAATGTTCCGCGCGGTGAAGGGCGGAACGGGTGCTTCGGACGGCTTCGAGAAATGGGCTTTCGTTCCTTCCGAGTTCTTCGGGCGCTTCAAGCGGCTGCGTGACAATGCCCCCGCCATCAGCGCGTCGAATCCGAAATCCTACTTCGCTGACGGCACGGTATCCGTCTACCGCTACGACGCCAACGGCGACGGGAAGCTGAACGCAGCCGACGGCGACAAGGTTTATCTCTTCATCAGCATGCGGCGCGGCGGGAACTTCCTGTACGCGTTCGACGTGAGCGATCCGGACGCTCCCCGCGTACTGTGGAGGAAGGACGGGTCGAGCGCCGGCTACGGCGAGCTTGGACAGACGTGGTCGGAACCCAAGGTCGTCAAGCTGCGCGCCAGCGCGAACCCGGTGCTGATCTTCGGCGCGGGCTACGATGCAGTGGTAGAGGACCAGGATCCGATTCCCGACGGCACTTATGCCACCAAGGGCCGCGGCATACTGGTAGTCGATGCGACGAACGGCAACGTGCTGTGGCAGGCCGGCCCCAGCCCGTCGGGCGCCGCCGTCAACAAGGCCGTCCCGCAGATGATCTACAGCATACCGAGCGATGTGGCCGCGCTCGATCGCAACAGCGACGGCTACATCGACCGCCTCTACGTCGGCGACACCGGCGGCAACGTCTGGCGGGTAGATGTCAGCGACGCGGCGCCCGCCAACTGGACCGTGAGCAGGCTCGCCACGGTCGGCTACGACGCCTACGGCAACAGGACCAACCGGCGCAAGTTCCTGTATCCGCCCGATGTGGTGTACGGCAAGGATGTAAACGGTCCGTACGACGCCGTCCTCATCGGATCGGGCGATCGGGAACATCCCTTCAACGGCGCCGGCGATGCGGCGCATCCGCTCTCGAATGCCGTCGCCAACCGCTACTACATGCTCAAGGATCGCGATGTCGGGATCAGCTACGGCGCCAGCTACACGCGCACCGCGATAACCGAATCCAATCTGTACGACACGACGGCCGACCTGATTCAGGTCGGCACCGCAGCGCAGCAGGAGGCGGCGGTGGCAACCCTCACCGCGGCGGCAGGGTGGTACATCAGCCTCGGCACCGGCGAGAAAGTCGTCGGCGGCTCGATTACGCTCGCGGGAACGACATTCTTCAACACCAACCAGCCTTCCCTGCCGGCCCCCGGTGTATGCGCGAGCAACCTCGGGATCGCCCGCGAATACGGAGTCGGTTACAAGGATGGCACTGCGAAGGTCGACAATAACTCCGACGGCGTGTTTACGGCGAGCGATCGGTCGAAAATCCGCCCCGGTGGCGGTTACCCGCCTTCGCCCGTGGCAGCCCTTATCCAGATCAGCGGCAGGCAGTATATGGGCGTGATCTCCGGGACCGACGTGCAGACCCCCCCGGCAGCGACGCTCGGGGCCCGGGTTCGCACCTACTGGACCAAATGACCGGGCACTACAGGGAGCAACACATGCGACACCAGAGTGGATTTACGCTGATCGAGCTGATGGTAACGGTGGTGGTGATTGCCATTCTGGCCGCCATCGCCTACCCGTCGTACCAGCAACAGGTCAAGCGCGGGGCGCGCAGCGCCGGACAGCAGTTCCTGCTGGACATAGCGCAACGCCAGGAGCAGTTCCTGCTCGATCAGCGCCAGTACGCCAGTGCGCTCGGGGCCAGCGGTTTGAATTCATCGGTGCCCTCGGAATTGAGCTCGCGCTATCAGGCGCCGGTCTTCAACGTGCCGGCGGGCGCCACGCCGCCCAGCTACACCATAACGCTCGCGCCGACGGCAGGTGGCTTGATGGCCTCCGACGGCACGTTGATCGTCAACAGCCTCGGCCAGCGCTGGCGCGACATGAACGGCAACGGCACCTACGAGCCGGCGACCGACAAGGCGTGGGACAAGTAGTCCGCGTCAATCCACCCGGGCGCCGGAAGCCTTCACGACCTTCCCCCACTTGGCAATCTCGGCCTTCGTATAGGCCGCGGCATCCTGCGGTGTGCCGGAAAGCAGCTCCGCGCCTTGCGCGATGAACTTGTCGCGCACGTCCGGCGACTGCAGCGCATGGCCGACCGCCGCAGAGAGACGCGCCACCACTTCCCGCGGCGTGCCGGCAGGCGCCCAGAGCGCATACCAGGTTCCGCCCTCGAAACCCGGATAGGTCTCTGCGACGGTCGGCAGCTCCGGCGCGATGGCACTGCGCTTCGCGCTGGTGATCGCGAGCGCACGCAACCGCCCGGCCCTGACCTGCGGCAGCATCGAGAGCACGTTGGCGGACATGAACGTCACCTGCCCTGCCATGAGGTCCGTCGTGGCTTGCGGCGTCCCCTTGTACGGTATGTGCACCATGGGGATTTTCGCGTAGAGCTTGAACATCTCCGCGACGAGGTGGGGCGAGCTGCCGCTGCCGGTCGACGCATAGGTAAGCGGCTCGCGCGCGCTTTTCGCGATCGCAACGAACTCCTTCACGCTGCGCGCCGGCAGCGACGGGTGCACGACGAACACCTGCGGCACGCTCGCCACGAGGGCAATCGCCTCGAAATCCTTCACGAGGTCGTAGGACGGACGCGAATAGAGCGTCATGCTGATAGCCGCCGGGGCACCGCCACCGAAGACCGTATAGCCGTCGGCGGGCGCCTTCGCGCCGAGCTCCGCGGCGATGTTGCCTCCCGCGCCGGGGCGGTTGTCGATGACGATCTGCTGCCCCAGCGACTCCGCCATCTTGGGCGCGATCAGCCGGAACGCGATGTCGACGCCGGCTCCCGGCGGGAAGCCGACGAGGACGCGCACCGGCTTCACCGGAAAGACCTGGGAACCGGCCGGCCCCGAAAGAATGGCCGCGGCGAGTGAAAGACAAACGAAGCCAATTGTTGGACGCATGAGTTCTCTGCGATTGGTCGAGTGAGGGCGTCTGCTAATATACCTGCATGCGAGCAGCGCTCGCCGAAGAGCGGAACGACCCCGGGGACGACCACCATGATCAGGATAGAACCAGGCAGCGGATCACTGGGCGCGAAGGTCACCGGTGTCGACCTCGCGCGTCCGCTCTCGGATGAGAACCGCGCTGCCATCGCGCGCGGCCTCGCCGATCGGGGCGTGCTTCTCTTTCCCGACCAGCCGATAGAAGCAGCGGCACTGCGCGATTTTTCTTCGCGCTTCGGCGCTCTGCAGGGCATGTCCTCGGGCAACAAGGACCGCTGCGAGCCCGGCTTTCCCGAGGTGTCGATTCTTTCCAACGTGATCGAGAACGGCCGCCCGATTGGCATTCCCGATGCCGGACAGGATTGGCACACCGACATGACCTACAACCGGGTCATGGGCTACGTGAACGTCCTCGCGGCGAAGAAAGTGCCGGTCCGCAATGGAAGAGCGCTGGGCGCGACGGAGTTCACCGACACGCTGGCGGCCTACGATGACCTGCCCGTGGAGATCAAGAGACGGCTCGCCGGCGCCACGGCGACGCACGACTGGAACAAGTTCCACGAAGTCATGCGTGCCAAGGGGAGCGCCCGGCCGGCGCTGAGCGCCGCACAGCGGCGCGAGCGTCCCCCGGTGTCGCATCCGGTGTTCCTCGCACACCCGGTCAATGGCCGCAAGACGATTTACGTGAATCCGGGCTTCACCGTGAGCATCGACGGGATACCGGCAGATGAAAGCGACCGCCTTCTCGAGTTCCTGTTCGCGCACGTGCTGAAGCCGAAGTATCGCCACTCCCATAGCTGGACGGTGCACGACGTCCTGGTCTGGGATCATTTGCGCACCTGGCACTGCGCTATCGGCGATTACGGCCCCGGCGAACATCGGTTGATAAAGCGGTGCCAGGTGCTGGCGGACCGGGTTTTCGAGCCTTCTTTTCTGCAGCCCGCCGCGCAGGTCTCATCGGCCAGCTGAATCGTCCCGAGTGGCGCGCCGTCACCGTGCTTTGCGTACGGCGCCCTGGGATGTCGTCTCGTCCCGACCCCATTCCTGTTTGCCGAACAGCAGCTTAGACACTGTGTTCGGCGCCCGTGTCTCTCTCCGACAACGGCCGGCCCGTCGGCGCGATGCCGACATGCGCTCATATGCCGTTGATTTTATGGACCGATTTTTTCTGGCACGACCTATGCGACGGTACGGGCTCCGGGAGTTCTTTTTTGCGCGAGGCGGCTCGCGCAAGGGCTACTCGTTTCACGCAAAGGAGCAATAGATGATCAAGGCTACTCGTATTGCTGTTGCAGCAGTGTTCGGCGTCGCGGCGTCTCTTCCGGCATTCGCGGACTTCGACAATAACGGCCCGAGCGACAAGCAGGGGCAACACATCATGCAGTCGCTGAACGAAACCAACCCGCCGGCGGTGAACAGCGGTCCGGCGATAGTCGCAGACAACCGCGTCGGGGACAGGTATTACTACCAAGGGGCGGATGGGCGCATGTACGAACGGGATGCCCGCGTATATCCCGACCAGCCCGTAGTGGATAACCGCGACTTCCTGCAGGATCCAAGCGGTCGGATCTACGAACGCTCGGGCGCGCGCGCCGATCGCGACCGGACCGTGGCGAATCGTCCTCTCACCTCGGATCGCGACTACGTCGTGGCGGACAACCGCGCCCCCGTCGTAGGGGACAATCGCGCTCCCCGGGAAGGCCGATTCCATCACTTCTTCCACCGGGACCACACGATGTCTTCTTCCTTCGGTCGCCCGGCGTATAGCGGAGTGGTCGAGCCCGGGAGCGTTTACAACTGGGAGCGCTCGGTTGACTAAAGCCGGCGGGCTCGTGTAACGCGGCCAAACGGCCGATTGTCACAGCTCTCGAAAGGGGGCGCGAAAGCGCCCCCTTTTTTCGTGCCGGCTCTTCTGCTACGCCCGGAGGTGCGATTACACTTAAATCTTCGAATCGCGGCACCTCAATGCGCAGCCGCCGTGCAATCTGTGCGCTACTGGGCGTCCTCGCAGCCCCCGCGTTTGCCGCGGAAAAGCTCGCCGGGCAAAGTGCGGACCTGTCCGGTCTCACCGTCTCGGGCCTCTCTTCAGGCGGGAACATGGCCGTGCAGTTTCACGTTGCCTATTCCTCCCTGGTGAAGGGTTCGGGCGTAATGGCGGGCAGTCCCTACTATTGCGCAACGGGGCGGTTGTGGACCGCGTTCTACAATTGCATGACACCAGGGGCGTTCACTCCCCTCCCCTCGTCGGCAAAGCTCGCCGCCGCGACGACACTGCTCGAGCGAGGCGATCTCATCGACCCGACGAAGAACCTCGCCGCTGCGAAAGTGTGGCTTTTCTCGGGCACCCGCGACGAGACGGTTCGGTCCGAGGTAGTGTCCGCACTCGCAGGGTGGTACCGCAACTACGCCCGCGCGGAGAATGTCCTTTTCGTGCACGATCAGCCGGCCGGGCACGCGATCCCCAGTGCGGATCCGGACATCACGCACGCCTGCGAGGTGACCGAACCGCCCTTCATCAACCGCTGCATCGACAAGGCCACGAAGAATCCCTACGACGCTGCGGGCTCCTTGCTCGCGCACCTGCTGGGCTATCTGCCGCCGCTTGCCGCGATGGAAACGGGGACGTTGAAGGAATTCGATCAGCGCGAGTTCGCCGGCGGCCACTCCTACTCGATTTCGCTGGCGGACGCGGGCTATGTCTACGTTCCCGCGGCGTGCGAGACGCGACGCTGCCGCGTTCACGTGGCGTTTCATGGCTGCCGCCAGTATACCGGCGCAGTGGGCACCGCGTTCGTGCGCGATGGGGGCTATAACCGGTGGGCCGATGCTCATCGCCTCATCGTGCTCTACCCGCAGACCATTGCGCGCTCGGGGTGGAGCGTCGACGGCAGCTTTGTCTTCAATCCGCGCGGCTGCTGGGACTGGTGGGGCTACACCGGTCCCGCCTACCACACGAAGAACGGGCCGCAGATACGGGCGGTCAAGGCGATGGTGGAGCGCCTTGGCCAGGCTAGGGACTAGTCGCTAGTCTCGAGTCCATGGTCCCTGCGCTCTGAAAGCGCCAGCGCTCAGAGCGCAGGATGCCGCTCCACCCAGCCCGTCGCGCGCTCGTAGGCGTGGGCGACCCGGTAGACCAACGCTTCACTGAAGGGCTTCCCCACGATCTGCATCGCGAGCGGCAGTCCGGCTTTGCTGAAACCCGCGGGCACGGATAGCGCCGGGCTGCCCGTTACGTTGAACGGTCCGCGCGCCTGCCTGCCGTAGGTGCGCTCGAGGGCCGCCGGATCGTCGATCCGGCACGCCGGATCGAGCGAGCTCGCCGTGACCGCCACGTCGATATCGGCGAAGAGGCCGTGGAACCTGTCGGTCATCCTGCGGCGCGCGCGCGTCGCGTTCACGTAATCGGCAGCGCGCACGAATGCGCCGCCCATCAACCGCTCGCGCGCCAGCGCCCCGTAATCCTGCGGGCGCTCGCGCATCCACTTCTCGTGGATCGCGAAGGCCTCGCTCGTGAGGATGGTGCGGTTGCAGGCGAGCCACTCGGGAAGCGGGTCCGTGGCGATCTCGCGGACGTGCGCGCCCAGCTCGCCCAGCTTTGCGACCGCCGCATCGATGGCGGCAGTCATTTCGGGGTCGGCTTCCATGTCGCGCGCGTAAAAATGACGGATGACGCCTACCCGCAGTCCTTTTACGCCGCGTTCCAGGTCGGCCGTGTAGCCGCCGGTCGCGCGGTTGACGCTGCCCGGATCGAGCGGATCGTGACCCGCGATGAGATCGAGCATGAGCGCGTTGTCGTGCACCGTGCGCGTGAGCGCGCCGACGTGGTCGAGCGAGAAGGCGAGCGGAAACACCCCGCGCCGGCTCACCACGCCATAGGTCGCCTTGATCCCGGTCACGCCGCACATCGCGGCCGGATTGCGCACGGAGCCGCCGGTATCGGTGCCGATCGCTGCGGGCAGAAAACCCGCCGCGGTCGCCGCGCCCGATCCGCTCGAGGAGCCGCCGCAGAAATAGTCCCGGTTCCAGGGATTGCGCGCGGGGGGCCACGGCAGGTCGAACGAAGGCCCGCCGATGGCGAACTCGTGCGTGGAGAGCTTGCCCATGAACACGGCGCCGACCGCGCGCAGCTTTTGCGTGACGACCGCATCGGTTGTGGCGATGTTGTCCTTCAGGATCTTCGAATGACTGGTGGTCGGAAGACCCGCGTAATCCACGATGTCCTTCAGGCCGTAGGGCACGCCGTGAAACGGACCGCGCCACTCCCCGCGAGTGATCTCCGCTTCGGCGCGGCGGGCATCCTCGAGCGCGAGCTCGGGCGTGAAGCGCAGGAAGGCGTTCAGCCTGCCGTCGTGCTTCTCGACGCGGGCGATCAACGCTCTCGCGTACTCGACGGGCGAGAGCTTCCTGGTGCGCAGGAGCCCGGAGGCCTCGGCGACGGTGAGCCAGGCGAGATCGGTCATGGCATCCTCGCTTCCAGTGAAATTGGTGAAATATCCATCATCCGCCCCTCCCTTACCCCTATCCCCTCTCCCGAGCGGAGAAGGGAATGCACAGCGGGAAATTGATTGTCAGCCGTTTCCCGAGAGATTGAAAACATGAGAAGGCTCGTCGGCCGGAGTCAGAGCGGCCGCTGCGAGCGCGGAGCGCCGCGCCCGTGCCGACTTCGTCGCGCGAAGCAGCATCTGCAGGCTTTCATCCGTAAGACGGGTCATGCCGATCTCCGCGGCCATGATCCGGACTTCGTCGAGGGTCAGCTCTTTCTCGGGCATGGTGGGCTCCTGATTAGTACCGTGCACACGGAATTTACGCCGATTACAAAAAGCTTCAACTCGAAGTCACGAAAGCACGAGCAACCTCGCGAGGAGTCTCGACTAGACGTCATCCGGCGGAGGCCGGGATCCAGGCCATGGCTTCGCGACTGGATACCGGTTTTCACCGGTATGACGGACAGGCACAGGTGGAGAGTGGTTCACGAGACTTGTTGAATCCCGACAGGCGTCTTAGAGTAGGCTCCCTCGCGAAACCATCAACCACCAGGGAGCAAGCCATGGCGAACAGCCCTTTGCGTGTCGGATTCATCGGAGCAGGCGGCCGTTGGGGCCCGTGGGCGCACGCGCCGGCCTTGCAAGGCATGCCGGAGACGGAGATCTACGCCGTGTGCACGGCGCATGCGGACACTGCGCAGGCGGCCGCGGACAAGTACGGCGTCAAGCACGCCTACAGCGACATCAAGAAGATGGGCGCGGATCCTCAGGTCGAGGCGGCGCTCGTCGCCGTGCGCGTACCTGCCCACTACGCGCTCTCGAAGGACGCCCTCGACGCAGGGAAGCACGTCTATTGCGAGTGGCCCCTGGGCAAGAACACGCAGGAAGCAGAGGAGCTCGCCGCGCTCGCGAGAAAGAAAAACCTCCGCACCATGGTCGGACTGCAGCGCCGCGCGTCGCCCGCGTTCATGCACATGCGCGAGCTGGTGAAGGACGGCTACGTCGGGCAGATCCTGTCGGTGAACATGCAGATGATGGCGAGCGGCGTTCTCACGCGCACATCGGACCGCACCTGGCAGCGCGATTTCAGCCTGGGGGCGAACACGCTCACCATCACTTTCGGCCACGCGATAGACGCGCTGTGCATGGTCGTCGGCGAGCTGACCGAGGTGTCGGCCATTGTCAGCACACAGGTGCCGCAGTGGTTCGAGACGGACACGAAAAAGTACGTGGACGTGACTTCCCCCGACAACATCATCATCCAGGGCCGGCTGGAGAACGGCGCAGTGGTCAACGCCAGCGTCTGCGTCCATCCCTTCCACGGCAGCGGCTACCGCTTCGAGGTCTACGGCAAGGAAGGCACGCTCATGATGGTGGGCGGCGGCGAGGCGGGGGAGGAAGCCAATCGCAAGATCATGGGCGGCAAGAAGGACGACAAGGCGCTGCAGGAGCTTCCCGTGCCCGACCGCCTGAAATGGGTCCCCGAAACAGTGCGCAAGGTCGGCCGCGCCTACGACGTCGGCCAGATGTGGGTGAAATTCGCTGAAGCCATAAGGACCGGCGCGAAGATCGAGCAGCCCGACTTCGATCACGCCGTGCGGCGCCATCGCATGCTCGATGCGATCGTGCGCGCATCCGAGACGGGGCAGCGGCAGAAGATCGTGCTCTAAGGCGCGTGACTCGTGATTCGTGCCCGGGTGACGGATGACTTGTCACCCGCCCGTAGAAATCACGGAAGGTCCGGATCCAGTGTGCGGCCGCGCGATAGCGGAAGCTGAATATTTGTCGCGCCGCGCGGATCGCCGTGGCCTGGGCGCCGAAGAGCTCGCGGATGCGCGCTTCCGCTGGGTCGTTCTTCCACATTCCACGCTTCGTCCTTGTTTTACGCCATGGCTCTGAAACGCCCAAAAGGCCCCGCCGGCACCCTGGTCGTGCTGGAGCACGCGTCGCGAATCCTGAAGGACAACCCGTTGGGCGACCCGCACGTGCGCAAGGTCGCGGTATGGCTGCCGCCCCAGTACCATACAGTCAGCGCCGGCCAGGGACGCCGCCGCTTTCCCGTCCTCTACGATCTCGTCGGTTTCACCGGGTCCGGTCTTTCCCATGCCAGCTGGAAGCCGTTCGGCGACAATGTGCCCGAGCGCGTGGCGCGGTTGATCCACGACCGGAAGATGGGGCCGGCGATCATCGTCTTCCCCGATTGCTTCACGGCGCTCGGGGGCAACCAGTACGTCGATTCGTCCGCCATCGGCGACTATGCGGACTATCTGACTCGCGAGATCGTTCCGTTCGTCGATCGCGAGTTCCGGACCCTGGCGAGCCGCGAGCATCGCGGCTGCTTCGGCAAGTCCTCAGGCGGCTACGGGGCCATCGTCCACGGCATGAAGTACGCGCGCTACTGGGGCGCCGTCGCGAGCCACTCGGGCGACGCGTATTTCGATTTCGTGTACTGGTGTGACTGGCCGAACACGCTGAACGAGCTGGCGAAGCACAGGTCGCCGGCCCGCAGGCCCGGCGCGTACGACGCACTGCGCGAAAGCACGCGCCGACGCCTCTCGCAGGGTTTCGACGACGGGCGCGTCCGGCGCTTCCTCGATCACGTCTGGCGCCGCGAGAAGCTCTCGTCCGCCGAGGGCCATTGCATCATGAATCTCTGCATGGCGGCCACTTACGATCCCGACCGGCGAGCGCCGCTCGGCTTCCGGATTCCGTTCAATCTGGAGACGGGCGAAGTCATCGCGCAGCGCTGGTACCGCTGGCGCGAGCACGATCCCATCAATCTGGTCGGCCGCTATCTCAGGAGCCTGAGATCGCTGCGCGGCATCTATATCGATTGCGGCTGGCGCGACCAGTATCAGATCCACTACGGCGCCCGCATCCTGTCGAAGCGCCTCTCCGCCGCGGGCATCCGGCACACCTACGAGGAATTCGACGACAACCACTCCGACGTCGACTACCGGATGGATACGAGCCTGCCGTTCCTGTACCGGGCGTTGAAGCCCTAGAACGCGTCTCGACGACAGACGGGATGAAAAGGATTACAGGATGGTCTCCTTGGGGTGAGCTGTTCTCATCCCGTTCCATCCTCTCAATAGTCTGTGTTGGCAGTCCTCCCTGCAAGGAGGAACGGAAGTCGCGCCGGCCATGTCAGACCGCCATGATTGCGCTGACGATTGCGGCGTCTCTGTTGCTGGTCGTAGCAGCGTATGCGCAGCTTCAGATCCCGCGCTTCACGTCCGGACGCGCCAACACCGCCGTGTCCCGCGCGATCTTGGCCGCTACGGGCATTGCGCTTGGATCCGTATCGGCCGCCGTCGTTTATCCCGATTCGAATCTGGTGCCGCTCGCCTTTCTGGTCGGCTTCGGCGTCGTGCATTTCCCGGCTGCCATCATCCTCTTCTTCAAGGATGCGCGGCATTCGGGGAAATCATGAGTTCCTGGAGCGCCCGACAAACCGACCGTCAGGCGCTCCCATGTAGGGCAGCATGAGGGGAAAAGTCCCCTCTATTCGTGCGCTCAGTCGCAGCCGCGCAGCAGAAAAATCATGAACAGGACCGGGATTGGCACTCCCAGCAACCAGAGCAACATGTAGCCGATCTTGCCTTCCTGCATGCTGCGCTGAACGCGGCTTGCAAGCCGCTCTTTTACGTCGATGATCCGCTTCATACGAGACTCCGTCGTGGAATGGCGACGGAGCGGCGCTCCGTCTTTCAGTTCGACTTTTCCGCGCTCGCACGAGTTTCGCGCTGCCCTGTCGGGCTTTCTCCTAACTTCTCGACAGGGAATCGTCGGCCAGAACTCGTTGTTCCCGCGTCAGTCGTACGATTGTCCAGGCGACTTTCGGGAGTCGATCATGCGCACGGCGGCTGTCTTTCTGTTTTGGGGAACACTCATTGCGTGCGGAGCGGCGCTCGGCAAGCTTCCGCCGCCGACGCCCGAAGAAGAGGCCGCCGTGGCCGCCAAGAAAGCCGCGGAGCAGGAAGAGCTCGAGAAGCAGAAGGCGCTCCTCGATCGGGCGCAGGATCGCGTGGTCGCCCGCTATCGCGGCGACCATCCCGCCGTGCGCGCGACGGTCGCCACGGAGGATCGCAACATGCCGAAGACCACGAGCGAGCGCCCGCGGGGCACCGGACCGGATCCGGTGAGGCCGCAGAGCGCAGAGGCGCACTCTGCTCCGGCGAAGTAGCCAGTAAAAGCCTCACCGCAGAGCACGCCGGGGACGCCAAGGAAGAAGCGAGACAGCTACACCGCAGGGGACGCGGTGGACGCAATGAGTCACATGGGATTCCGGGCCGGAAGCATCTCCAATTGTGGTCTTGGCGTTGTCTTCGCAGACTTGAGAAACCCGCTCTTACCGAATTGAGGCTTCTTGCGTCCTTGGCGGTAAAGCTTCTCCGCGTTCCTTTGCGGCCTCGTGCCCTCGCGGTGAAGCTTTTCTACGTTCACTTCCCGCGAAACACCGGCGCCCGCTTCTCGATGAACGCCCTCACGCCCTCTTTCGAATCCTCGGTCTGCCGGCAGAGGTTCTGGGCGAACGACTCGAATTCGAGGCCGCCCCGCAGGTCCGTGTCGATATTGTGGTAAATCGCCCGCTTGGCGAGCTGAACCGCGACCGGCGGACCGTTCGCGATCTTGCCGGCGAGCGCATAGGTTTCGCTCATCAGCGTCTCGGGCGCGACGACCGAGTTGACGATACCGAGCCGCAGCGCTTCGGCGGCGTCGATCGAATCTCCAGTCCAGATCAACTCGGCCGCCTTCGCCGTGCCCACGAGACGGGGTAGAAACCACGAGCCGCCCCAGTCGGGCGTCAAGCCGCGCTTGACGAACGCCTGCGAGAATTTCGCCGCGGTCGAAGCGATCCGTATGTCGCACGCGAGCGCGAGGTTCATGCCCGCGCCCGCGGCCGGACCATTAACGGCGGCGATGATCGGTTTCGGGCAGTCGCGCATGGCAAGTATCGCGCGGTCGCGCATGGGGAATGCCTGGTCGGCAGGCGAGGCCGTCTCCCCGCTCGTCTCGCGCTCTTTCATCGACTTCACGTCGCCGCCCGAGCAGAAGCCCCTGCCTGCGCCGGTGACGACGAGCACCCGCACCCCCGGGTCGGATGCGGCCTTGCCGAGCGCGTCATGAAAGTCTTCCCGCAGCGTATCGCCCAGCGCATTCAGGCGCTCGGGCCGGTTGAGCGTCAGCGTGGCGATATGATCCTTCACGTCGTAGAGCAGGCATTTGTAAGTCATCGTCTTCCTTTGCTGTGGGCTGGGGCTGTGGCTGTGGCTATGAGCTATGAGCTATGAGCTATGAGCTATAGGCTATGAGCGGTCTAGGATGATGGGCCCACTTACCACTTGTCACTTGTCACTTATCACGTGCACGTATCACGATCCCGTGTCACTTCTCGTTGGTCAACCTACGGTAGCGCGCCATATGCCGAATGGCGTCCTTCGGCCTGTCGAGCTTCTCGTAGAGGAGCGCGAGATTGTAATGGCAGTCCGCGAGATCGGGGTCGTGGCGGAGCGCGGAGCGGTAGATTTCCATCGCTTCGTCCTTGCGGTCCATGTCCTCGAGCAGCACGCCCAGGTTGTAGAAGAGGTGCGCGTCGGGATCGTCCTCGTTCGCCTCGATCGCGTCCCGGTACACGCGCTCGGCTTCTGCGTGCCGTCCCGCCTCGTGCAGCAGACCTCCCAGATTGAGCCACGCCTTGACGAGGGCCGGATCCGCCGCGATAGCCCGCGAATACGCCTCTATCGCAGCCGGGACGTCCTTGTGGCCCTCGAGAACCGCGCCCCGGTCGAACCACTCGATCGCGCCTGAAGGCGATGACAGCGGGGTGCGCGGGGAACGGGAAGGCTCGACGACGTTGAGGGATCCGGCATCCGGATCGCCTTCGAAAGCGAGCAGGTACTGGCCCGACTCGGCCTGCCAGCGGCTCGTACCCTCCCTCACGACCACGCGGTCACCCACGGCGCTGATGCTGAGCCCCGACAGCGGCATCGAGTCGGGGAGATGGCGCCGCAACTCCCTGACCGAGCGCGTGATCCGCTTGCCGGGAATGCTGGCCGCCGCGAGCGCCTGCGCCGTGCGCAGCACGATCAGATCCTGGAACGAAAAGAGCCACGCGTTGCGCGGCCCGCGCGAGGGCGACACGAACCCGGCTTCGATGAACGTGCGGATCGTGCTGCGCGGCAATCGCAGCAGCTTCTCGACCTCGCGCACGCGGTACTGGTGCATGAGAGAGGCTACCTCAAAACGCTGAAGCACGCCGCTCAAGATGAGGACAGACGGAACTAAGGAACTTCCGCATAAGTCATCCCCGTGAAGACGGGGATCCATTTTCATGTTGATTTAGATGGATTCCCGCCTCCGCGGGAATGACGATAGACGCGCTTTGCAAAGATTCCTTAACAGGGTGGACGGGTCTAGCGCTTGGCGGATTTCCTCGCGGCCGGCTCGGCCGGCTGGGCGCGCTTCGGCGGCTTGCGCGCTTCGGCGCGCGACTCCCCCTTCGCGGGCGCCTTCTTGCCGAGGCTCGCGCGGAGCGCCTCCATGAGGTCGATGACCTGACCGCCGCCTTCGGTCGGCTCGACGACCGAGGTGACTTCCTGGCCGTCCACCTTCTTCTGCACCGCCGCTTGTATGCGCGCGCGGACATCGTCGGTGTACTGTGACGGGTCGAACTTGTCGGAGGCCTGCTGCTCGATCAGCTGCTGGGCAAGCTTCAGCTCCACATCCCGCACGTCCGACTTGGGAATATCGATGTCCTTGATCGCCCTGACCTCCGAGGCGTACAGAAGCTGTTGCATGACGAGCGCGTCGCCGTTGCCGGCCGCGATCGGGCGGATCATCACGATGTACTGCTTCCCGCGAGCGGACCAGCGGCCGATCGCGCAACGGTCGGACTCACGCAGCGCTTTCGCGAGAAGAGAGTAAGGCTTGGTCCCACCCTTGTCCGGGGAAAGGTAATAGGCCTTGTCGAAGAATATGGGGTCCACGGCATCGATCGGCACGAATTCCGTGATGTCCGCCGCGTGAGTGCCGGCTTCTTCCAGCGCCTTCAGTTCATCGGGCGTGAACATCACGTACTGGTCTTTCGAGAATTCGAAGCCCTTCGCCATGTCCTCGCGTGCGACGGGCACGTCCTCCTTCACGCAGAAGTATTGTTGCCTCAAGCGCGAGCCGCAGGTCTTGTGCAGGAGGTTGAAAGAGATGGCGCGGTTGGCCTCGGTCGCGGAATAAAGTTTCACCGGGATGGACACCAGTCCGAACGAAATGCTGAGGGACCCTATCGACCGTGCAGCCATCTGCCGCCTCCGTTAACGCTGAATCCCGGAGCGCCCATCGAACCGAACGACAGGTGCCCGGGTGCAAGGACTATGAGGGGAGGAGCCCCTTCATATCGTTCACTATATTCTTCAAAGCCTTACAGGAGGATGCTATTGTAATCCATGAATTGGCTCTGAACAGGTGCTACCTGCCTTTGGAGTCGGATTCTCGTTCCAGATTCGCTTTTTCCGCAACAACAGGCGCGCTCAATGCCAGGCTCAGGTTTTCGGCCGCCCCAGCGCCCCCTCCAGGCTTTGCTTGCGCTCCAGGGCGCCGCTCCAGCGATCGCCCCCCGCCTTCTCCAGCCGCTCCGCGACGTTCGTTATCCTGAAATCGAGCGGATGCGCGTGGGCCAGCTCTTCCCAGGTGAGCGGCATCGCCACCGGCGCCCCCGGCTCGCCCCGCGGCGAGTAGGCGACATTGAGCGTCTTGCCGCGGACGTTCATGTTGTAGTCCATGAAGATCTTGCCGGTGCGTTTCGGCACGCTCCACTCCAGCGTGATGTCCTTCGGATGCCGGCGCATGAGATGCCGCCCGACGAGCTCCGAGACATGGCGGGCGGCATCGAAATCGATCGTGCGGCTGATCGGCACGAAGACGTGCAGGCCCGTCTTGCCCGATGTCTTCACGATCGCATCGAGCGACATGCTCGCGAGCAGTTCGCGCAGCCGGAACGCCACTTCCTTGCCCTTCTCGAAAGCGATGGTGTTCAACTCGGGCTCCGCGCCGGGCGCTTCCTTGCCGGAGTAGATGTACGGGTCGATGTCGAACACCACGTAGTCCGGATAGTTCAGGACCGAGGCTTCGAGCGTCTCGAGCGAGCCTGCATAGTCGGTCCCGCCCTCGGGGCAATCGGGCCCGGGCATCGCGCGCGAGTGCCAGACGTGGAATTCGAGCGTGCCGGATTGCGCGAGCCACAGCAGCGTCGGCAGGTTGTTGCAGAGCAGGTACTCGTGCTCCTCGTCCTTGTGCCCCGAAAACACGGTGATCGTCTCGACGAAGGGCGGCCGAGCCTGCTCCCAGTGCTTCTGGTAGAAGCGCTGGCCGCGGATGCCGTCGGGCATGCGGATCATGGTGAGCGGCCGGTCCGCAAGATGCGTCAGCATGTAGGGTGAGACGCGCGCGAAATAACACAGCAGGTCGCGCTTAGTGAGCGCAGGCTGCTTGAGCGCGGCGTCCGTCGGCCAGTACACGCGGTCGAGATGCGTGAGCCGGATGCGATGCGGGCCGACCACAAGCGGGAATTCGCTCCGTGGGCTCTCGAGCTGAGAAAGCACGTCGGCAATCTCGCTCGTCGCGCTCGTGTCTCCGCGTGGCGGCGCAACGCGATCCACGCCCCTCGCCTCCGGCGCCGTCGTCCGCATCGCCTGCGGGCGAACCGCGTCTTTCGCATTCAGATCGTCGCGCAGGCGGATGAACACGGGGGCACGCAGGCTGCCGTCGTCGGTCCAGTTCTGGTATTTGACCTCCACCACGAGCCGCGGCTCCACCCACGTCGTCGGATTGACGAGCTCAGGCTTCTCCGCGAATGGACACGTCTTTCGTTCCAGCGGCTTCAACTTCTCCATCACCTGCGCGAGGGAGCGGTCGTCGAACCCGGAGCCCACGTGCGAGGCAAAGCGGAGCTCCGGGCCGCTCCAATAGCCCACGAGCAATGCGCCCAGCGCCGAGCGCGATCCCTTCCCGCGCGTATAGCCACCCACGATGAAGTCACCGCTCGACGTCGGCTTGATCTTGAGCCAATGCCCGGAACGGCGCCCCGATTCGTAGCGGCTGTCCACGCGCTTGCCGATGACGCCTTCGAGCCCGCTCGCCGTCGCCGCCCGGTAGAGAGCGAGCCCGTCCTCGGAGGCGTGCACCAGCCGCACCAGCGACGAGGGCAGGAGGCACTGGGACAGATAACGCCGCCGGGCGCCATAGGGCGATTTCCGCAGATCGACGCCGGCGAAATGCAGGATGTCGAAGCAGTAGAGCACGACGGGCGCATTCCTGTCCGCGGCGGCGATCTCGGACGCGCTCTTCAGTTGCACGCGGTTCTGCAGCGCATTGAACGAGGGCTTGCCATCCGTCCCGAGCGCGACGATCTCGCCGTCCAGGATCATGCCGTCGACCTGCTGCGCCCGCAGCTCGTCCACGAGACGCGGAAACGATGGCGAGAGATCGAGGCCGCGTCGCGAGCGCAGCCGCACTTCCTTACCGTCGATGAAGGCGAGCACCCGGTAGCCGTCCAGCTTCGGCTCCCACATCCAGTCGGGCGCCTTGAACGCTGCCGTTCCCGACTCTGCATGCATCGGATCGACCTTGTCGGGCATCGCCTCGACATCCCCGGCGGGCACGAGTTGAGCCGCCTCCATCCGGTGGGCGGGCATCACTTTCATGCTTTCCACGGAGACGCCCGACAGGGCCGATTCCTCCTGCTCCGTAACGTCATCGCTCGTCACGAACCGGTCCTTGTGCTTGATGAGGAGCCAGCTCTTCGCCTCTTTCGTGCGCACCAGCGCAAAAGAGCCCTTTACCTTGGAGCCGCGCAGCAGAACGCTCAGCTTGCCCTTGTCGAGAGCCGCCCGAACCTGCTTCTCGGCTTCAGCGCGGTCGTGGAACCACGATCCGTGCTCGTCGGGCGAATAGACGCCGCAATCCCACACGATCACTTCGCCCGCGCCATACTGCCCCGGCGGAATCACGCCCTCGAAGGACGCGTAGTCGTACGGGTGGTCTTCGGTCTGAACGGCGAGCCGCTTCTGGGCGGGATCCAGCGACGGGCCTTTCGGCACCGCCCACGATTTCAGCACGCCGTCGCACTCGAGCCGGAAATCGTAGTGGAGCCGCCGCGCCGAGTGCTGCTGGATGACGAAGAGAAGCGGCCCCTTGCGCGCAACGGGCAGCGCAGGCGCGGGCTCGGGCGTGGCGGCGAAACTGCGCTTTGCACTGTACTCACCGAGCGCGGCAGAAGCGGCCCCGCGTGTGTCTTTCTTGCCTTTCGGCGCGCGAGGCATCAGTATCGACCGGGATTGATGGTTATCGATCGCGTCACCCTCCCCGTCACCTACGGTGCCACCCCTCCCGGGGGGAGGGGAATTTCTTCCCCTCCATTCAGGAGGGGCGCCCGCGAAGCGGGCGGGGTGGTGTAGCAATACTAACCGGTCAACGATCCTCGGAGAAAGCGATGGAATTGCTCGCCGGCACCAGTGGCTTTTCCTACAAGGAATGGCTCGGCCGCTTCTACCCGGAAAAGCTGGCGGCGGACGAGATGCTGCGCTACTACGCCGGACAATTCCGCACGGTGGAGATCAACAACACCTTCTACCGCATGCCGGCCGAAGCGATGCTCGCCCGCTGGGCCGGCGAAGTGCCGGCCGGCTTCGCCTTTACCCTGAAAGCGCCGCGCCGCATCACGCACGACAAGCGCCTGCGCGAGACGGAGGCGGACGTAGCGGAGTTCCTGCGGCGGGCGGCGGCGCTCGGAGACAGGCTCGAGACCATTCTCTTCCAGCTCCCGCCATTCCTGCGCAAGGACGTGCCGCGGCTCAGGGACTTTCTGGCGGCGGTGCCGGCCGGCCGCCGTCTGGCGCTCGAATTCCGCCACGACTCGTGGCAGGACGACGAGGTTTATGCGGAGCTGAAGGCCAGCGGCGCGCTCCTCTGCGTGACGGACACGGACGAAGGCGACACGCCATTCGTCGCCACCTCGGATCGGGGCTACATACGGCTGCGCCGCACGCACTACGAGGACGCCGATCTCGAGGTCTGGGTCGAGCGTATCCGCGCACAGGGACTCGCGCGCAGCTACGTCTACTTCATGCACGAGGACGACGCGCTCGGCACGAGGTTCGCGCGCCGATTGCTGGAACTCTGGGCCGAGCCCGGATGATCAAAAATGCAGATTAGCGGTGATAGCATCTGACTGTATCCGAGTTCGATCGAAAGGAGAGGCAGTGGCTGGAGTAAAAGCGGCAATCATGGTGAGCAACCAGCAGCGCGAAGGCGTCGACATGGTGAGCGCGCTGGAGGAGCAGATCGTGATGGTGCGGCTCGCCCGCGACCGCGGTTGGGACGCCTTCTTCTCCGGGCAGCACTACCTGAACGAGGGCGGCAATCAGGGACTGCAAATGGTCCCTTACCTGGCGCGCCTCGCCGCCGATGCGGGCGATATGACCCTGGGCGTGGGGCTCCTGCTCCTGCCACTTCACAACCCCGTCTATACCGCGGAAACGATCGCCACGCTGGACGTGATCTCGCGGGGCAACATGGTGTTCGGCGTGGGGCTCGGCTATCGTACTGCCGAGTTCGAGGCGTTCGGCGTCCGCAAGGGGCAGCGGGTGCAGCGCTTCGAGGAATGCATCACCGTCGCCAAGCGCCTCTGGACCGAGGACAAGGTGAGCTACGAGAGCGATACCTGCATTCTCAGGGACGCTCACCTGTCGCTCAAGTGCGTCCAGAAACCGCACCCGCCCATCTGGTTTGCCGCCAAGCATCCCAACGCGCTCCGGCGCGCCGCGCAACTCGGGGACTGCCTCTATCACAGCCCCAAGGCCACACTGGCCACGCACAAGGAGCGGCTCGCCCTGTATAAGGCGGAGCTGCACAAAGCAGGGAAGCCTCTGCCGCGGGAGAATCCGTGCCGCATCGAGATCTACTGCGCGAAGAGCCGCGCCGCGGCGATGGAGCTGGGAGCGCCGTACATTTCGGAGAAGTACCAGGCCTACGCCAAGTGGGAAAGCGACAAGGCCATGCCGGAGCACGAGCGGATCAACAAGTCCTTCGACGACCTGGTGAAGGACCGGTTCGTCATCGGCTCGCCCGAGGACTGCTGGAACCAGCTCGAGCCCTACATCAAGGAGCTCGGCGTGACCTACTTCGTGTTCCGCACGCACTTCCTCGGCATGCCGCTCACCAACGCGCTTGCCAGCATGCGGCTCATCTCCGAGGAGCTGCTGCCGGCGCTGCACGCAGCGTCGCCGACTCCGCTGGAGCAGATCACTCGATCTTGATCCCCGTCTCCTTCCGAATCCGACTCCATCTCGCGTAGTCGTCCTTCAGCCGGCGCGTGAATTCCTCCGGACTGTTCTTGACCACCTCGGCGCCGAGCTTCTCGAACGCTTCGCGCGTGCGCGGCTGCGCGATGACGGCATCGACCGCATCGCGCAGCTTCTGAACCACTTCCTTCGGCGTGGCGGCCGGCATCGCGAGCGTGGTCCACGTCGAATAGTCATAGCCCTTGACCCCCGACTCGTCGATGGTCGGCACGTCGGGCAGGAATTTCGATCGCTGCGGAGTCGTCACCGCCAGCGCGCGCAGCCTGCCCGCCTTGATATGCGGTCCGGAAGAGGTGATCTGGTCGAACGACAGGTGGATCTGCCCGCTCAGGATCGCGATGGATGCGCCGGCGCCGCCCTTGTACGGCACGTGAGTGAATTTCACGTGCGCCAGCGCCTGGAACAGCTCGCCCATCAGATGCGTGCCGGAGCCCTGGCCGGCCGACCCCATCAGGACCTCCCCGGGCCGCGCCTTCGCAAACGCGATGAGCTCCCTGACGCTGCGCACCGGCATGGACGGGTGCACGCTCAAGGCGCTCGCCACGAGCGATATCTGCGACGTGTAAACGAAGTCGCGCAGCGGGTGATACTCGATATCGTCGTGAAACACCGGCTGCGATATGAGCGTGCCGGGCGCGCCCAGGAGGAGCGTATATCCGTCCGCCGGCGATTTGGCGACCGCGGTGGAGCCGATCCTGCCGCCCGCGCCGGGGCGGTTGTCGACGATCACGGTTTGTCCCATGACTTCCATGAGACCCGTCGCGATGGTCCGCGCGTTGATGTCGATGTTTCCGCTGGGCGCGAACGGGACGACGATCCGGACCGGTTTGGACGGGTAGCCCTGGCACCAGGGGATTGCCGGTGCAAGCAGCAGCGCTGCGCCCATCGCAAGCCGCAAATATTTTGCCATGCGATTTCTCCTCGAATATGTCGAGTACTTTGGCGCATTTTGACACGTCCTCTCAGCCGCACTGATTCCTACGATGAAGCAGCAACAAACCTTCCCTTCGCCCTCAGGGGGAGGGATAGGATAGGGCGGGGTCTGCTGCGTCATACTCCATTCCCACCCTGTCCTCCTTTTGAAGGGGAGAGTATGTCTCTCGTAACACGGTACGATCAGGACTCGTCAAATCTGCGACGCTCACCGTTCCAGGACATGGCTTTTGCGCTCTGCAGCTGACCAGAAGATCAGGGATCTCATCCGAGAGCGCGGGCGAATCACGTTCGCCGAGTTCATGCACGCCTGCCTCTACTCGCGCCCGGGCGGTTTCTACGCTTCCCGGGCTTTCCAGCACATTGGGATCCTAAGCTTAGAATTCCACGTGGACAAGTTGTCGCG
>JADMIO010841955.1_pt1 | contig 59812 bp, 52 predicted proteins | sample 8958161 | NCBI WGS metagenome assembly JADMIO01 (sample SAMN16585339, study PRJNA669376) | soil metagenome | isolation source: Crop rotation soil | place: USA: Cullars Rotation, Alabama | collected 2011 | reverse complement strand
GCGACTTCAAGTCACGTGAATTCCAAGCTTCGGATCCCACTGTGCTGGAAAGGCGTCGATGCGGCCGAGGCCGGGGACGGGATCGCCGGGATAGACTTCGAATTCGCCCTGGCGGCCTGCGATCAGCGCGCTGCCGTTCTCGACGTCACGCAGCACCCAGCCTTCCACGGTCGGCAAACGCGCAATCTCGGGCTTCGGCACAGGCAGCGGAACCGGCGCTGCGGCCGCGGTCGTTGCGGGCGGCGTGATAGAGCCGGTGACTTCCCGCGATGCGGCGGGTGCTGCGGCAACGACGGCGGGCGCAGGTTGGTTGCGAAGCTTTTCCACGGCCTCGCTGAGCTTGGCGAGTTTGGCGGCAGGCTCGGCTTGCGCCTTCTCGACCTTGTCGAGACGATCGCTGGTCTTGTTGAACTGGCTCACCCCGGCCTTGGTCGTGTGTTCAACGCTGGCCTTCAACGCCGTGATGTCGGCATCGATCCGCGCCACCGAGGCTTCGAGCATGAGATTGTTCGAGGCGGCGCCGCTGCCAAGGAAATGCCCGACGCCTGCGGTCGCCAGCGCGCCACCCATCGCACCGGCGACGGTCGCCAGCGCCACGACGGCGGCCATCGCCGACATCCGGCGCTTGCCGGACGAGGCTTCGCCTGGCGCCGCTTCCGGCTCTGCGGCCGCCTCGTCGCTGCTCCAGGCGCCCACGCCGGGCGACATGATCATTAGCTTGCCGGGAATGCGCGGTGGTTCGACCTTGGCGGTTTCGGCCTTGGCAGCTTCAACTTTGGGAGCTTCAACCTTGGAAGTCTCAACCTTGGGAGCTTCGGCCTGGACTGGCTCCACCTTGGGCGCGTCCGGCTTGGGCGAGGTCGCTTCCTGATCCGGCGCCAGCATCGGCGACTCGACCAAAGACGGCTTCGCCGCCATCAACTGCTCGCTCGCCGCCGACATATCGGGAGCGGCCGGCCCGGTGCCGACAATAGCGGTTTCACCTTTGGTGGGCTCGGACTGTTGTTCGCTCACGTTCAATTCTCCAGAATGGGTTGACCTTTTGGTAACTTTTATTGCTTGCGAAATCGTTACCGGGTGGGGGCTTACCGAAATTTTAGGAAGTCATCCGGGCCGGTTTGCGGCCGCAAGGCGACCGCCGCACGGCCGGAGTGGCCGGCTTTCGTTCATGTTGCCCTGCGATATGCCCCGACAGCTCCGTTGCGCCCGTTCATTTCCCGACTAACATGGCCCGACCGACCAGCCAGAAGGCAGGAGGCGCGCCATGACCATCGAGAAATGCATCAACGAGTTTGGCGTAGATGACGTCATTTTTGAGGAGGGTTCCACCGGGCGCGAGCTGTTCGTCGTCCTCGACGGCCAGGTCGAGATCGCCAAGATGAACGGCGCCAGCAAGACCGTCATCGTCACCCTCGGCAAGGGCGAATTCTTCGGCGAGATGGCCGTCATCGACGGCTCGTCACGCTCGGCGACCGCGATTGCCGCAGCGGCGCACACCCGCGTGATGCGGATCAATCACGCCCGCTTTGTCTATCTGGTCAGCCAGCAACCGGCCTTTGCGCTGATGATCATGGACGCGCTGAGCAAGCGCCTGCGCGCCTCGAACGCTGTCACCTTCAAAGCCGCGGCCAACTCATGAGCGAGCGCCGGCCGAGCCCGTTCAAGACCCTGCTCGACAGCGACGTCTGCACGCTGATCGAGGCGGCCCCGGACGTCTACCAGATCCGCTTCAAGAATCGCGCAGCCAACGCCTATCTGGTGCGCGGCAGCTCGCGCACCATCATGATCGATGTCGGCCTGTCGTCGAACTATCCTCATCTCGTGACCTGTCTCGAACATGTCGGCTGCCCGCCCGAGAAGATCGACATGGTGGTGCTGAGCCACGAGCATCTCGATCACATCGGCGCGGCCTATCATTTTTCCGGCCACTGTTTTATTGCAGCCCATCGGCTGGCCGCCAACAAGATCATGCTGCGCGACGATTTTTCGATGCTGCGCAAGATGTTCAACGAGCCGAATGTGCCGATCAATGTCGACATCTGGCTGGAGGAAGGCAATCTGCTCGACCTCGGCAATTTCCGCTTCAACGTGATGTACACGCCGGGCCATACCTCGGCCTGCATCACGCTGTTCGACCAGGACAAGGGCCTGCTGTTCGCCGCCGACACGCTGATGCCTGGCGGCGTGATGGGCGGCGTGTTCGGCTCCGGCAGCATCGCCGACTACATCCAGTCGCTGGAGCGGCTGAAGGGTTTGAACTCCAAAATCCTGCTGTCCGGCCACGGCCGCCTCTCCGACACGCCGCAGGAAGACGTCCGGGTCGCGATCCAGCGCTCGCACACGCTGCTGTCGGACACCGCGCAATTGTTCGACGCGCTCGACGCGCGGTCGAATTTCGAACCGATCATGCAATCGGTGCGCGACCTCAACAAGCTGGATGACGGCTAGGCTGTCCCCCGGAATAATTTCGGCATCCGGAATTATTCCCCGGATGCCCGGATATTGGTGTGATTCAAAATCACACGCGATCGCGCACAGCTGTGATCCGGCCATTTGACAAAGCATCCCTTGGCCTGTTCAACAACAGCAACAATGAAGCCCCAAGCGGCAGAGAGGGAGAACGAGCACCATGAAGCTTTACGATTCGGTCGGACCGAACCCGCGCATTGTCCGCATGTTCATGGCGGAGAAAGGCATCGAAATGCCGAAGCAGACCGTCGATCTGCGCAAGGGCGAGAACCGCGAGGCCGAGCATCTGAAGCGCAATCCGCACGGCCAGATGCCGACGCTCGAACTCGACAATGGCAGCTATCTCTCGGAGATCGTTCCGATCTGCGAATATCTCGAAGAGAAGCATCCGGCGCCTGCGATGATCGGAACGACGCCGGAGGAGCGCGCCGAATGCCGGATGTGGACGCGCCGCGTCGACCTCAACATCTGCGAGCATATGGGGAATGGCTTCCGCTTCGGCGAGGGCCTGAAATTCTTCGAGAAGCGCATCCCCTGCGCGCCCGAGGCGTCGCCCGGGCTGAAGATGATCGCGGCCAACCGTCTGCAATGGCTGAACGGGCAGATGGCGGACGGCCGCGACTTCATTTGCGGCAAGCGCTTCACGCTGGCCGATATCCTGCTCTATGGCTGGCTCGATTTCGCCGCCACGGTCGGCCAGCCGCTGGATGCGGCCAACGGCAACATCGTGGCGTGGATGGCGCGGGTGGCGGAGCGGCCGTCGGTGAAGGCGTAGGCATTGGTCTCGTGTCCCGGACGCGGTGCAGCGTGCATTAGCGCGTTTACGCGCGTCTTCGACACGCTATGGCGCCGCAGAGCCGGGACCCACCCGTCGTTGAACGATGGACCCCGGATCAGCAGCGCACCGCTAACGCGCTGCGCAGCATCCGGGGAACGGTTGCGGCAAGAGCGCATCTCCCTCAGCGTCATTGCGAGGAGCGAAGCGACGAAGCAATCCATCTTTTCCCTGCGAGATGGATTGCTTCGCTTCGCTCGCAATGACGTTGAGAAGCCAGAGGACCTATATCACCACCGGCGCGTCCGGCAGTTCATTGCGGCCGCCCGCCTGCGGCGGGAAATGCGTCGCCAATAGCTGCGACACCGCTTCAATCCCTTTGATCACGCCGCGCTCGAACTGACCCGCGCGAAACTCCGTTTCCATCGCGACGCAGATTTTCTCCCAGCCGGCGGCGCCGACATGGGCGTCGATGCCGCGGTCGGCGACGATCTCGACATCGCGGTCGGCGAGCAGCAGATAGATCAGCACACCGTTGTTGTGGGCGGTGTCCCAGATCCGCAGATGCGAGAAAACATCCAGCGCGCGCTCCCGCGCCGGCTGATTGCGAAACAGCGGCGCGCCGTCGAGCGCGCCTTCTACGACGAAGCGGACCTGGCCGGAATGGGTGGTCTCGCCGGCCTTGATCGCCGCTTCGATCGCAGCCAGCACCTTTGGCGGAAAGTCGCGCCGTTCCCGCCAGCGGTGTTGAAGCAGATGCCTGCCGATGCGCTTGATGCCCATATCTACCAGCTCCCCGACGCGCCGCCGCCGCCGAAACTGCCGCCCCCGCCGCCGCTGTCGCTCGAGCTGCTGCTCGAACTGCCGCTGGACCATGAGCCACCGCTGCTGCCGCTGGACCAGCCACCCCCGCTGCCACGGCGACCCGGCGTCGACGATGCGACGGCGTCGTTGAACAGCACGAACACGAACGCGATCATGCCTGCAATCAGGGCCGCAATCAGGGAGCCGAACAGGAACCAGGCGACCAGCGTCACAATGCCGCCGCTGACGGTTGAGCCGACCAGCCGGCCGAGCAGGCTCCGCATCACCCCGCCCAGCAGGAACACCGGGATCAGCAGGAACGGATTGAATATGTCGGAGACGTCGAACAGCCCGGTAGGTTGCCAATGCGGCGGTTCCGGCGCCGGCAATTTCTCGCCGTCGATGACCCGGATCACCCGGTTGAGGCCTGCGGATACGCCGCCGGCGAAATCGCCGGCCTTGAATTTCGGCGTGATCTCTTCGTCGATGATGCGCTTGGTGGTGACGTCGGTGAGCGCGCCTTCGAGGCCGTAGCCGACCTCGATGCGCAGATGGCGGTCATTCTTGGCGATGACCAGCACCGCACCGTCATCGATCTTCTTGCGGCCGATCTTCCAGGCTTCCGCCACCCGCAGCGAAAATTGCTCGATCGCCTCGCCGTCCGTCGTCGGCACGATCAGGATTGCGATCTGGCTGCCCTTGCGCGCCTCGAAATTCCGGATGGTCTGGTTCAGCGAGGCGACATCGCCGCTGCTGAGCGTCCCGGTCTGGTCGACCACGCGCCCGACCAGCGGCGGCACCGCGACGGCGGCAAACGCCGCCGCAGCCCAGCACAGCAGCAGCGCAAGCAGGGAGGCTCTGGCAGCATTCATCGCGATTGGTCTTCTGATCCGCTACTTGGCGGGCGCGGCTGGTGTCGGATTGAAATCCACCTTCGGCGCCTTGGAAATTTCCTTCTCGTTCTCGACCGAGAAGTTCGGCTTCTCCTTGTAGCCGAACATCATCGCCGTCAGATTGTTCGGAAAGGTACGGATGCCGACATTATATTCCTGCACCGATTTGATGTAGCGGTTGCGCGCCACGGTGATGCGGTTCTCGGTACCCTCGAGTTGCGCCATCAAATCCTTGAACAGCGCGTCGGATTTCAGCTGCGGGTAATTCTCGGTCACGACCAGTAGTCGCGACAGCGCGCTGGAGAGTTCACCCTGGGCGGCGGTGAATTTCTGGAACGCGGCGGGATCGTTCAGCACCTCGGGCGTGGCCTGGATGCTGCCGACCTTGGCGCGGGCGTTGGTGACGCCGAGCAGCACGTCCTTTTCCTGCTGCGCAAAACCCTTCACCGAATTGACCAGGTTGGGCACGAGGTCGGCACGCCGCTGGTACTGGTTGACCACTTCCGACCAGCCCGCCTTGACCTGTTCGTCATTGGTCTGGATCGCGTTATAGCCGCAATTGGTGAGGCTCAACATCGCCAGCGCCGCCAGCACGTTCCAAAATCTGCGCATCGTATTCTCCCGGACTAATTTCGCCGCACGGTATCAGAATGGTTGCGCCGGGTAAGCCCACGAATGCTCAGGCACATGTCTATTTTGCAATGCAGACCGCTTTCGCGGCGGATGGCTCTTGCCTATCATCAGCTGAAATAGTCACATGGACGCACAATAATAGAGGGAGGGTCCATGACCGCGTTCGAGACCATCGTCGTGGAACGGCCGGAACCGCGCATCGCGCGGATCGTGATGAACCGGCCCGAGGCGCGCAACGCGCAGAACCTGCAGATGACCTACGACCTCAACGCGGCGTTCGACGAAGCCGTGCAGGACGATGCAGTCAAGGTCATCATTCTCGCCGGAAGCGGCCCGCATTTTTCGGCCGGGCACGATCTGCGGCCGAGCGGCAAGAACGCCGCCGGCGTCGATTTTCCACCGGTCGGAAATTGGGGCGGCTTTGCCGAACCCAATGCCCACGGCCGCTTCGCCCGCGAGCAGGAAATCTATCTGCAGATCACCAGGCGCTGGCGCAATCTGGCGAAGCCGACGATCGCCGAAGTTCACGGCAAGTGCATCGCCGGCGGGCTGATGCTGGCCTGGGCCTGCGACCTGATCGTTGCCAGCGATGATGCCGAGTTCTGCGATCCCGTGGTCACCATGGGCGTCTGCGGCGTCGAATGGTTCGTGCATCCCTGGGAACTGGGCCCGCGCAAGGCCAAGGAATTGCTGTTCACGGCGGACGCCTGGAGCGCGGACGAGGCACACCGGCTCGGCATGGTCAATCATGTCGTGCCGCGACCCGAGCTCTCTTCCTTCGTGATGGCGCTGGCCGAGAAGATCGCAGCAAAACCGTCGTTCGCGTTAAAACTGACCAAGGAGGCGGTCAACCGCTCGGTGGACGTGATGGGACAGCCCGCGGCGATCGAGCAGGCCTTTGCGCTGCATCAACTCTGTCACGCGCATAACCTTCAGGAATTCGGCATGGTGGTGGACCCCGCGGGCCTCCACCCGTCCGTCCGGAAATCAGCTGTAACGAAGTAGAGCACATGGACCTTACCTTGAGCGACGAGCAGCGGATGCTGCGTGAGAGTGCCGAGCGATTTGTGGCTGAAACCTACAACGCCGATCATCGCCGCCGGCTGGCGAACGATCCGCTCGGCTTCAGCGCCGACATCTGGAAGCAATTTGCCGACCTCGGCTGGCTGGCGCTGCCGATTGCCGAGGAGCATGGCGGACTTGGCGGCGGCGCGGTCGAGATCGGCATCCTGATGGAGGCGTTCGGGCGCGGGCTGGTTTCGGAGCCCTATCTCTCCACCGTCGTGATTGGTGCCGCGCTGATCGCAGCACGCGGCAGCGAGGCGCAGAAGCAGGCGTTGCTGCCCAAGGTCGCCGATGGTTCGCTTTATCTGGCCTTCGCGCATTCGGAACGCGCGGCGCGGTTTGATCTGGCGGAGGTCGCGACCACGGCGTGGAAGACGGCGGGAGGCTGGCGTCTGGACGGCCGCAAGACCGCGGTGCTCGACGGCAATGCCGCCGGGCAGATCATTGTTTCAGCACAGATCTCCGACGACAACGGCGTGGGTGATCTCGGCCTGTTCCTGGTGCCGGCGGAGGCGGCTGGTCTCACCAAGCGCGATTTCCCGCGACTCGGCGGCGGCCGCGCATGCAACATTGATCTTCGCGGCGTCCATTTGGGCGCTGACGCCGTGCTCGGCGACGGCAGCGACGCGCTGCCTGTTATCGAGGCCGTGATCGACCGCGCCATGGCGGCGCTGGGCGCGGAAGCCGTCGGCATCATGCAGACGCTGCTCGACCAGACGCTCGAGTACACCAAGATTCGAAAACAGTTCGGGCGGCCGCTGTCGGCCAACCAGGTGATCCGCCACCGGCTTGCCGACATGGCGATGAACTGCGACGAGGCGCGCTCGATGGCGTTGCGCGCCGCGTTGATGGTCGATGCCGAACCGGTCGCGCGTGGGCGCGCCGCCTCCGGCGCCAAGGCCAAGATCGGCAAATGCGCCCGCTTCGTCGCCGAACAATCCGTGCAGCTGCACGGCGCGATGGGCGTCACCGAGGAGCTCGATATCGGCTCCTACTTCAAGCGGCTGCTCGCCTTCGATACGCTGTTCGGTGGCAGCGCCCATCATTATCGCCGGCACGCCGCCCTCGGCGGCCGATCTGTTCAAGCCTGACGGGAGCGCAGCATGGATCTGACCTTCAGCGCCGAAGAGCGCGCCTTCGAGCAGGAAGTCCGCGACTTCATCGCCGCGAATCTGCCGGCGGAAATGAAGCACGCGCAATCGCTGACCCCATCGGTGTTTTCCGATCCCGATATCGGCATCGCCTGGCAGAAGGCGCTGCACGCCAAGGGCTGGGGCGCGCCGGGATGGCCGGTCGAGCATGGCGGGCCGGATTGGACGCCGGCGCAGCGCTGGATCTTCGAGGCCGAATGCGCCCGCGCCGGCGCGCCGAACGTCAACGTGATGGGCGTCAAGATGGTCGGCCCCGTCATCATCGGCTTCGGCTCGCCCGAGCAGCAGAATTTCTATTTGCCGCGAATTCGTTCCGGCGAGGATTACTGGTGCCAGGGTTATTCCGAGCCGGGCTCCGGCTCGGACCTCGCCTCGCTGAAGACCCGCGCGGTGCGCGACGGCGACGACTACATCATCAACGGCACCAAGATCTGGACCACGCACGCCCACCACGCCAACCGCATGTTCGCGCTGGTGCGCACCAATGACACCGAGCGCCAGCAGGACGGCATCTCCTTCATTCTGATCGACATGAAGAGTCCGGGCATCACCACCCGCCCGATCCTCACCATCGGCGGCGACCACGAGGTCAACCAGGTGTTCTTCGACGATGTGCGCGTGCCCGTCGCCAACCGGGTCGGCGAGGAAGGCAAGGGCTGGACCTACGGCAAGTACCTCCTCGAGTTCGAACGCGGCTCCGGCATCGCCTCGGCCAAATTGCGCGAGGCCTTGAAGACAGTGTCCGACCTCGCCGAATCCGAGGCGACCGGCCGCGCCATCGACGATCCCGATATTTCGCTGCGCATGTCCGAGATCGAGGTCGATATCGACACGCTCGAGATGACCGAACTCCGGGTGCTGTCGGCGCTGCAGACCGGGCAGAATCCCGGTGCGGTATCGTCGCTGCTCAAGCTGCGGGTCAGCGAGATCCGCCAAGCTGTGACGCGATTGGGCGTCGAGGTGATCGGCCATGACGGGCTCTATGTCGAGCCGATGCGGCCGTTCTACAAGCTGAACGAGGCGCCGGGAATCCCGGAGGAGATGCTGCCGGTGGTCCCAGAATATCTCAACAGCCGGGCCTATACGATCTTTGGCGGCTCGTCGGAGATCCAGCGCGAGATTGTCGCGAAGATGGTGTTGGGGCTCTAGGCCACCTCCAGCTTGCGGCCGACGATTTCGTGGGCCGTGATGGCGTTACCCAATCCGATCGTCGTCAGCAGCTTCAACATCTCGACGCGCGCGGTGACGTGCGACATCGTGGGGCGGGCACCCAGCGTGACCTCGTCGAGATCGTCGACGGCGGTTAATCCCCGCGGATAGAACTCGCGAAAGATCACGCGTTCGGCCAGACCGTCGACGTAGCGGAAGTTCAGCCGTTGCGACAGCTGCTGGATGCTCTCACCGACCAGGCGCTTGTTGCGTGAGCCGAGCGACGACAGCCGGTTGCGCAGCACGATCCAGTCGGTGACGCCGAGATAGCGCACGCGGCGGCGGCCGCGGGCTTCTTCCACCATGTCGGCATAATGGCTGGTGCCGGTCACGCGAAAGGTTTCGGGATCGACGGTGCCGAGCACGTCAAGATCGACAAAACTGTCGTTGAGCGGCGTGATCAGCGTGTCCGCCATCGCATGCGCGACGCGCGTCAGGTAATCGTCGTGGCCGGGGGTGTCGATGATGACGACGCCGTAGCGGCCGGCGAGCGTCTCGACGGTTTTCTCCAGCGCCCGGCAACCTGCGGCCTCTTCCTCGGCCGAGGGGTAGTCGAGCTGCTCGAAGCAGAAATGCTGGGGCATGCCGAGGTCGCGGCCGAGATGTTTTTCCCAGGCGCGGCGGTTCTCGATGTGATGGGTGAGGCTTTTCTGCCGGGTGTCGAGGTCGATGGTGGCCACCGCCTGCCCCGACTTGATCAGGGCGATCGCGATGTGCATGGCGACGGTGGATTTGCCGGAACCGCCCTTTTCATTGCCGACGACGATCACACGAGCAGACAGCGCCCGCCTCGTACCTTCCATCGACATGAGTTCGCCCCCGAGAGCCTGATCACGTTCTTGCTTCTTAATAGGGTCATTGGGCTTGATTCGCCGGATTCTCGCAACGGCGACAGTTGCTGATATTTGAGGCGTGCTGCATGAAGCGGCAGCGTGTTGTTACAACCTCCGTCATTCCGGGCGCGGGCTCTGCCACCTCTCCCATCGGGAGAGGTCGGATTGCGAAGCAATCCGGGTGAGGGATTAAGGTCCATCGATCGTCCGTAACCCCTCACCCGATTTGCTCGCGCAAATCGACCTCTCCCGATAGGAGAGGTGGGCACCGCCTTCGCTTGAATATCGTGGCCTAACCCGCCCCTTTCGCATCCCTGATCGCCTGCCAGATCTTGGCCGGTGTCAGCGGCGTGTTGAGCTGCTTGATGCCGAGTTCGCTCAACGCATCCATCACGCCATTGGTGATGCAGGGCGGGCCGCCGATGGCGCCGGATTCGCCGCAGCCCTTGGCGCCCAGGGGATTGGTGCGGCAGGGTGCGGAGTCATCCAGCGTCACGACGATCGGCGGAATGTCGTCGGCGCGCGGCACGCAGTAATCCTGATAGCTCGCGGTCAACAGCTGGCCTTCCTCGCTGTAGGACACGCCTTCATACAGCGCCTGGCCGATGCCCTGGGCGACGCCGCCATGCACCTGGCCGGTCACCAGCATCGGGTTAACGGCGATGCCGACGTCGTCGACCGTGGTGTAGCGCACCACCTTGCTGACGCCGGTTTCGGGATCGATCTCGACCTCGCAGATATGCGTGCCGTTCGGCCAGCTCGGCCCATCGACCTTGCCTTCGCTGTCGACGCTGAGTTTCGCGCCGTCTTCCTTCTTCGCGATTTCGAACAGGCTGATCTTCCTGTCGGTGCCGACCACCGAGAGCCAGCCGTCGCGGTACTCGATATCCTGAACCGAGGTCTCCAGCACATTCGACGCCTTCTCGCGCGCCTTGGCGATCATGTCGTTGCTGGACACCGCCACCGCCGTGCCGCCGACGAACAGCGAGCGTGAACCGACCGAGCCGAAGCCGGTGGCCAGATCCGTATCGCCCTGCACGACGTCGATCTTGTCCATGGCAATGCCGAGCGTATCGGCCACCATCTGGGTGTAGGTGGTTTGCAGCCCCTGCCCCATCGCCATGGTGCCGGAATGCAGGATGATGCGGCCTTCGGCCGTCGCGTGCAGCGAGACCTTTTCGGTGTGCGCGGTGCCGCCGGTCCATTCGATGTAGCTGGTGAGGCCGCGGCCGTAGAGCAGGCCTTTTTTCTTCGCGGCCTTTTTGCGCGCGGCAAAGCCGTTCCAGTCGGCGAGATCGGAGGCGCGTTCCAGCATGTGCGCGAAGGCACCGGAATCGTAGACCTGGCCGACGGCGTTGGTGTAGGGCATTTGCGCCGGCTTGATGTAGTTCACCTTGCGGATGGTGCGCGGATCCATGCCGATTTGCCGCGCGGCGGCATCCATCAGCCGCTCGACGATGAACACCGCCTCGGGCCGGCCCGCGCCGCGATAGGCGCCGACCGGCGCGGTGTTGGTCATCACGGATCTCACGTCGAAATGCACCAGCTGCAGATCGTAGACGCCGGTCTGTACGAACGGTCCGAGCACCAGCGGAATGATGTTGGCCGTGCCCGAGCAGTAGGCGCCGGTGCCGCCGATCGAACGCACACGATAGGCCAGCACGCGGCCCTTGGCATCGAGCGCGAGTTCGCCGGTCGAGGTCAGATCGCGGCCATGGGTGCCGCCGACGAAGTCATCGGTGCGGTCGCCGCGCCAGCGGATCTTGCGGTTGAGTTTGGTCGCGGCATAGGCGACCACGCCGTCTTCCGGATAGAGGCTGGTCTTCTGGCCGAAGCCGCCGCCGATATCGCCGACCAGCACGCGCACGCTTTCCTTCGGCCGCTTCAAAATGACTTCGGCGAGCAGGTCGCGGGTCGAGCCCGGCGTCTGCGATTGCACATGCAGGATCAGCCGGCCGGTTTTCTTGTCGATCTCGGCAATGGTCGAGCGCGGCTCCATCGCGGACGGCACCAGCCGCTGGCTGACCAGATCGAGCGAGACGGTATGCGCGGCAGAGGCAAAGGCGGCTTCGACCTTGGCCGCATCGCCGTAGCTCATGACGCCGACGACGTTATCGGGGGCCTCCGGCCAAACCACCGGCGCGCCGGGCTTGGTCGCCTCGACCGGATCGACCACCGACGGCAGCACTTCATAATCAATGGCGATCGCTTCCGAGGCGTTCTGCGCCAGCACCCGGGAGGTCGCGACGATGGCCGCAACCGGCTCGCCGGCAAAGCGCACGATTTCATGGGCCAGCAGCCGCCGCGGCGGCACCGTCATCGGCGAGCCGTCGGGCCGCTTGAAGATCGCCAGCGTCGGAAGGGTGCCGATATCGTCTTTGATCAGGTCGGCGCCGGTATAGATCGCCTCCACGCCCGGCAGCCCGGCCGCAGCGGTCGTATCAATCGAGACGATCTTGGCGTGGGCATGCGGCGAGCGCAGCACGTGCAGCCACAGCGCGCCTTCTTCGGGCTTGTCGTCGATGAACTGCCCCTTCCCGGTCAGCAGTCTCTGGTCTTCCAAACGCTTGACCGGCTGGCCCGCACCAAAACGCATATTGCCGGGAAGAATGTTCATCAGTCGGTCCTTCGATTTTCTTCGCAAAAGTTGGGTGGGTTCTAGCCGATAGATGGGGTGCGAGCCAAGCCTGTGGAAGCGCCTGGGAAATGGGCATGGGTGGCATGTCCGCGGCTCCAAAAATGGTGTCGTCGCGGCCTTAACTCGGTGTCGTCCCGGCCTTGAGCCGGGACCCATACTCCGCGGCGGCTATTGTTGATGCAGGTCTCTAACGCCAGCGTTCTCACCGATGGGCCGCGGCGTATGGGTCCCGGATCGCGTTCGCTGCGCTCACTTGTCCGGGACGACAAAAATTATTCTCGCGACGCATTGCGCCCGAGGTTTGCCAGAAACTTCCCGCCCTCTTCAATCAGAGGGCGCAGGGAAGACCGGGTGCGCGCTGCACCCGCGGTCCCGTGTGCGGATAGCACTAAGTAGGCTGCACACGAGCATACAGGGCAGCGGAGAACACCCGGCCTTCCCTGCGCAATGGCTTTACGGCTTATGCCGTGATCTCCCCGGAGACGAGTTCTTGGTTGACTCCGTCACCGCCGGCCAGCTTTTGACTGTCCGGCAGCTTGACGCCTGCCACGGGCGCCAGGACCACACGGTTTTGCCGTACGCCCGCCTGCGCCATCGTCTAGCGCCAACAAGCGTCCATCGCTCCCCGCCCAACGTCCGTGACGACGGCCGACGCCCTTCTGATCAGGGCGGGATGGGCACAATGAACCACTGATTTGGCTTCTGATAAAGCGAAATATTTTTTATTCTGGGGCTTGACAAGAATTCCGAATATCGGAAGTGATTTACCCCGGCTTCCGCCTTCGCTCGTTGAGCTACGGCGGACAGGTCGCCAACCGCCTTCGTCCGAAGGCGGACTTCGGCGGGTCAAGAGGCTACGTCGGGCGCGGCCGTCGGGTTATCTTGTCGCAGTCGACGCACATTCGGAGCCAGAGGCCGACTTTGCGAGCGTCGATCTATCACCGGGCCCGCTGAGAACGGCTGATGAGCATCAATCCCATCACCACCAGAAGGATCGCGGCGGCGTGGTACCAGTGGAGTTGTTCGCCAATCAACGCCATGGCCTCCAGAGCGGCGAAGGCGGGGGTAAGGGTGAGCGAAGCCGCGGTGAGTACCGGGCCGTTGAGGGTGAGGGAGATATTGTAACCAAGGTAAGCGCCGATGCCGGTCGCGAGCACGACCACGGCGATCCACGGAAGCGTTCGTCCATCGATGATGGGCAAGCCTGCCGAGGCGATTTCGCTCGCGGCAAAGGGGAGTACTGCAATGCTTGCGCCGATGGCCATGACGGTGAACTGCGGCATCGGCGTAAGGCGCGCCGGCACGCGGCGCATGGCCACAGTGTATCCGACGAACACAAGCATGCCGGCGGCCGCCCACAGGTCGCCCGGAGTGAATCGCAGGGCTGCGATTGCGTCAGGATGGCCCTTGGTGAGGATCAGGATTGCGCCGAACAGGCAAGCGGAAATACCGACGATGAGCGGCGCGCTTGCGGCCTGGCGGCGGGCGATGATCTCCCACGCAGCCACAAATGCGGAGGCGCATCCGTAGATGAGACCGATGTTGGTGGCTTGCGTCGTCCGCGATGCGACGTAAGCGGCAACGGAGCAAAAACCCATCCCAAACGCGGCGAGAACCGCCAGGTGCAGCAGATGGGAGAACGGTGCCTGCCAGCGCTCGTGGCCGGGTCGCATCAGGGCGATCGTGCCGATAACGAGGCCCGACAGCAACCAGCGTACAAGCGTCAGCGTGGCCGGCTCGAGGGCATCCACCAGCGCGCGCCCTACAACCGGATTTAAGGCGAAGCAGGCGGGGGCCAATGCAAGCAACAGAAGCTTCAGGGGCGCAAGCTTGACCGGAGGCCGATTTAGACCTCCGCTATTCGTTGACGAAGCGATCGCCGATCCACTGTCCATGTCAAAACCCTGCCCACGTTCTTCCGGCACAGCCGTCCACACTCGGCTTAGGCAACCTCCCGCAGCGCCGCTTCCACGGCCTTGCGCTGCTCGGCCGTCAGTGCGGCCTGCGGCGGGACGGGGTCGCCGACGTCGTAGCCCTGGATCGCAAGACCCGCCTTGATGCAGGCAGCGAGGTTGAAGCGCGCAAAAGCTTCGTTGATCCGCCACAGTCTGCGCTGCAGCGTCATCGCCTCGTCCCAGCGTTTTGCATTTCCGAGATTGTAGAGCTCCACGCTCTGGCGCGGGATGATGCAGGCCGGCCCGGCCATCCACCCTACCCCGCCGATCAGCATCACCGCCGCCGGAATATGGGCCGAGGCCGAGAACACTTTAATGCTGTCGCCGCAGCGGTTCATGATCGACAGCAGTCGGCCGGTATTGGTCGAGGCGTCCTTGATGTAGCCGATGCGTGGATGGGCGGCGAGCCGTTCGATCACGTCGAGCGTCAGATCGGAGCGCTGGAATTGCGGGTTGGTGTAGATCACGACGGGAATCTCGACCGCATCAGCAATGGCGCGGAAATAGGATTCCACCTGCGCATCCGAGATCGGGAAATACGCCTCCAGGATCGCGAGGATGCCGTCGGCGCCGAGTTTTTGATACGCCCTCGCCTGCGCCACCGCGTCGGCCGTCGAAGTCGAGGCGACACCGGCGATCACGGGCACGCGACCTTTGGCGGCCTCGATCGTGGTCTGCACCACCGCCGTGCGCTGCGCCTGGTTGAGATAGGCGAACTCGCCGGTCGAGCCGAGCGGCGTCAGCCCGTGCACGCCAGACTTGATGAGATCGTCGCAGAGGCGGCCGAGCACATCTGTGCGGATTTCGCCGGAAGGATCGATCGGTGAAACGAGGTAGGGAAAGACGCCGTGGAGATCTGTCATGGTGGTAGTGTGCCCGAAACTGAAAAGCGCGCCAAGCTTCGCGACGACTTCCCCTCTCCCCTTGTGGGAGAGGGTGGCACGGACGCGCAAAGCGCGTTCGTGACGGGTGAGGGGTTTGTCTCCGCAGATAAATATCTCGCGGTGGATAGAGACCCCTCATCCGGCGCTTCGCGCCACCTTCTCCCACAAGGGGAGAAGGGAAGGAAGCGGTCAGCTACGAAAATAACTCCCCTCAAATCTCCTTCCACCAGCGCCAGGTCGCGGCCATGGCCAGCAAGCCCAAAATTCCGGTCACGGCCGTGGCGTTGTGGGAACCGATGCGGTCGGCGAGCCAGCCCAACCACAAAAAGCCGATCGGCCCGGTGCCGATGCAGACGGTAAGGACGCCCAGGATGCGCGAGCGCATCTCCGGCGGCGCGGCGAGGTAGACCAGCGTTGCCTGCATCGTCGCAAATCCGGCACCGCCCAACCCGGTCAGCAGCAGTGCCGCGCCTGCCAGCGCCGGGCTTTGCACCAGCGCAAATATCACCACCATGATCAAATAACAGATGGTACCGCCGAGATAGGCCCGGCCATACCATCTCGGCGTCAACCACAACGCCAACAGCAGCGCGCCGACGAAGGCGCCGATGCCGTCCATGCTGGCAAGCACGCCCACACCCTCCGGGCCCAGATGCAGACGGTCGCGCCCGATGACGGGGATCATGCTGGTAAAGGGCCAGGCGAAGATATTGTAGACCACGGTCACAACCAGCACGCCGATCAGCCGCTTGTCGGTGCGCACCAGCGCGAGCCCCTCGGCGATCTGCGCCAGCACCGCGCCGGAGCCCGCGGTGCGCGGAATGCGCGAGCGGACGGCCAGCACCGCCCAGAACGCCGTGCAATACATCAGCACGCTCAGGATAAAAGCGCCTTGAATGCCGGTCCAGGCGAGCAGGAATCCGCCGAGCGCGGGACCGATCATACGGGTGGCGTTGCCGGCGCCGACATCCAGCGACATCGCGGTGCCCATCCGTTCGCGACCGACGATCTCACCCATCATCACGCGGCGCACCGGGTTATCGGTCGACCAGCCGCAGCCGTTGATGAAGCTGGCGAGCGCGAGATGCCAGATCTCGAGCTGTCCGGTGCGGTCCAGAATGGCGAGCATCGCCGAGGTGCAGATCATCAACAGCACGACGAGGAGGAGCGTCCGGCCGCGGTCAAAGCGTTCCGCGAGCGCGCCGAGAAACACCCCGAACAGCCCCATCGGCAGCAGGCGGAGCATGGTCATCATCGAGACCAGAAACGCCGAATCGGTGCGCTGGTAGACCACAATCCCGACCGCTACGGTTTCCAGCCAGCGCACGATCGAGAGGATCAGGCCGACATACCACAAACGCCAGAAGTCCGGCGCTCCGGCCTCGATCATCCGCCGGAACGGCGAGTTGCTCACGCGATCGCTTCCTCCCGGGGACGGCTCGCCCCGTTACGTCTGCATTACTGGAAGCTCAGGGGACCGAACAGGCCTTCGTCGCCAAATCATGGCGTTATGTGCGTCGCGCATGCGCGCGATATCCATCGCGTGGTTGCTGCAGTGCAGGTGTGAAGCGAGCGGCCGAACGACTGAAGGGCTCGCCTGTTACTTGAACCCGTCCAGCTTGTACGATGCCTGGACAAATCCGCCGTAGCGTTCGGTGCGGACCGGCAGGGTCTGGCAGGGACAATCGGTGCCGAAAATGTTGGTTGACGCACCGGGACCCCACATCGCCCAATAGCGGCCGCCGGCGCCGACGCTGAAGGATTTTCCGATCGCATAGGACAGGATCGCCTCGAGCTGCACGCCGTGACCGGTGCCCGATTCCGGGGAGACTGTATTGGTCACGTCGGTTCGCAGCAAATGATTGTCGGTGCCCTTGAAATTTGCGAACGGCAGATAGGCGGCGTCCGCGGTCAGCGTCAGGCCGTCCCAGACCTTGACGGAGCCATTGGCGCCGATCCGGAACGAATTCCATCGGGTGTCTTCGGTGATGCCGAGCGTGGAGTTCGGTATCGAGGGGACGCAGTCGGAGAAGCGGTTGGCGATCTGGGCGCAGCCATAGGCCGACTTGTTTTCCCTGAAATAATTGTAGCCGACGAAGGCGCCGACATTGGCGCTCGGTCCACGGAACAGCGAGTAGCCGACGTCGACCGTGGCGTAGCCGATGTCGCCGCTCACGGTCGAGAGCGTGTTCGAATAGGGCACCGTGCCGTTGAAGATCAGCCAATCCTCGTCATGCATGTTGCCCGACAGGATCTTGCCGCCGCCAGCAAAACCCTTGAGGAAGATGTTCTGCGAAGAATCGATGCGGCCGAACACCTCGCCCGATGCGGCCGTGCTATCGTAGGTGAGCCGCGAGACTAGCACGTTCTGCCTGGCCTGGTCGGTGGTGGCGCCGAGATCCTTCTGGAAGCGGCCGGACGAGTACCAGGTGCGCCCGCCGATTTCGACCTCGATGCCGGGGATGACGCCCGCATCGGTGGCGCCCCTCAGGCGATAATCGGATTCCGACGGCTGAAATTTTGCATCGCCGTCAACGCCGATCTTGTAGTTCAGGCCGACCTTGACGGTCTGCAGGTTCTGGCTGACCGAACTCGTGCCGCCCGCGGTGCGAAGGTAGCCGTTGGCGAGCGGCGGCAGCACCTGGACGAAGCTTTGCGGCGTGGCGACGTTGAGCGCGCCGAAATGCGCGTAGTCGTATTCCAGCCGGAACGACCAGGCCAGCGCGATCGCCCGCTCCACACCGGCACCGGCGGTCCATCCCCATCGCGTGCCGTCAAAGCCGGTCGACGGAAAAACCAGCCGGTTGGATGTGATGTCGATGCGTTCCTGCAGCCAGGCGCCGCCGCCCTTGGCATAGAGCAAGGTGCGCCCCTGCGGGCCTGCGGCCCAACCGACGCGGCCGGTTACGCTGCCGCCAATGCCCGGATGCACGCGGCAGTTCGCGGAGATGAAGAAGCCGGACGATGCAAGACAGGTTGCGCTGCCATCGGCGTCCGACCAGGCGGCGTCCGCCTCGACACCGACAAGAAATCTTGTGTTCGGAATTTGCCAGTTATAGCCGACCTGCGCGCCGGCGAGCGCCATCGGGCTTCTCACGCTGCCGCCGTAGATCGCCGGTCCTCGTGGGTCGGAAAATTGCGAACTGGCGAAGCCGGCGCCGATATGTCCGCCGATATATAACCCGGTCCAGGACCACGCCGGCGCATAGGCCGGAATGACGTCGGGCATATCCGCCGCACTGGCGGGATTGGCACCCGGGAAGCCGGAACCCAACAGCAGACCAAACACCGCAACGGATACTGTTTTCATCGACTCAACCCAAACTGTTACCGGCTATTGCCGGCAACCAAGGTCGGCCGAAATACTTAAAAAACCATAAGTGTTGACGATTGGGTAACCCTAATATTTCGTTTCGATTGGGTTCCGCGGGTGGAAGCTAGCTATCAACCGCGAGCGAGCTGCGCTCCCTCTCCCGCTTGCGGGGGAGGGTTGGGGTGGGGGCTCTCTCCGCGAGTCATCTCGTGGAGAGAACCCCCACCCGGATCACATCTGCGATGTGATCCGACCTCCCCCGCAAGCGGGAGAGGTGCAGCGGAGTCTGCCGCCCCCTCATCCAACCTAACTACATCGCACTTCAGTTACTGGCGCCGCGCTACTTCCTTGCCTTGATCCACGCATCGACCGCCGGCAGCGCGCGGGTCTTGAGGTCGGCGGATATCGCGATGGTTTCCATCGCCCTCGCCGTCATGACGCGGCCGCCGGAGGTGGCCTGCACCGGCGCGAAGGCGGCGAGTTCGGCCGCACGGGCCTCGTCGCTGAAGTTGGTCATGAAGTTGGCGACGAACTGATCGCGGAACTGGGGCCCCTGCCGCGCCAGCAGCGCATCGAAATTCGCCCTGACGAACTCCCAGGCGAGATCCGGCTGTTCGGCAGAGCCCGCGACGTTGCTGATCACGCCACTGACGACCGTGCTCGGCATTTCATCGGTCAACGTCAGCGCCAGGGTGGCGCGCGCCAGCGTGGCATCCCGCGCGCTGGCGGCCGCGAAATAATAGCGCAGGCGTTCGTTGGTAACGGTGCTCTTGCGCGCCAGCGCCAGCAACGTGTCGTAGGTGGCGCGGTCGGCGGTGAGGCCGGCGAGATGGGTGACGGAATCGCGCAGCGCATTCGGCAGCGATTTCGGATCCTGCAGGAAGCCCGCGAACCGCCGCTTCGCCTCAGTGATGATCTCTTCGTCACCGAGTTCGCCGAGGGTCGAGATCAGGCTGCCGCGGAGCAGCGTGGTGTCATCATCGCCCGAACCGCTGCCGTCCCAGCCCAGCCTGTCGAGCACGGGACGCAATTTGGCGCGGGCAAAGGCCTGCAGCGCCGGGCGCTCGGGCCGACCGCGCGACAGACGCTTGAGTGCGTTCATCGTGCCGATCACCTGATCCCACACCGGGCGGCGGTCATCGGGGCTAAGCATCTCGATCAGTGTCAGATAGGACGGCGGCTCGGCGCGGCCGGCCTGCACCATGGCCCAGCTGTCGGCGAGGAAATTGACGCGGTCTTCCGGCGCCAGTGTCACCAGCGATTTTGCCAGCGCCGCGCGGCTCAATGGGCCGTACTCGACGCGGTAATAACCGATGTCGCCGCGATTGACCTTGACCGCCTCGCCGCAGGATCCGGCCGGGATTTCGGTATTGCCTTGCAGCAGCACCACCTCAGGCGATTTCGCGCGCGGCGATCCGTATGCAACGGGAATCTGCCAGTTGCGCGGGGGCAGCGGCGCCGCGTTCAGCGGTGCAATGACAAAGCGGTCCTGCCGCAGCGTCAGTCGCTGCGTATCACCGCTGCAGGATGTTTCGGCCAGTATCAGCGGCACGCCGTCCTGTTCGGTAAAGGAGGCGGCGATGCCGGTTACCGGCTTGTGGGCGACACTCTCGAGCGCCTCCCAGAGGTCGGCTGTCGTGGTGCTGCCATAGGCGTTGTCAGCCATGTATTTGCGGATGCCGTCGCGAAACACGTTCTCGCCGAGATAGTTCTCCAGCATGCGGATCAGCGCCTGACCCTTGTTGTAGGTGATGGCGTCGAACGCCACCATCGCCTCGCTTTCGCTCGCGACCTCTTGCTGGATCGGATGCGAGGTGCGGCGCGCGTCGAGCGCCAGCGCGATTTGCTTCTGGCCGTAGCCGTTGAGCCAGCTCTGCCATTGCGGATAAAACTGCTCCGATGCCTTGGTCGCCATCCAGGTGGCAAAACCCTCGTTGAGCCAGAGATTGTCCCACCAGGCCATGGTGACGAGATCGCCGAACCATTGATGCGCCATTTCATGGGCGATGATGTTGAAGATCGGCCGCCGCGCGGTATCGGCGTTGGTGGCGGGGTCGAACAGCAGCCGGCTCTCGAAAAACGTGATGCCGCCCCAATTCTCCATCGCGCCGCCAAAGCCGCCGGGCACCGCGATCAGATCGAGTTTTGGCAGCGGATATTTGACGCCGAAATAGTCGTTGAACCAGGCCAGCAGCTTGACCGCGCTGTCGAGCGCGAATTGCCCCTTGGCAGCCTTGCCCATGGTGGCGACGACGCCGATGGTGACGCCATCGATTTCGGCCGTGATGCGTTCGAGTTCACCGACAGTCAAGACGAACAGATAGGTCGACATCTTTGGCGTCGGCGCGAAGGCTGTGCGCTTCAGGTCCGGCTCGACCATTTCTTCCCGAACAATCGGCATATTGCCGACGGCCATGAAGTGGCGCGGCAGGGTGACATCAAGCGCAAAGCTGGCCTTGAAGGCGGGCTCATCCCAGCACGGGAAAATCCGCCGCGCGTCCGCTGGTTCGAGCTTGCTCGACAGCATTCGCTTGGTGCCGTTGTCGGTCGGGTAGTCGACGAAGAACAAGCCGCGGTCGAACTTGTTGATCTTCGAGGTGAAGCCGATGCGCAATTTGTGCCGCCCGGCGGCGAGCGGCTGTGGAAAGCTGAAAGTTGCGGTCTCGGCAGTGGCGTCCTGCGTGACGTCCGCGCGCTGGGCGTCGCCGTCGATGGTGACGGCATCAAAAGTGGTGCCGACCGCATTGAGGACGATCCGCGCCGTGGCCTCGCGCACCTCGATGTCAACGACCTCGACGCCTGATAGCGTGAGGCCCGCCATGTCCGGCTTGAGCTCGATCGCATAGTGAACCGGAACGACGTTCTTCGGCAGCCTGCCCGGCGTGGTGTCGAACGAAAACACCTGCTCGGCCAACGCTCCGCCCGACATCGACACGATCAGGGCGAGCGTTGCGGCGAGCCGGCGCATGGTCAGAATGCTTTCGCGATCGCGGCCCTGGCATCGTCCTGGATCTGGCCCAGATGATCCCTGTCGCGAAAACTCTCGGCGTAGATCTTGTAGACGTCCTCGGTGCCGGAGGGGCGCGCGGCGAACCAGCCCTGATCGGTTTCGACCTTGATGCCGCCAAAGGGTTGATCGTTGCCGGGCGCCTTGGTGCGGATCGCCGTCACCTTCTCGCCGGCCATCTCCTGCATGCCGAGTTGATCCGGCCCGAGCGCTTTCAGCGCATTCTTCTGTTGCGGCGTCGCCGGCACGTCGATCCGCGCGTAGACGGGCGTGCCGAGTTCGTCGGTCAGACCCGCATACAACTGGCTCGGATTACGGCCGGTCTTGGCGAGGATTTCCGCCGCCAGCAGTCCCAAAATGACGCCGTCCTTGTCGGTGGTCCACACCGTTCCGTCCCGTTTCAGGAACGAGGCACCGGCGCTCTCCTCGCCGGCGAAGCCAAAGCCACCGGAGCCGAGACCCTCGACGAACCATTTGAAGCCGACCGGCGTTTCGACCAGCCTGCGGTTCAGTTTCTTCGCGACACGGTCGATGATCGAAGAGGAGACGATGGTCTTCCCGATCGCGGCGTTTGCGCCCCATTGCGGCCTGTGCTCGAACAGATAGGCGATCGCGGCGGCAAGGAAATGGTTCGGGTTCATCAGGCCGCCGGTGCGGGTGACAATGCCGTGGCGGTCGGCGTCGGTGTCGTTGGCAAAGGCGACATCGAATCTGTCGCGCATCTGGATCAGGCTCGCCATCGCATAGGGCGACGAGCAGTCCATGCGGATTTTGCCGTCCCAGTCGGCGGTCATGAACCGGAAGGTGGGATCGACGACGTCGTTTACGATCGTGGCGTTAATGCCGTAATGCTCGATGAGCGGCTGCCAATAATGCACGGCGGCGCCGCCGAGCGGATCAATGCCGATTTTGACGCCGGATGATTTGATCAGCGCCATGTCCACGGTATTGCCGAGGTCGGCGACATAGGGACGGATGTAATCATACAGATGCGTCGTCGACGCCTTGCGGGCGCGCTCATACGTCATCCGCGCCACGCCCTTCATGTCGGCCGCCATAAAGGCGTTGGCCGCCTTTTCGACCTTGGCCGTGACATCGGTATCGGCCGGGCCGCCATGCGGCGGATTATATTTGTAGCCGCCGTCTTCCGGCGGATTGTGTGACGGCGTGATGACGACGCCATCGGCGAGGCCGGATGTTCGTCCCTTGTTGTAGCTCAGGATCGCATGCGAGATGACAGGCGTCGGCGTGTAGCCGCCGCGGTCGTCGATCATGATCTCGACGCCATTGGCGGCAAACACTTCCACCGCGCTCACCAGCGCCGGTTCCGCCAGTGCGTGGGTGTCGATGCCGATGAACAGCGGGCCGGTCAGGCCGGTTTCGCGCCGGTAATCGCAGATCGCCTGCGTCGTCGCCAGGATGTGGTTTTCGTTGAAGGAGTTTTTCAGCGAGGTGCCGCGATGGCCCGAGGTGCCGAAGGCGACGCGCTGGGTGGGATCGGCGGGATCCGGCTTTCCGGAGAAATAGGCCGTCACCAGGCGCGGAACATTGACGAGATCAGCGGAATCGACCGGTTTACCCGCGGCAGGATTGGTTGCAGTCACATGGCCTCTCAGGATGGATGGTTTCCCGAGAAACATACGCGAAAGGACGACCACAACAAAGGCGGTTTCGGCCGCTCACGGTGCCGGAAATGCGGGCAGGAACCGCCATGACGATGCCTTGATCGTCACAGGCGGGGAATATCAGCGGTCTTGATCACGTCGGCCCATTTTTGGATTTGCGACTGAACGAGGGCGCGCATCTCCGCGGGCGTACTGCCCTGCACTTCGCCGCCGATCGCGGTCTCCAGCGCCGATTTGGTTTCGGGATCCGCGATGGTTTCCAAGACCGCCTTGTTGAGCCGCGCGATAATCGCCGGCGGCGTGCCTTTCGGGGCCAGCAATCCGGCCCAGGTCCGCACGTCGAATCCCTTGAGGCCGGCTTCGTCGACCGTGGGAACGTTTGGCAGCAGCTTGCTGCGCGCGGGCGACGTCACGGCAAGCCCTCGAATGGCACCGCTCGCGATTTGCGGCGCCAGCAGCACCGGCGTTCCCACGATCATTGGAATTTCTCCGCCGAGCAATGCGGTGACGGTGAGCGAATCGCCGCGATAAGGAACGTGCACCATCTTGATGCCGGCCGTGGTTTCCAGGAGCGCGCCGGCCAGATGGTGGGTGCTGCCGAATCCGACGGAGGCAAAACTGAGATCACCCGGCTTGGCCTTGGCGAGCGCGATCAGTTCGCCGAGCGACTTGGCCTCGTAATCGGATCGAACCGCGATCACGAGCGCGTAGTAGACGGCGGTCGAGATCATCTCAAAGCTATCGACGGAATCGTAAGGCAGCGACTTGTACAGTGCCGGCGATATGGCGTGGGCGCCGGTGACGAGCCCGATGGTGTAGCCGTCGGGCTCCGCCTTGGCGATCGCGGCCGCGGCGAGATTGCCGCCCGACCCCGGCTTGGCCTCGATCACGATCGGCTGGCCCAGCCGTTTCGAGAGCCCGTTCGCCAGAATGCGCGACAGCGTGTCGGCGGCACCGCCGGCGGCAAACCCGTGCAGCAGCCGGATCGGGCGGGTCGGATAATCCTGAGCGTTGGCAGGGGCCATCGACCCCGCGATCGCCGCGATGAAGACCATCGCGAACAGCCGCCCGAACAAATGGCGACGAACTGAATGCACGGACTTCGCCATTTTCGTCTCTCCCCAATATCGATCGTTGTTTTTGCTATTCGCGGAAATGCCGTGCGCTACTTGCCGCCGCGCATCTTCGGCGAAAACTCCGTCGCATCCGGCGCCGGGCCGACGCCCCAGATATCGCGCGGCAATCCAATCCAGGTTTTTGGGCGCTGTGGCTGGTCGCGATGCCAGGGACGCGGTTCGTAATAGCCGAGCGCCTCGTCGGTCATGCGGTCCATGTCGTAGTAGAGCTCGATCAGATAGCCGTCGGGATTGCGATGATAGGCCGCGATGTTGTGGCCGGGGCCGTGGCGCACCGGTCCCCACAGCAACGGGATCTTGCGGCGTCCGAGCAGGTCGCAGGCCTGCTGCATGTGCGATGCATCGCGCAATTCGAACGCCATGTGATGCAGCCGCGAATCTGCGCCGCGCGCAAAATTGATGGCGTGGTGCTCGAAGCCGCAGCGCATGAAGACAAAATTTTCCTCGATCCGGTCGGAATCGCGAAAACCCAGAACCTCGGAATAGAATTTCGCGGTCGTGTCCGGATCGGGCGCGTACAGCGCCATGTGGCCCAGCTTGCTGACGACGATGCCCCGCACCTGCTCGCCCGGCGGGGTGAATTGCCATTGTGAAAACAGCTCGATCTGCCGGCCGTCGACGTCGCTGAAGACCAGGGTTCGCGGTATTCCCGGCACCGGATCGGAGCGGAGTTCGGATTTGATGCCGAGATCCCCAAGCTGCTTGCTTACATCGCCAAGTTCGATGCCGGGGCTGATCTCGAAGGCCATCGCCTTGCAGCCCGACGCCGCACCCTGCTCGAGCACCAGCGTGAGCTCGCCGGATTCGGAAGCGAACAGCGCGTGATCGGCCTGCTTCTCGAAGATGCCGAGCCCGATGATCCCCTGGTAATATTCGACCTGCCGCGCGATATCCGCGGTCGCGAACGTCGCGTGCCTGATGCGTTTGACTTCTATCATCGTCATCCCCGTCAGTCCCGCGTCATGATGATCTTGCCGAGCGCTTTGCCTGAATCCAGCAGCTCATGGGCGAGGCGTACCTCGGACAATTTGAATCGCCGGAAGATCGCCGGCTTGATGGTTCCATCCGCGAGATGGCCGATCATCCGCTTCATGATGGCGCGGCGGCCTTCGCGGTCGTGGTCGTAGATGTGAAATGAAAAGCAGCGGATGGCGGGGCAGACGTCGAGATGCTTGCGCATCTCCTCCATCATGTTCTGCGTCGGTAGGCCGTCGAACGCGTTGTAGGACACCACCGTGCCCCATTTATCGAGTGCGCGCAGATAGGTGAAAAAATCCGGACCACCGACATGATCGAGCACCAGATCGACGCCACGGCCACCGGTGAGTTCGCGGACGCGGGCGACGACGTCTTCACCGCGATAATAGATGATGCCGTCGGCGCCCATGGCGTGGGCGAAGGCGGCTTTCTCCTCCGAACTGACGGTTCCGATCACGGTCATGCCGGCCAGTTTTGCCAATTGCACCAGCGATGAACCGACACCACCGGCGGCACCGATGACGAGCACCGATTTCGGCGGCCGCGCCGCGCCGCATTCATTCAGCAGCGCCCAGGCGACCTGATAATTGGCGAGGCAAACCGCGGCCTCGAGGTCGACCTGTTCGGGCAAGAGATGGATCGCATCCGCGGGCGCGGCGACCAGCTCGGCGTAGCAGCCGCCGCGCTGCGAAAGATCGCGGGCGCTCAGCAGCACCTTCTGTCCGATCTTGATATCGCTGATAGCACTGCCGACGGCCTCGATCCGGCCCGCGACGTCATTGCCGGGGTTGGCCGGCAAGGGCGGCATCCATTTGTAGACGCCGCTACGGATCAGCTTGTCGGGCTGACCGACCCCAAACGTTTCGGCCCGGATCAGCACATCGGTTTCGCCGAGCGCAGGCTGCGGGACGTCCTGATATTGCAGGGCTTCCGGCCCGCCGGGGCGATGTACCAAGACAGCTTTCATGCGCGCTCCACCCGTCCCTAAACCAAATTTTCGAAAATAATAACTCCTCCGAAAATTATTGCAACAGCATTCTCGCCCCGATAGAGTGCAGTGGCTATTGGAGAGCGATTCCATGAACGTGACGGCCTTCAAGCGCCGAAAGGAATTCGGAAAGACGCTCGCGTCCGATATCGCGCACCGGATGCGCACCGAGATCGTGACCTGCCGGCTCAAGCCCGGCGAAGTCCTCAAATTCGATACGCTGCGGCTGGCCTATGGTGCGAGTTTTACGACGCTGCGCGAAGCGTTGACATGTCTCGCCGCCGAGGGGCTGGTGGTGGCCGAGGAACAACGTGGCTTCAAAGTCGCGCCGATCAGCCTTTCGGATTTGATCGACCTGACCCGCGCCCGCATCCTGATCGAGGTCGATCTGATCCGCCGCTCGATCGAAAATGGCGATGATGACTGGGAAATAGCGGTTATTTCGACCATTCACCGGCTTGGCATCATCGAAGGCCGTGCGGTCGAGGATTACGCCGACCATCCGGAATGGAAAGTGGCGCACCGGGAATTTCACGAATCCCTGGTGGCGGCGTGCGGCTCGCCAACCCTGCTTGGTATCCGGCAATCGCTGTTCGAGCGTGCCGAGCGTTATCGTAATATCTCGGCACGGCTGCGGCCGCGTCCGCGCGACAAGGCGGGCGAGCACCGCGCGCTGATGAAGGCGGCCGTCGGCCGGGATGCAGATCATGCCTGCGAGCTGATTGCAAAACATATCCAGAGCACGACTGACAACGTCATCAAATACGCCTCCGAACTGATCGGCGACGGCTAGGGCCGGACGCGGGCGAACAGGCACCCAAAGGGCGCCTTCGCACCGGCCGATCGGATTTCGCTTGTATCATTTTCGAAAATAGTATTTTTTACGGAAATTCAAAACCAGGCGTCCGGGGATCGCGCTCATGAAGCTGATATCTTTTCTGCGGCAACAGACCGAAACGTGGGGCGCCGTTCGCGGCGACGAGGTCGTCGACCTTGGCAAGGTGTTGGGCGGGACGCTGGCGGACTTCATCGGAAGCCCCAAATTCGCCGAGCGGGAAAACATCGCCGCCGCCCACAAGCCGGACCTGAAATTGAGCGAGATCCATTTTCTGCCCGTGATCCCGCGGCCGGAAAAGATCGTCTGCGCCGTGCGCAACTACCTCGACCACCACAACGAGGCGGTCGCGTTCGGCATGAAGCGCGAGATCACTGAGTTTCCGCCGATCTTCCTGCGCGTCTGGCGCTCGCAGGTCGCGCACAACGCACCGGTGATCCGGCCAAAAGTTTCCGACAATCTGGACTGGGAAGGCGAACTCGCCGTCGTGATCGGCAAGGGCGGCCGCCACATCGGCCAGGCCGAAGCCTGGAATCATGTCGCGGGCTATTCGATCTACAACGACGTCAGCGTCCGCGACTGGCAACGGCACGCGCAGCAGATCGCGTCAGGCAAGAATTTCGTCGGCACCGGTCCGTTCGGGCCATGGCTGATCACACCGGATGAACTCGGCGATCCCACCAATCTGAAGTTGGAGACCCGCGTCAATGGCGAGACGGTGCAGTCGAGCAATACGTCGATGCTGATTTTTTCGATCCCGCGGCTGATCGAATATTCCTCGACCATTTTTGACCTGGTGCCCGGCGACGTCATCGCCACCGGCACGCCAGCCGGCGTCGGCTTCACGCGCAAGCCGCCGATCTTCCTCAAGCCCGGCGACGTGGTCGAGGTCGAGATCGAGAAGATCGGTGTGCTGCGCAATCCGGTCATTGACGAGTGAACGCGGGGGGCGGCTCCCCCCGTGATCTTCATTTATCGCGGGCCGCCTGCGCTCTCGCGCTTCATATTTGGCCTTCAAACTGCTGCTGCCATCGCAGCAGGTAGGACTGGAGCGAACGCACGAGGAAGGCGAGCACCATTCCGACCACCATCATCACGAAGATGGCAACCATCATCTCGCTCGCATTAGCGCGGGCCTCCGCTTCGATGATGAGCTTACCGAGCCCACGCTCGGCGCCGATGAACTCGCCGACGATGACACCGATCAGCGCAAACGAGACCGCCGGCATCAGCGATGCGAATACCCAGGCGAGCGCCGAAGGCACCACCACCGTTCGCAGGATCGCCCATTCACTGGCGCCGAGCAGCCGCGCTGCCGCGATCTGATCACGGTCTACCGCCCGCGTGCCCTCGAAGGTATTGAAGAAGACCACGAAGAACACGACGATCCAGGCCGTCGCGATTTTCGACATGTCGCCGAGCCCGAACATCAGGATGATCAGGGGCACCAGGGCGATGCGGGGAATTGAGTTCAGCGCGACGATATAAGGTCCGAAGATCCGCGCCAGAAGATCGGACCGGCCGAGAACCAGCCCCGCGGCGATGCCCGAAGCCGAACCGAACAGAAATCCCCACCATGTGTTCTTCAGCGTCACCAACGTGGCAAACCAAAGATTGTTCGCGTCGGCACCAATGCACGCGACGAAGCTGTCGCCGGGCCGCAGGCAACCGAGTTTTAGGAAGCTTTCCCAGATCGCGGACGGCTTGGCGATGAAGTAAGGATCGAGGATCTTCGGCACATAGGCCCTGGGCAACAGCGCCTTGCTCCACTCGAAGCCCCACTGCCACACAACAAGCAGCGATGCCAGGATCAGCAACTGCCAGAACAGGATGATGGCGCGGCGGGTCATGATGCATCAGCCTTTGTGCGTCGAAATTCTTCGCCGAGGGAATGCCAGATGCGTGAGTAAAGCCTGCCGAACTCGGCAGTTTCGCGCAATGCAACCGGGTCGCGCGGGCGTGGGAAGGAGACGTCGAAATCGTCCTTCAGGCGGCCGGGACGCGCAGAGAGGAGAATGATGCGGCTGGCGAGCGTCAGCGCTTCGCCGAGATCATGGGTGACGAAAAGCACCGTCTGGCGTTCACGCTCCCATATCTCCAGCAACGTCGCATGCATCTCCAGCTTGGTATGGGTATCGAGCGCGCCAAAGGGCTCGTCCATCAAGAGGATCTCGGGCTCCATGATCAGCGTGCGCATCAGAGCCACGCGCTGGCGCATGCCGCCGGACAGGGTCCGCGGAAAGCTCTCTCCGAAGCCTGTGAGATCGGCGGTGGTGATCGCCTTGGCGACGCGCGCTTTGCGCTCCGCCTTGGGCAGGCCCGCGATTTCCAGGCCATACCCGATATTGGCCTCGACCGTTCGCCAGGGGAAAACCGTGTCGCGCTGGAAGACATAGCCGACTTTCCGGTTCACCTTGCCGGGCTCGACGGCATCTTCGTCGATTAGAATACGTCCCCCCGAGCGCGGCAACAGCCCTGCCACCATGTTGAGGATGGTGCTTTTGCCGCAGCCGGACGGGCCGAGCAGCGCCACGAACTCGCCCTCCCGCACCTTGAACGAAACATTATCGACCGCGGTGAATTCACCGCCCGACGCGCCAAACCGCTTGAAAAGACCATCCACCGCGATGCGAACGGGACCTGCCGCGCTGGTCGCGTTCGACGTCACGGAGGACGGTGAGGCTGAAGTGACCGGCGTCATTTGTATTTCGCCTGCGCCGCGTCGAGAAAGCTCATATCGACGATGTCCTGATATTTCGTCTGCGGAATATCGGTGCCTTTGCGATACCAGGGTTTCGCGCCGCGATCGTAGGAGGCCTGATCGATCCGCCCGTCATAGGCCCAGGTTGCCTTGTCAAAGCCGAGTTCGGCCTTCACCGCGACCGGGTCGATACCCGCGAAATATTTGTCCGCGACCAGAGCATAGACCTCGTCGAGAGATGTCGCTTTCACCCAGCGCATCGCGCGGTAGATGGCGTTGACGACACCCTGCACGGTCGCCTTGTCCTGATCGATGGTGTCCTGCAGCGCGTAGATGACAAGCACGGGCAAGGTGCCGCCGAAATCCTTCTCGAAGACACCCGACTCAGCGGTGTTGTAGATGGCCTTGCCGAAACCTCTCGTCTCGGTTTCAACGATCCAGCTCGGTGCCGCCATGATGGCGTCGAACTGCTTGGTCTCGAGCGAGGGAAACATGGTGGCCGACCCGCCGCCGGCCACCCAGTTCACCTTGTCGGCGAGCCCGCGCGCCTCGAAGACATAGGTTCCGTATACCCAAGTGCCGGATCCGATCGCCGTTGCCGCGACAATGGGCTTGGCGCCGTCCGGCCGCTTATAGGCGGCCAGTTTTTCGATTGAAGTAATGCCGGCATCGTACAGATCCTTGCGCACCACAACACTGGCATAGGACGCGACCGCTTCGGTCGCGAGGAGTATCTTGCACGGCTTGCCGCGCGCGGTGAGCTGCAGCGGATGGCTGGCGTCGCCATGCGCGAACATCACTTGTCCGGCCGCGAGGGTCTGACGGCCGAAAGTGCCGGCGTTGCCGGTCAACAGCTTCAGCGTGACGCCCTCTTCCCTGAAGTAACCTTTCAAGTCCGCGACCATACTGATGGCGTAGATTGGGCTGACCGGCCCGAACGCGAGAGTGGCGAGCCTGGCTTCGGCGTGCGCGATTCGAGGCAGAAGGGGCGTTGCGGCCAAAGCTGCCCCCGTCATGATGGCATGGCGGCGTGTAACGAGCATGCATTCCTCCTGATAGTTTATTTTTTTAGCGGACTTGGTACCCGGAATTTCATCCCGTCGTCATTGCGATGGCGCCCGACCGTGCCAGCTTCGCAATGTCGATCGAGGAGAAGCCGAGCTCATTCAGTACATCCTGGGAGTGCTGACCGATCCGCGGCGGATCACTCCGATTCTGCAGCCGCTGGCCATCCATAGATATGGGCAACAATGGTGTTCTGGCGCTGCGACCATCCGGAAGGCGAATGTCGGCGAGCCCGCCCGAAACGTTCAGATGCTGATCGGCGAAGAGATCGCCAGGCTTGTTCACAGGTGCGTAAGGCAGACCCAGCTTCTCAAGCTCAGCGGACAGTTCGGCCTTAGCCCATTGCTTGAAGATATTTGCGATCTCCGGAATGAGCCAGCCGCGACAGTCAACGCGATCTTGTCCCGAGGCGAAGCGCGGATCACTCAGCCAAATCTCCCGGTCGAACGCGCGGCAAAAGGCCTGCCATTGCTCCTCGCCCACGATGGTGACGAAGAGCTTCGAGCCATCCTTGGTGTCGAACAGGTCGTAAACCGGCCACGGACTGTCCTTGACGGAATAGGGGACTGACGGCTGGCCTGTGACGGTTTCGTACATCATCGCCTGCGCCATCAGGAACACATTGTTCTCGTAAAGCGCGCTCTGGATGTATCGCCCGCGGCCGGTACGTTGCCTTTCGGCGAGCGCTGCCTGAATGGCGATCACGCCGAACATGCCTCCCATGATGTCGTTGACCGATGCGCCGGCGCGCATCGGCCGATCAGGCAAACCGGTCATGTAGGCGAGGCCGCCCATCATTTGCACGACTTCGTCGAGTGCGAGCCGATTCTCATAGGGACCCGGCAGGTAGCCCTTCAGCGAGCAATAGATGACATGCGGCGCGAAGCTCGCGACCGAGTCGTAGTCGAGCCCGGTACGCTTGAGCAGACCCGGCCGGAAGTTTTCGATCATCACGTCGCTCTTTTCGATCAGGCGGCGTGCGACCGCCTGGCCGTCCGTTGAGCTGGTGTCGATCGCCACGCTGCGCTTGTTGCGGCAGTAGGTTGCGAAAAAGCCCGCCGCCGGTCCTTTGAAGTAACGGGTGCGATCGCCCTTGGGCGGCTCCACCTTCACAACGTCGGCGCCAAGATCGGCGAGGATGAGTCCGCAAGTGGGACCCATCACCATCTGGCTGAACTCCACGACGCGCAGACCCGCGAGCGGGCGCAGCTCATTGGTAAGCCCGGTTGTGCCCTGGTCCGCCATGCTCACGCGGCCCTCCGCAACACCTTCGGAATTCCCGCCTCGTGCAGATGGCCGGCAAGATGCCTGGCCGGAATGTGTGCGCTGAGAATGGCGCGCGTCGCCATCAACCGGTCGAGGTCGATTCCGGTCGAGAGGCCCATTTCCTCCAGCATGAAGACCAGATCCTCGGTCACGATATTGCCGCGCGCGCCGGGCGCGAAAGGACACCCGCCGAGACCGGACACCGCCGCGTCGAAGCGGCGGATGCCGACTTCCAGCCCGGCAACGACATTGGCGAGCCCCATACCGAGGGTGTCATGCAGGTGCAGCCGCAAGCTCATTGCTTCGCCGAGATCGCGGCGCACGCCCTGAACAATCTGTTTGATAAGGGGCGGTGCGGCGTATCCGACGGTGTCGGCCAATCCGATCTCGTCGGCGCCCGCCTCCGCATAGGCTGCGGCCAATCGGCGGACCGCCCCCTCCCCGATGCGCCCCTCCAGTGAGCAGCCGAAGGCCGTCGAAATACCGCCGACGAGGTGCGGGCGATTGCCGGCAGGCCTGGCGTCGATCGCGGCACGCACGGCGCGGAAGCCTTCCAGCTGCTCGTCGATGGTGCGACGAACATTGGCCTGATTGTGAGTCTCGCTCGCCGAAATAACGAAGTAGATAGCGTCGACGCCGGCGGCGATGGCGCGTTCGGCGCCTTTGAAATTGGGCACCAACGCGCCGATGGTGGCGGCTTCCCTGTGCGCGAGCGCATGCGCCATGACGATTTCGACATCGGCAAATTGCGGAACCACCTTCGGCGGCACGAAGGAGCCCGCGTCGATCTCGCGCACCCCTGCCGCGGCGATGGCGTCGATCAGTGCGCATTTCGCCTCGGTGGGAACGAAGATATCGAGGTTCTGCAGGCCGTCACGCGGACCAGCCTCGCAAATATGGACGTCCGGCGCGTTCGCCATCGCTTCGACCCTCCCAGGGCATATTGTTATTTCTTGCAACAAAGAACAATCTATGAAACGCTCTGTCAAGTCCAAACATCACGGTGTGCTGGTGCCGACCCTCGACAATCGCAAAAATCGGCCCGTCAGGAATGGCGGCGCCCGGTCAACTTCAAGCCGTGCCGAACTCACCGCACATCGAATTCTGGCGGTGGCGCGGCGGGAGGGAATGCAGCCAGGCGACCGGCTGATCGAGCAGCGCCTGGCGGACGAACTCGATCTCTCGCGCGGGCCGATCCGGCTGGGTCTGAAAGCCCTTGCGGCCGCCGGACTGGCGAAGAGCGAGCCCAATTGCGGCTTCGTCCTCGCCAAGGACACGCGCAGCGTGGCGGCCGAATCGGCGCTGGCCACATTCAGGCACGGCGACGAGGCGTATGCCGCGATCGCGGCCGATCGCCTCGGCGACCGGCTGCCGGCGAACGTCACTGAATCCGAGCTGATGCGTCGCTACGGGCTGAGCCGGCCGGAGTTGCAGCGACTGCTCGACCGCACGGCTGCGGAAGGCTGGATGGAGCGGATGCCGGGCTATGGCTGGCGATTCGCCGAGACGTTGTCGAGCCCCGAAGCCTATGAACAGAGTTTGGCTTTTCGCGCCGTCATCGAGCCTGCCGCCATCATGCAGCCGGGCTATCGCCTCTCTTCTGAAATCGTCGAGCGGCTGCGCCAGCGCCAGCTTCGGATCCTTGAAGGCGAGTTCGAGCGAATGTCACTCAGCGAAGTGTTCCAGTCAGGCTGCGAATTTCACGAAGAGATCATGCGCGGCACCCACAATTCGTTTTTCCTGGAATCGCTCAAACGCGTGAACTCAATTCGCCGCCTGTTTGCCTACCGTACATTTGCCGATCGACCGGGAATGCAACGCCACGTCAAAGAGCATCTTCGCTTGCTCGACCTGCTCGAAGCCGGGCGCAACGCCGATGCCGCAAGCTTGATGGTGCGCCACCTGCGACGCTCTCCGCTCGGGAGCGGCGGGTGAGCGGGGCGGGCGCGGAGTTCCGCGCCCCTCAGCCGCCCTGCAGACCCGTTGCCTTGATCAGCGGACCCATTTCAGCCGCTCCTGCTGCTCGAAGTGGGTCAGTTCGGCGGGCGTTCCGCCGGCCGTATCGAATCCCGCAGGCGCTTCTTGGTTTCCGCGCCTCACGGCCGCAGTAGAGCTGTTGCGGACGCATCCCGCGAAAGTGGGACGCCCTGGATTCAGCGGCTCCAGATTTTGTCCTCGCTCCAGCCGAGTTCGGCAAATTCGGTGGCGCGCAACGGCGCCTCTTCTGCGGCAAAGAACTCGTCGAGCTGCGGCGGGCTGACACCGGTGGCGCTCAGCATTGCATGCGCCTGACCGCGATGATGAATCTGGTGCTGGAACAGATGCAGCAACAACCGGTCCATCCGCTCGTGCTGGATGCGACTGCCGCGGTGGACGTTGACGATGCGATCGAGATCGGCGCTGCCGAGCCGTTCGACGAAGGCAATCAGCCGGCGGTCCATCTCGCTCTGTGCGTCGCGAAGAAGCGCTAGCGTTTCGCACGGCTCCGGGTTGGCCCACGCCGCCGGCCCCAGCGTGCCGCCTTCGAGGGCGTCGATATAGAAGCGGTCGATGATCAGGATGTGATTGAGCGTCGCGCGCAGGCTTGGAAAGAAGCCGGTGCGCGGCGCGGTGAATTCCGCCTGCGAAAGTGCTGCACAGGCCGTCAGCAGGCGATGGTTGGCCCAGCCGTTGTTGTAAGCCATGGTACGAAAGGGAAGCAGGGCATCCATCGGCAGCTCCTTCGGCCGGCCAGCTCAGACCTTGATCAGGCGCACCCGCGTACCCCAGGGGTCGGCGGCTTCGAACCCGTTCCCGACTGTCGTTAGCTGCACACCGGCCTGACGCAATCGTTCCTCCTTGGCCGCGAATAAATCCGGCTTCTCGATCTCCAGCGAAAACCAGGCAAGGCCGGCGGCCGTCTCATTGCGGCGGCCGGCGCCGGCACTTTGCCAGACATTGAGACCGAGATGGTGATGATAGCGCCCCGACGACAGGAACGCGGCGCCGTTGCGCGCCCGCGTCGGATCGAAGCCGAGGGTTTCGCGGTAGAAGCCATCGGCCTTGGCGAGATCGCCGACACGCAGATGCATGTGACCGATCCGCAAGCCATCGGGCGCCTTGGCGTAGTCGCTGACCTTGGTATTGGTGAGCGCGACGAGGTTATCGATATCGAGCTGGTCGGTTCCCATCGTCACCGTGCCCTCGCTCCATTGCCAGAGCGAAGGATCGCGATCGGCATAGACCTCGATGCCGTTGCCCTCGGGGTCGTCGAGATAAACGGATTCGCTGACGCGGTGATCGGCAAAGCCCGACATGGGGACGCGATTGATCGCGGCATGGACCAGCCAGCGCGCGAGGTCCTTGCGCGTCGGCATCAGGAACGCGGTGTGATAGAGCCCGGCCGCGCCGCGGGCTTCACTGGCGGCATCGGGGCGCGCCTCGAGCGCCAGCAGTTTTATCCCGCCGGCGCCGAGTACGGCGCCGGTGGCGGAACGTTCCATCACAGTGAGCCCGAGCACGTCGCGGTAATAGTCCGCCACGACATCGAGCTTGCGGACCCGAAGCGTCACCATGCCGATCCGCATCGGCGTGCGGTTGGCGAAGGTCGGCCCTCCCCCACCGCCCTCCTCGGCGCGCGCCGCGGCTGCGGCGGCCGCCGCAAATGAGGAGGCACCGGCGAGATGCAGCAAAGTGCGGCGGGTCAGATCGAGATTCATGATAAGCGCGTTGCCTTAAGTTCGAATGGGATGACGGCCGGTCTATCACATTTTCGATCGGCGGACTGCCCGCCATCGCGGGCGTTCCAATCACATCTACGTCGGCGGAACGGCAGTCACCGCGAAGTAACTAGGCCGCCCCCAACGCATGATAGATGCCGCGCTCGAACTGCCGGTAGGCCGCCAGCGACGGTTTGTCAGCAAATGGCAGGATCTGCATCATGATCACGCCGGCGATCCGCTTTTTCGGATCGATCCAGTAATAGGTGTTGTACAGGCCGGCCCAGGTGCCGCTGCCCGCCGCGCGTCCGTCCCGCACCGGATCGACATTGACCATATGGCCAAGCCCCCAGCGCAGGTGAACGCCGGGGAAGAAATCCACGTCGTTCGAAAGTCCGGGATTGGCGGTCCTGAGGATGCCGGCCTCGATGTTGCCGATCTGGTTCGCCGACATCGTTGCAACCGTATCCGGCCGCAGGATGCGCGCACGGCGAAGGCTTCCGCCATTCAGCAGCGCCTGCAGCAGGATCAGATAATCCGGCGCGGTCGAATAGATGCCGCCACCGCCGGAGAAAGTGGTGGCCGGCGCGAGCTTCTCGAACGGTTTTGGGATCAGCTTGCCGCTGGGATCGCGCACATGCAGGCTGGCCTGGCGCGCGCGCTGCCCTTCGGTGATGACAAAGCCGGTATCATTCATGCCGAGCGGGCCGGTGATGTTCTCACTGAAGTAGCGATCGATGCTTTGCCCGCTGGCGATTTCAACGAGCTGGCCGACATTGTCGATGCTGCCGCCATAGGCCCATTTTGCCCCCGGCTCGAACATCAGCGGCCTGCGCGGCAGGGCTGAATTACCGCGCGCGGCCTTGAGGTAACGAACGACGTTCGGATCCCACAGCGGGTAGCTGAACCCGGAAGTGTGCGTCAGCAGGTTTCGCAGCGTGATCGGCTCGTGCGCCGGCCGCAGCTGCGGAACGCCCTTTGCGTCGAAGCCCGCGAGCACTTGCGGTGCAGCGAGCGTCGGATCGAGACTGGCGGCCGGCTCATCCAGTTTCAGCTTGCCGCGCTCGACCAGTTGCAGAGCAGCCACCGAGGTCAGCAGTTTGACCATCGAGGCAATACGAAAAACCGTATCTGGCGACATCGGCGTGTCGGCCGCGATGTTGCGCGCACCGAATGCACCTTGATAGACGATGGATGTTTCATTCGCGGCCATCGCGACCACGCCGGGAATTTCCTTGGCGCTGACCTTGGCCTGCAAGGCGGCGTCGATCGCCTCGCCCGGAACCGGCTTGCGGGCGGGCGCGGCAATGCCGGCAGCAGGAAGCACGCTCGCCGCCGCAAGCCCCGCGCTCCGCAACAATGCATCACGCCGACTGAGCAACCCTGCCATTCGTGGTTCCGAATCCGCGTCGGGATTCCAATATTCTAGACGCTTCGGAACCGTTGACGCCAGTGGGCTGGCCCCGGCGCGGAGGTTCCGCGCCGGTTCCTTACGGGCCGGCCTATTTCCACTTCGCCAGATAGAAGCGCGGCAGTTCGTCCGAATACGGCGTGAAGTCGAGCTGCTTGGAGTAGCCGTAGGTCGTCACATAGGTATGCAGCGGCGCGAAATAAGCTTGCTCGGTGATCCGCTTGATCGCGGCCGAATAGGCCTTCGTTCGCACCTCGGAATCGTTGGACGATCCGCCTTCGATCAGCCATTTCTGCACGTCCGCATCGCGCGCATAGTCGTCGGCACCGCCATCGAAGAAATTCGGCATGAAAGCCGATACGTCGTTGATCGAATAGCTGCCCCAGCTGCCGAGATAGGCGCGCAGTTCGCCGGCCTTCGCCTTCTGGATCAGCGCCGCGGTCTGGAGCTGGTTGAGTTTGGCGCGGATGCCGACGGCGATCAGATAGTTCTGAACCGCCGAGCCCCACTGCGGCAACACGTAGCTCGTCAGCTCGACATCGAAACCGTCCGGATAGCCGGCTTCCACCAGAAGCTGTTTCGCCTTGGCGGGATTGTAGTCATAAAGCGTTGCCGCCTCGCCGTTGCAGCCGAATTGGGTGGGGAAGCACGGCGCTCCCGGAACGCGGCTGCCGCCGGTGACGAGCTTGTCGGCGATCGCCTGCCGATCGATGGCGTGCCAGATTGCCTGACGCACCTTGACCTTGGTCATCGGATTGTCCGCACCGGTGCGGCCGGCCGCGTCGAGGTAGAGAAAACCGACCCGCATCGACTCCTTGCGCACGGCCGCAATGTGCGGAAGCTTGTTGACGTTTTCGAACTGGTCCGGATTCAGGTTCCAGATCCAGTCTGCACGGCCAGCGAGCAGCTCGGTCATCTCGGTCGTCGCATCAGGCACGAAGCGCACGCTCAGCTTCTTGATCGCCGGCTTGCCCTTGGGGCTGCCGGCCCAGTAATCCTCAAAACGCTCGAAGTCGACGGAGACGCCGGGTTCGACCTTGGTGATCTTGTAAGGGCCAGCGCCGACCGGCGCCTTGGCATATGCCTCCGCGCCGACCTTCTCGCGATAGGCCTTGGGATAGATCGGGACCACCAGTGCAAGATAGTCCAGCGCCGCGGGCGTCGGCCGCTTCAGCTTGACCCGGACCGACAGATCGCCGGTCTTCTCGGCCTTGTCGATCCAGTTGTAGTTCGCAGGCGTCGACACCTTGCTCGTGGGATCCGACACCAGATTGAGCGTGTAGACGACGTCATCGGCGGTGAAGGGACTGCCGTCGTGGAATTTCACGCCCGGCCGGAGCGTGAAATCGATCGTGGTCGTGTCCGGCATCTTCCACTCGGTGGCGAGCAGCGGCTCGACCTTGAACGTTTCGGGATTGCGGTAGACCAGTCCGTCCCAGGCCTGGTGGTGAATCACCACGCCGGTGCGCAAATTGTTGTAGTAAGGATCGATATTCGGCACCGCGTTGCGCTCCGTGATCCGCAACGTGTCGGCGGATTTCTGCGCCACCACCGGAGAAGAGCCGACCAGTGCCGCCGCGAAAATCGCCGCACCCAGCTTGTTCTGCAGACGCATATTGCTCTCCTTGTTTTTGGTATTTTCCGAACCGCTGTGAAGCATGCCCTATGCCAGATGGCACTCTACCATCCCCAGGGGCGGCCGGACCATGGGCGATGGTGCCACAGTACGGCAGCGGTCGACCGCGATCGGACAGCGCGGGTTGAACCGGCAGCCCGGGGGGATGTTAGCCGGATCCGGCATGGCGTCGCCGAGCCCGATATCGGGCACGCCGAGACCCGGCTCCGGCGTCAGCACGCTCTGCAGCAACGCCTGCGTGTAGGGGTGTCGGGGGCTGCGAAACAGCGCGTCGGTTTCGTTGCGCTCGACGATGCGGCCGAGATACATCACCGCGACTTCGCTCGCGACATGCTCCACGACCGCAAGATTGTGGCTGATGAAAAGATAGGTCAGCCCGAGATCGCGGCGCAGATCGGCCAGCAGATTGAGGATTTGCGCCTGCACCGAAACGTCGAGCGCGCTGGTCGGTTCGTCGCAGATCACGATCCGCGGCTCCAGCACCAGTGCGCGCGCAATCGCCGCGCGCTGGCGCTGCCCGCCGGACAGTTGCGACGGCATCCGCTCGCCCATCGCGGCCGAGAGCCCGACACGTTCGAGAATTTGCGCCACCCGGCGCTCGATCTCGGCGCGCGTGAAGGTGCCTTGCGCGGTCAATGGCAGCGCCACGATGTCCTTGATGCGCTGGCGCGGGTTGAGCGAGGCGAACGGATCCTGGAACACCGGCTGGATCAGCCGTGCCCGCGCCTTGCGGTCGAGGTCGAACAGGCGCTTGCCGTCGACCAGCACGGTCCCTGCCGTCGGCTTCAGCAGCCCGAGGATCAGCCGCGCCAGCGTGGATTTTCCGCAGCCGGACTCGCCGACAATGCCGAGCACGCTGCCGGCCGGGACGCTGAAGGTGACGTCATCGACCGCGGTCACGTGTTTTTCCGCGGCAAACCATCCGCCACCCACGTGGAACTCGCACCGCAGATTCTTGACTTCGATCGCTGCGCTCATGCGGGTTGCGGCTCGCTTGGTTGCGGCGCGAGGCGGCAAAGATAATCGTGCGCGGCGCCAGCCTGCCGGCGCGGGATCTCGCGTTCGCAGGTGGCGTCCGCATGCGAACAGCGTGAGCGAAACGCGCAGCCGGCAAAGCCGGGCCCGATCGCCGGAACCACGCCGGGGATCGAGCCGAGCGGCCGGTCGCGCTGCACCCGGCCCGGCACCGGCACGCAGGACAATAGCCCGCGGGTGTAGGGATGTTGCGGGCTGCGGAACAATTCCGCGGTCGGCGCGCGCTCGACCACTTCGCCGGCATACATCACCGAGACGCGGTCGGCGACGCGGGCGACGATGCCGAGGTCATGGGTGATCAGCAGGATCGAAAGGCCGAGTTCGCGCTTCAGCGTCGCGAGCAGCCGCAGGATCTGCGCCTGCACGGTGACGTCGAGCGCGGTGGTCGGTTCGTCAGCGACCAGCAATTCGGGATCGCACATCAAGGCCATCGCGATCATGACGCGCTGGCGCAGTCCGCCCGAGAGCTGATGCGGGAACTGGCCGAGCCGCATCTCCGGCGCGGTGATGCCGACGCGGCCCATCAGCTCGACCGCCCGCTCGAGTGCGGCCGTGCGCGTGCCACCCTTGTGGCGCGTCAGCACCTCGGCCATCTGCGAGCCGACGGTAAAGGCAGGGTTGAGGCTGGTCATTGGCTCCTGGAAGATCATCGATATCTTGTTGCCGCGCAGCCGCGCCATCTCGCGGTCCGACAGCGACAGCAGATCCGTGCCGGCGAAGCTCATTTTCTTCGCCGAGCGGTGGCCGCCGCGGGCCAGCAGGTTCATGATCGACAATGCGCTCACCGACTTGCCGCAGCCGGACTCGCCGACCAGGCAATGGGTCTCGCCCTTCTCGACCCTGAACGAGGCGCCGCGCACCGCCGCACTGCGGCCGCCGAACGTCACCTCCAGGTCCTCGATCTCCAGCAGCGCGCTCATCGCGAGCGCTCCGAGCCGAGCAGATTGCGCAGGCCATCGCCGACCAGGTTGATGCCGAGCACCAGCACGAACAGTGCCACGCCGGGCACCATGATCACCCAGGGTGAGAAGAACATGTAGTCCTTGCCTTCCGCGATCATCAGGCCCCATGACGGCAGCGGCGGCGGCACGCCGAGGCCGAGGAACGACAGCGCGGCCTCGAGCAGGATCGCGAGCGCCATCTCCAGCGTCGCCACCACGGCCAGATGGCTCGCGATGTTCGGAACGATCTCCTTGATCAGCAGATGCGGCGTCGAGGCGCCGGCGCAGCGGGCGGCGCTGACATAATCGAGGTTGCGGATCTGCATCGTGGTGGCGCGCGCGACCACGGCGAAGCGGTCCCACAACAACAACCCGAGCGTTGCGACCACGAGGCCAAGCCCCGACCCCATCAGTCCGACCACCGCAAGCGCGACCAGCACCACCGGGATCGACAGCCGCGTCGTGATCGCGAATAGCACGGCGTCATCGACCTTGCCGCCGAAGAAGCCACCGAGCACGCCGAGCGTGATGCCGATCAATCCGGACGTGATGACCGTCATGATACCGATCAACAGCGAGATGCGCGCGCCGTAGACCAGCCGCGCCAGATAGTCGCGGCCGAGCTGATCGGTGCCGAGCAGATGGCCGGCTTGGGTGCCCTCCATCCAGAATGGCGGCTTGAGGCGATTGCCGAGATCCTGGGTGAAGGGATCAAAGGGCACCAGCTGATTGCCGACGATCGCGGCCACCGCGATGACGGCGACGATCGCGATCCCGACCGTGAAGCCTGCAACGCCGACGCGCGACGTCAGGGGCGCTTGCAAGGGTCCTGGAATGGCTATGGGTTCGCTCATCCGGTCCGCAGCCTCGGATCAAGCAGCGCATTGAGGATGTCGGACAGCAGCGTGAGGCCGATATAGATCGAAGCCAGCACCAGCACCACCGCCTGCACCACAGGAAAATCGTTCTTGGCGATGCTCTCCCAGCCGAGATAGCCGACGCCATGCAGCGCGAACACGGTTTCGATGACGATCGAGCCGCCCAGCATGAAGCCGAGCTGGACCGCGGCGATCGACACCACGGGAATCGCGGCGTTGCGCAGTGCGTGCTTGAAGATGATGCGCGCCCGCGACAGGCCCTTCGCGCGCGCCGTTCGAATGTAATCCGACGCCATCGCCTCGATCATGCCGGAGCGCGTCAGCCGCGTCAGCGCGGGAATTGCGGTAAAGGCCAACACGATGCCCGGCATGACAAAATGCTGCCAGGTTCCGGTGCCCGAGATCGGCAGGATGCCGAGATTGAGACCGAGCACGATCATCAGGATCAAAGCGAGCCAGAAGCTCGGGATCGCCTGCCCCACCATCGTGAACATGGTGACGCCGCGGTCGAGCCAGGTGTTCTCGCGGACCGCTGCCAAAATGCCGAGCGGGATCGAAATGATCAAAGCCAGGCTCAGGCCGGTCAGGCCGAGCGTGAGAGTGATGGGCAGGCGCTTTGCGATCAGGTTCGAGACGCTGTCCTTGAAGAAGTAGCTCTGGCCGAAATCGCCGACCATTGCGCGGCCGACCCAGCTGAAGAACTGGACATAGAGCGGCCGGTCGAGGCCGTAGGCCTTGCGGATGATTTCGACGTCGGCCTGCGTCGCGGACGGGCCGGCGATCGAAATCGCAAGATCGCCCGACAGCCGCGTCAGCATGAATGCAAGCGTCATCACCGTGAGCGCGACCAGAAGGCCGAGTCCGAGACGCCGGGCAATCAGGAGTAGCATCTAGAAGTCCAATACCGAAACGCAACTGATGTGTTCAGGTCGGTGTCCCCTCCCCAAAGCGACCGCACGGTGTCATCAAACCGACCCTCCGTGCAAGAGCACGCCTTGCCACATGCAAGAGCCGGGCCTTTCTCACGCGATCGGCGGACGCACCGAGGCCCAGGGCCGTGCGGCCTCGAATGCGGCGGACATTTGCAGCACGCCGAGATCGTCGCAGCGCCGGCCGACGATCTGCAAGCCCACCGGCAGGCCGGCGGCGGTGAACCCACATGGCACGGATGCCGCCGGATTTTGCGCTAGGTTGAACGGATAGGAAAACTCCGCCCACGACATCCAGTCCCATGGATGCTGCGGCCAATGCTCCGGTTGCAGCCGCGTGGCGGGGAATGCCGCCACCGACACCGACGGCGTCAGCAGAAAATCCCAATCCTCGAAGAAATGGTGGATCTCCGCGCAATAGGCCAGTTTCACGACTTTCATTTTCAGATAGTCGGCGAGCGTGAAATCCAGGCCGGCTTCCATGCAGGCGATAAAGCCCGGGTCCATCCGGTCGCGGAATTCGGGGAGCCGATCGGCGTAGCGGCTGTAATGCGCCGGCCAGAAGAAGCGCGCCAGTTCCGCGCCCTTCGGTCCCCACGGCGTCTTGACCTGTTCGACGCGCCAGCCGAGCTCGGTTTCAAAGGCGTCGGCGGCCTTGCGCACCAATGCCGCCACTTCGGGATCGACGCGGGCATGGCCGAGATCCGGACTGAAGGCGATGCGCGGCGCGCGCGGCCGGGTCGCAAACTGTCCGGGATAGTCGGCGGGCGGTCCTTCGAGGCTCGATTGGTCGTCGGGATGGCGGCCGGCCATCACCTTGAGCATCAGCGCGGCGTCGGCGACGGTGCGGGTCAAGGGACCAAGATGCACGGTGTTGTCGCTCGGCGTCATCGGCGATTGCGGCACGCGGCCGTAGGTCGGCTTCAATCCGAAAACACCGCAGAAATGCGCGGGCATCCGGATCGATCCGGCGCCGTCGCTGCCCTGGTGCAACGGACCGTAGCCGGCCGCAGCACCAACGCCCGCGCCGGACGAAGACGCCCCGGCATTCAAACCGAGCTTCCATGGATTGTGCGTCACGCCGGTCAGCGGGCTGTGGCTGACGCCCTTCCAGCCGAATTCGGGCGTGGTGGTCTTGCCGAGGATGATGGCGCCGGCCTCACGGAGCCGTGCGACCACGACATTGTCGGCGGGCGCGACCTCGCCGCGAAACAAATACGTCCCGCGTTCGAACGGCATGCCGCGCGCCGGTTCGAGATCCTTGATGGTCACGGGAATGCCGTGCAGCGGTCCGAGCGAATCTCCCTTGGCGAGCGCGCGGTCGGCGCTCGCCGCAGCGTTCATCGCCTCGTCCGCCGCCAGATGCGCAAAGCCGTTCAGTTTGGGCTCAAGCGCTGCGATGCGCTCCAGCACCGTCGATGTGATTTCGACGGCGGATAATTTCTTGGCGCGGATCGCGTCCACCAGCTCCGTTGCCGGCGTGAAGCAGAGATCGTCCTTGTCCATGGCTCAGCTTCCGCGCCTGGCGGTCACGGGCGGATCGTAGGCCTGGATCGGCGGCAGATTGCCGGTGAAACGCTCGACCTCGGCGGTGGTCAATTGTCCGGTGCAGCCTTGCGCCAAGGACGACGTGCCGACATCCCGCGTCAGGACGTTGGGGTTGCCGTGCACGCAAAGCGAGGCTTCTTCCTCGGGATCGGCCGGATCGTACCAGGCGCCGGTGGCGAGCTGGATCACGCCTTGCCGGATGTCGTCGGTGACGCGCACGCCGGCAAGGCACGCCCCGCGCTCGTTGAACAGGCGAATGATGTCGCCGTCGGTGATGCCGCGCGCGGCGGCGTCGGCCGGATTCATACGCGCGACCTCGCGGCCGCGATGCTTGGAGGCTGCGCTGTGGCCGCCGAAATCGAGCTGGCTGTGCAGCCGCGTCGCGGGCTGGTTGGCGACCAGGATAAGCGGTGCTGAAGGCGCTGGCACCTGGACCCGCTCGAGCCACGCCGGATGACCGGGGCAGTCGGCCTCACCAAAACTCGCGATGGTCTCCGAGTAGATCTCAAGCTTGCCGCTGGGGGTCGGAAGTTTTGCGCCGTCAGGATCTTCGCGAAAACGACGCAGCTGCCCGCCATCATCGGGGTGTTGCGGCATGATCAGGCCGTCACTCTTCCAGAATTCATCAAAGCTCGGCGCCGGCAAGTTGCGCTCCGCGAGCCCCTTCCGCGTCGGCTCGTACAGATGCTCCAGCCATTGCCGGACGTTGCGGCCTTCGGTGAATTCTGCGCGCTTGCCGAGGCGTTCGGCGAGATCGGCAAAAATCTCGTAATCATCCCGCGCTTCGCCGAAAGGCGGCGCGATGCGCTGCATCGGCACCAGCAAGGGATCGTTGGCGTTGGCGCCGATATCCTCGCGTTCCAGCGTCATGGTCGCGGGCAGAACAACGTCGGCGTGACGTGCGGTGGCGGTCCAGCCCAGCTCATGCACCACCAGCGTGTCGACCTGCGCAAATGCCTTGCGCAGCCGATTGATGTCCTGATGATGATGGAACGGATTGCCGCCGGCCCAGTAGACCAGCTTGATATCAGGATAGGTCTTGGTCTTGCCGTTGTAGCGATAGGAGCCGCCGGGATTGAGCAGCATGTCGGCGATGCGGGCGACCGGGATGAATTCGGTGACGCCGTTGCGCGCTTGCGACAATGTCGGCGTCGGCACCGAATTGTAGCGCCGTCCGTAATAGGCGATCGCCCCGAGCGCATAGGCGTAGCCGCCGCCCGGCAGGCCGATCTGCCCAAGCGCTGCGGCAAGCACCGCCCCCATCCAGACCGGCTGCTCGCCATGTTCGGCGCGTTGCAGCGAGTGCGAGACCACGATCAGCGCGCGGCGGCCGTGGAGTTTCCGGGCCAGCGCCACAATGCTGTCAGCGGCAACGCCGGTGATCGCGGCAGCCCAGGCCGCGTCCTTGGGCTGGCCATCGGTCTCGCCCAGCACGTAGCGCTCGAACACCGGCCAGCCGACCGTGAAGCGATCGAGGAAAGCGCGATCATGCAGGCCTTCGACGACCAGCGTGTGCACCAGCGCCAGCATCAAGGCGACGTCGGTGCCGGGGATGTTACTGATCCATTGCGAACGGGCCTCGTCGGGAAGATCGGCGCGCAGCGGGCTGACATGGACGAACTCGCAGCCGCGCGCCGCGGCGCGCGCCATGGCGCCGCGCTCGACATGCTTGCTGGTGCCGCCGCCGGCCACCATGCTGTTCTTCAACGCCATGCCGCCGAAGGCGAGCACGACATCGCTGTGCTCGGCGATCTGCTCCCAGGACACGTTGCGTTTGGTCAGGTCCTCGTAGTCGCCGATGATGTGCGGCACCACCACGGTGGCGGCACCCGAACTGTAGGAGTTGACGGATTTGACGTAGCCGCCCATCGCGACGTTCAGGAAGCGATGGACCTGGCTCTGCGCATGGTGAAAGCGGCCGGCGCTCGACCAGCCATAGGAGCCGCCGAACACCGCGCCGGGACCAAAATTGTCGCGCACCCGGGCGAGTTCGGCGCCGAGTAAATCCAGCGCCTCCTTCCACGACATCGCGACGAATTCATCGCGGCCGCGGCGCGCGTCCGGCCCGCGCTTTCCTTCGAGCCAGCCACGGCGCACCATCGGCTGCGCGACGCGCGCGCGATGGCGCAAGGCGCCGGGAAAATTGTCGATGATGCCGTTCGGGTCGGGATCGTCCGGATGCGCACGGACCTCGAGTTCATCGCCCTGAAAGCGCGCCGAAAACACGCCCCAATGGGAAGAGTGAGAGCGGAAAGGCGTGTCGGTCGCGGGAGCGGGAGAGGTCTTCTCGGTCACGTCGGTCATTCGGAGTCTCTCAGGCGGCGCGAGGTCTGGGAGCAGGATGCGGCGTTGCGATGTTCGCAGCCGATCCTCTCTCGCCTCGTCTTGGGTTTGCGGCATTGCTTTGCACGCCGACAGTATGGCGTGCGATTCACAGCAACACTACGAACTTTTAAATTGTTGATGTTGTTTCATAATTCCGCTGCGTGACGAATTCCATCGAATTTATGCAGCTTGGGGTAGTGGACTATGTTCTTATTTTGTTCTAGGAATGGGTAACATCCATAAGTCCAAGTCAGGGGCAGCGTTCGATGAGTGAGACCAGGACCGAGGCGGGTCATCGCGAGATCGTCTTCCACGATGACGACGAAACCCCGATCGATTTCGTGGTCGAAATCATACACACGGTCTTCAACAAGCCGCTGGAGGACACACGTCGTTTCATGGCCGAGATTGCCGAAGAAGGCCAAGCGAGTTGTGGGACCTTTCCACGCGACGTCGCACTCGCAATGCTGGATACGGCGCGGCAACGTATCGATGAGTCAGGTCACCCGCTGCGGATCACCAGCAGGGGGGCCCGCGGAGACCATGCCCTGTTCGATAATCGCTGCAAGCTGTGCGGCAAGCTCGGCGGCAGAAAGACCCTCTCGTTGAAGGGCACCAAGACGCCAGTCTGCGACGACTGCGTGAGCGAGATCGCGCGCAATCAACCTGACGTCACCAGCAACAAACGATTCCGTTTTGCCTACGAGGCGCTGGCATCGCATTTCGCCGGCATCCCGGCCGACAGGCTGGTCACCACCACGCGACAGTTTCCCGGCCACATGCGCGCCGATGTTCAAGCCGCCGTCGATCGGCTGTTCTCGACCTCTCCGCTAAGATTTTTCGGGATCCATGAGGAGCACCGTTACGAAACCTTGGCCTTCGCGACGCTGACCCGCGATGGAAGAGGTGCGAGCGCCATCGTCCCGGCGCAGTATCACGACGTGGATGTCGGCGAGAGCGCACCGGTCAAATGTCTGGAAAACGGCCTGTGGCTCTGCCGAACCGACGACGATTTGCGCTATGCCGTCGTGCTGTCCTCGCATCGTGAGTACAGCCGTGAAGCTGGAACGCGGATCGAGATTGCCGTGCCTGTCGGCGCCGGCGGCGCGGAGTTCGCGCAACGCTGCTTCGCCGAGCTCGAACGCGCGGTCAATGACGCACGGTGCTATCGCGGCAAGGTTCTGTCGCTCGACGTCGAAAGGGGTTACAGCGGACGCACCACAGGCATCATGGTTCACAAGGTGCCGCTTGTTCAACGCGACGACGTCATCCTGCCCGACGCCACACTGAAACTGCTCGATCGCAACGTGCTGGAGTTCGTCGGAAACCGGCCAAAGCTACGGGAGCTCGGGCAATCGACCCGTAAAGGCATCCTGCTCTATGGGCCGCCCGGAACCGGCAAGACCCATACGATCCGTTATCTCGCCAGCAACCTGCCCGGTCACACGACGCTAATCATCACGGCTGAACAGGTTGGCGCGCTTGCGCAGTACATGAGCCTTGCCCGCCTGCTGCAGCCGGCGATGGTCGTGATCGAGGATGCCGATCTCGTCGCGCGCGATCGCGAGCAGATGAACAGCGCCTGCGATGAAGTCATGCTCAACGAGCTTCTCAACGAGATGGATGGACTGAAGCAGGATGCGGATATCCTGTTCGTGCTCACCACCAACCGGCCCGAACAGCTGGAAAGCGCGCTGGCAAGCCGCCCCGGTCGCATCGATCAGGCGATCGAGGTGCCGGTGCCCAACGAGATCGGCCGCAAGAAGCTGGTCCAGCTTTATGGCAAGGGTCTGCCACTCAGTGACGCCGTCATGGACGACGCCGCGCAGCGGACCGAGGGCGTCAGTGCTGCCTTCATCAAGGAATTGATGCGGCGCGTGGCGCAGGCAAGTATCGCCCGCGACGGCGGCACGTCAGTCGTATCCGGCGATATCACCCAGGCGCTGGACGACATGTTGTTCACGGGCGGCAAGCTCAACGTGAAACTGTTGGGTGGCGCGCGGGAAATGGCCCGAGCATGACTTCCGTCACCCGTGAACCGTAGACTTCAGGCGACCTCCTGGCTCATCAAGGTCTCCAGCTTCGCCTTGAAGGCCGCGCCGTCGGCGCATGGGCGTAGCGGAGGACGCACCCGCAGCCAGCCGGCGTCGCCGGTCCGCGCGGCGATAATCGCCTTCAAGGTCGACGGGAATGACGGCCCGCTGGCGACGACATTGATGGCGGCCTGCATGCGCGCTTCAGCGCCCGGGCCCGTGCCCTTGATCATGGCCTGAACCAGGCCGGGCGCGACGTTGCCCATGCCGCAAATCGTGCCGGCGCCGCCCGCCGCGATGGCGCGGGCGATGTCGGCTTCGTTGCCGACCGTAATCGCCAGCTCGGGTGCGGCGGCGCGGAACGCCTGGAATTGCCTGAAGTCGGCGCTGGAGTCCTTGAGGCCGGCGACGAGCGCGCCGTAACGCTTGCGCAGATTGGCCGCCACCGCGGCCGGCACCGCGACGCCGGAGACCTGCGGGATATGATAGAGCGTGGCGCGAAGGCGGTCGTCAGCCACGGCGTCGAAAATCGCGGCAAACGCGTCCTCGATTCCATCCGGGGTGACGGCGCGGTCGAAATACGGCGGCAGGAACAACACGTGGTTCAGGCCGAGGCTCAGCACCGAGCGTGTCAGTGCGATGCTGTCGGTGATGGCGGGAAAACCGCCGCCCAGTCCGATGCGCGACGCCGCGACGCCGGCCTTGAGCAACGCCTCGATGGTCGCGATCCGCTCGTCGACACTGAATGAGGTGCCCTCGCCGGTGGTGCCGAACAACACAACGCCGTCGATGCCCTGCTTGAACAGATCGAGCGCATGACCCGCGAGCTTGGCGTGATCCACCGTCCCGTCGGCCATGAGCGGCGTGGGCGAGGCCACCCAAAAACCGCGAATTGCTCCCGTCATGACATCTCCCATTGCATCCGGACGGCCCAAATGGCCTTCTTGACTTCTCTTGTACCTTACATACAAGACGGTCTCAACCCGGTATTGAGCAGGCCGCGCTGCCAAAAACGCATGGGCGCGCGACGGACCAAACAGAGGGCTCCCGCATGGATGCGATGACGCGACCCGAAACATCGATGGAACTGCTCGGCGCCTTGCGACTCAAACTCGGTCGGCAAGCGGTGCTGATCGGTGCCGACGTTCCGGCTCGCAATGGCAACGACTGGAGCGCGAGCCTGCCGCAGACGCCGCTCGCGGTGGTTCGTCCGCTGGATGCCGCCGGCGTATCGGAGGCCATCGCAACCTGCCGCAAGGCGCAGTTGCCGTTCGTGCCACAAGGCGGATTGACCGGTCTGTGCGGCGGGGCCGCACCTGAGCCGGGCTGGGTCGCCATTTCGCTGGAGCGAATGGTCGGGATCGAGGAGATCGATCGCGCAAGTTCAACCATGACCGTCAAGGCCGGCACGCCGCTGCAGACGATACAGAAGGCCGCCGATGAAGCCGGCTTCTTCTTCCCGCTTGATCTGGGGTCGCGCGGCTCCTGCGCGATCGGCGGCAATCTTTCCACCAATGCCGGCGGCAATCGCGTCATCCGCTACGGTATGACGCGCGAACTGGTGCTCGGTCTCGAGGCGGTGTTGCCCGACGGCACCGTGATCACCAATCTCAACAAGCTGCTGAAGAACAACGCCGGCTACGACCTGAAGCATCTCTTCATCGGCTCCGAAGGCACGCTCGGCATCATCACCCGCGTCGTGCTGCGGCTGTTTCCGAAACCGCGCTCGACCATGGCCGCACTCTGCGCGCTCAGCGACTATCCCGCGGTGCTGGCGTTGCTCGAAGCCGCGCGCAGCGGGCTCGGGCCGCAGCTTTCGGCGTTCGAAGTGATGTGGCCGGATTATTGGGAGGTGATTACGGCGCGCGCCGGCGTGCGCACGCCGGTCGGCACCGGTCATGGTCTCTATGTGCTGGTGGAAGCGCAGGGCACCGACGAAAGCGTCGATGCGCCGCGGTTCGAAAGCTGGCTCGAAGGCCTGATGGAGCGCGGATTGCTGCTTGACGCCGCCGTTGCGCAATCGCTGGCACAGACTCAATCATTCTGGGCGGTGCGCGACATCTGTTCGGAGTTCGGCCAGGTACTCGGCCCGCACATCTCCTACGATATCGGGCTCGCGGTGGCGCGGATGGATGAATTCGTGGGCCGCTGCAAGACGGCACTGGCCGCTGAAATCGCCGGATGCGAGAGCGTCTATTACGGCCATATCGGCGACGGCAATCTGCATCTGGTCTCATGGGTCACAGGCCTGCCGATCGAGCGCCAGCCGAAGGAAGAGATGGACGCCATGATCTACGGCCTGGTGCGCGACATGGGCGGCAGCGTTTCCGCCGAGCACGGCATCGGCACGATGAAAAAGAAATGGCTTGGTCATGCGCGCAGCGAGGCGGAGATCGCGCTGATGCGCACGCTGAAGGCCGCACTCGATCCCGATCATCTGCTCAATCCCGGCAAGGTGATCTGATCGAGCCAAAGGCGCGAGGCACCATGAAATCGCTCAAGCTCGATTCACCGAAATCGCTGGCGCAACGGGTGATGCACCGGCTGCGCCAGGCCATCATCGATGGCGAATTCGAGCTCGGCGCTGTCATTTCCGAAGAGATGATCGCACAATCGTTCGGCGTCAGCCGAACGCCGGTCCGGGAAGCGATGGGGCTTTTGCAGGCGCAGGGGCTCGTCGTGATCCGACCGCAGGTCGGCAGCTTTGTCTTTACCCCGAGCGTTGCCGATATCTCGGCACTGTGCGCGTTCCGGAGCATCATCGAGCCGAAGGCCGCCGAACTCGCTTATGGTCACGACCGGGCCGGCGCCGTCGCTGCGATCAAATCCGCGATTGCTGATATGGAGCAGGCGCTGGCGGCCAGGGACAACGTCGCCTATGGGCGGGCGGATACCGCGCTGCACGACGCATTCTTTGCCCACTGCGGCAACCACTATCTCGTGGAATCCTACCAGCTGGTGTCGGGGCGGATCGCCGCGCTGCGCACCAATCTGAGCGCGCCGGTCGACGTCCAGACACCGGCGTCGTTCGAAGAGCACCGCACGCTGCTGCGGCTGTTCGAGCGCGGCGAGTTCGCGGCGTTCGAGAAACTGATGAACGCTCACATCGCCAATTCAGGGCTGACTTACGCGCGGGCGCTGGCTGAGCCGCACGCCTGACCGGCGCGGCTCAGCACCAAGTATCTTGTCGATTGATATCAATCAGCCCTTCAATCAGCTTTGGATAGCTTCAGCTTCGGCAGCGTTCCCACGATCCGCGAGACCGCTAGTGCTTCTTCACGTCTGGTCGAACCCGAACAATTTCGCCGGATTGGTCACCAGGATCTTCTGCAGCTCCGCCTCATCGGGCGCATAGCGATACAGCAGCTCAAGCAAATCCGCGTCGTTGGGCGGTTGCACGACCGAAACCGGATGTGGCCAGTCGCTTGCCCATACACAGCGGTCGGGCGCGGCCTCGATATAGGCGCGCGCGATCGGGATGACGTCGTCCCATGGCGGGCCGGCCTTCGAGGTCTTCTCGCCAAGCGAAAGCATCACCCAGAAATTGCCCTTTGAGAGCAGGTCGAGCACCGCGCGCAAATTCGGGTCGTCCTTGCCGCGCAACGGATCGGGCCGGCCCATGTGGTCGATCAGGACGGGCACGTCGAGCGAGCGGATCTTGTCGAGATTGCCGACAATGCCATCCTTCTCGGGCTGAAACTTCGCGTACCAGCCGAGCTCCCGTATCCGCGCGATGGCGCGCTCGAAATCCTTGTCCGACAGCACCGCGCCAAGCTCTTTGCGGAAGCTGAAGCGCGCGCCGCCGACACCTGCGGCATCGAGCTTGGCTAGATAGGCATCATCGCGTTCGGCAAACACGAGGGCGTTGGCGCAGGCGCGATAATTCGGTCCCATCGCAGCCAGAGCGTCGAGCACGACGGAATGATCGGCGCCATAGGTCGTGGTCTGCACGATGATGCCGCGCTCGATGCCGAGCGCGTTGTGGACGCGCAGCGCCGCCTCCCACGTCGCAGATGGCATCTGGTAGGCCGCACCTGCCCGTATCGGATATTTTTCCACCGGCCCAAGCACGTGAAACTGGCTGTCGATGCTCTTCGGCGGCGGCAGTTTTGACGGGCGGCGCGGGTTCGGATCGAACGGAAGGTAGCTCGGCATGGTGCGTCTCTCTTTTCAGTTCAATCGATCACGGCGGTGAAATCGCACTGCACCAGCGCGCCGCCATCCATGTTCATCTGCAGCGCATGGCGGGCGGGACGCGAATGTTCGTCCGGAAACATCTTCAACCATTCGACATTCACCGGCGCACGCTGGGTGCGATCCTGCAGCCACACCGTCATCTTGATGATGTCGTCGGTGGTGCCGCCGCCGGCTTCGACGATGGCCTTCATGTGAGCGAACATGTTGGCGCACTGGTCCTCGATCCGCTCCGGCATGGCGCCGGTTGCGGAATCGCGACCGAGGATGACGCCCGACATCAGGAGATTGCCGATCCGGGACGCATTCGGAATTGGATTGGCATGCTTGAACTCGCCGATATGGATGCTCTTGCGTCGTGTCATTTGCACACCTCTTTCAGATTCATCTAGACGAACTGGCAGGAGACCGATCCGAACGGACCGTAATCGGCATGAAACGTATCGCCCTTGCTGATGTCGACCGGGCGCGTAAAGGACCCCGCCAGGACCACTTCGCCTGCAGCCAGATGCTCGTCATGGGAAGCCAGCCGATTGGCGAGCCATGCTACGCCATTGGCCGGGTGGTTGAGGACACCGGCCGCGATGCCGGTTTCCTCGATCTGCCCGTTGCGAAACAGCAATGCGCCGATCCAGCGCAGATCGGCCTCCAGCGGCCGGAACGGCCGGCCGCCGACCACCAGCGCGGCATTCGCGGCGTTGTCGGAGATCGTATCGGTGACCTTGCGCGGCGCTTTCGTTTGCGGGTGGACCCGGTGCATGCGCGTTTCGAGAATCTCGAGCGCAGGCGTGACGTAATCGGTGGCGTTGAGCACGTCGAACAGCGTGCAGTCCGGCCCCTTCAGCGGCGCCTTCAGGACGAACGCCAGTTCGACCTCGATGCGCGGAGCGTGAAAGCGGTCGAACGGAATCGGGCCGGCATCCGAATAGAACATGTCGGCGAACAGCACGCCGAAGTCCGGCTCCGAGATCCCCACCGCGTTCTGCATCGCCTTCGAGGTCAGGCCGATCTTGTGGCCCTTGATGATCCGTCCACGCGAAAGCTGGAGTTTTGTCCATGCCCGCTGGATCGCATAGGCGTCCTCGACCGTCAGTTCCGGATATTCCGACGTGAAGGCAGGGATCAGAGACTTGCTGCGTTCGGCTTCGTCGAGGCGCTGCGCCAGGCGATCAATGGTTTGCGGATCGAGCATAACTTAAGCTTCCGCGGCGACGACGTTGCGCAGCACACCGATGCGGGAGGATTCCACCTCGACCACATCGCCTACCTTCAGCCAGCGCGGCGGATCGAACCGCGCGCCGGCGCCGGTCGGAGTGCCGGTGGCAATCATGTCGCCCGGCTTCAGGGTCGCGAAGGTGGAGAGATAAGCGATCAGGAAATCGAACGGAAACATCAGCCGCTCGGTCGAATCGTTCTGGCGCACCTCGCCATTGACGCGGGTGACGATGTCGTGCGGCCCGCGCGGATCGCATTCGTCTGATGTGACGATCCACGGCCCGATGCTGCCGGAGCGGTCGAAATTCTTGCCCTGCGTGACGTTGAACTTGCCGTGATGCAGCCAGTCGCGCACGCTACCTTCGTTGCACAACGTCATGCCGAAGATGTGGTCGAAGGCGCGCTCGCGCGGGATATGGCGGCCCGCCTTGCCGATCACGATGACGAGTTCGCCCTCGTAATCCAGCTGCTCGGATATTTTCGGCTTCTCGATCGGCTGGCCCGATCCGACCACCGAGGACGGGTTGCGGACGAACAGGCTCGGATATTTCGGCAGGTCGGAATTGTCTTTATATTCGGCGTTGCGATCCCGATAGTTGACGCCGATGCACCACAGCTTTTCCGGCGCAGGGATCGGCGACCGCAGCATGAGATCGTCGAGTGCATGGTCCGGTGCTTGTCCGGCGATGGCGGCGCGCGCGGCCTCGAGGCCGTCACCGGCGATCAGGGTCCGCAGATCGGGAAATTTTGATCCGATCCGTTTGGTCAGATCGACGACACCGCCGGCAACCGCCGCGCCGAAGCACGGCCGTCCGTTTGCGTGATAGCTCAGAAGACGCATATGGCTTCCTTCAGGATTCGGATTTCGAGGTCTGGAACACGGGCTTCAAGGTGACGATCTCGCCGAGCCGCGCATAGCGCGGGCCGCCGATGCGCGCGATCGGGTCGAGCGCCTCGGTTTCGATCTTGCCGTTCTGCATCAGCCCGTCGCGGATGTGAAACGCCAGCACTTCGCCGACGATCAACCGGCTGCGGGTCTCGCCGAATTCGAGGCATTGCCGAAAGCGACATTCCATCGCGATCGGAGCTGCGGCGAGGCGAGGCACCTTGATGCGTTCGCTGGGCAGCGTCTCGAGCTGCAACTCTTCTACCTCGCTGACATCGGGCGGATGTTCGGTGGAGCTCTCATGCACCGCAATCATCAGGCTCGAATCCGCGATGTGGACGACATATTCCTCGTTGTTGAGGATGTTGTGCGCGGTGTCCTTGTAGACTCCGGCCTTGCGGCCGACGCTGATCGCCAGCATCGGCGGCTTCGGCGAGACAAAGGTAAAGGCGCTGAACGGCGCCAGATTGACGGTGCCGCCACCCGACAGACTGGTGACCCAGGCGATGGGACGCGGCACCACAATGCCGGTGATCAGCCGGTAGGCCCGCTCGGCATCGAGATCTGACGGATCAATCCGCATCGCAGGCCCCTCAATCGGTCTTGATGTTTGCCTTGCGGACGACGGGAATCCATTTGCCGTCCTCGGCCTCGAGGTAGCTCCTGAACGCCGCCGGCGTCATCGTGACGGCCTCCGCGCCGAGCGCGTTGAACTTCTCCACGATGACGGGATCCTTGAGGATGGAAGCCATCGTATCGTGGAGCTTGGTGATGATTTCGGCAGGAGTACCGGCCGGCGCAAACAGGCCGGTAAAAGTCTGGCCGTCGAATTCCTTGTAGCCGAGTTCCGCGAAGGTCGGCACATCGGGGATCCACGAGGCGCGGTGGCTGCCGGTGACGGCAAGCGCGCGCACATTTCCATTCTTGATGAACGGCAGTCCGACTGAAATCTGGTCGAAGGCAAATTGCACCTGGCCGCCGATCAGATCGTTGATGGCGGGCGCGTTGCCGCGGTAGTGCGCCGTCACCCATTGCACGCCGAGCGTCGACTGCACGAGTTCGCTGAGCAGATGATTGGTGGTGCCGGCGCCGGGCGAGGCCATCGTCATCTTGCCGGGCTCGCGGCGGGCGAGATCGAAGAACTCCTTCAGGTCCTTTGCCGCCACCGACGGGTGCACTTCGAGCACCAGGGGCGTCATCGAGATCGAGGTAATGGGGAGGAAATCCCGTTTCCAGTTGTAGGCATCGCGTTTGGCGATCTCGGGAGCAAACAGCACCGGTCCGTTGGCGCCAACGAACAAAGTGTAGCCGTCTGGCGTGGATTTCGCGAACGCCTCGCCGGCAATCAGGCCGCCGGCGCCGGCCTTGTTTTCGACGATGAAGGGCTGACCCAGCATGGTTTGCAGCTTGTCGGCGATGATGCGCGCCGCGCCATCGACATTACCGCCGGCCGGATAGGGCACGATGAGCTTCACCGATCGCGCCGGCCATTGCTGGGCCGCGGCCGGCATGCTCGACAACGCCGTCAGCATCGCCGTGACCGCGATGCCTGCGATAGCGAACAACTTCATTGCATCCTCCCGAAAGCCGAACAGCCGGAGCCATTCGCTACTCTTGTTGTTGTGCTGTGCGCCGCGGCACGCCCGGCGATACGTCTATCGGGTATCGCGCCATTAACCCGATCTTGCTCTCCAGGCTTCCCTTGTCGACGGAATTGTGGTGTTTTTGTCCACATTATGGACATCGGGCGACCCCAAAAGGCGGATGGCCGGCGGCGCAACAGACCAGAGCCGCAGCCGGGCGGACAGGCGATCCGCCGCGCGCTGACCGTGCTGCGGATTCTTGCGGCGGGCCGGGAAACCGGCGTGCATTTGTCCGAGGTCATCCGGGCGACGTCCCTCACCCGTCCCACCGTGCATCGGATCGCGCAGGTGCTGATCGAGGAAGGCCTCGTCGAGCGCAGCGCCCAGACCGGGCGCTACGCGATCGGCCGCCAGGTGCCTGAACTGGCGCTGGCGCGGCAATCGCGCTCGCCGCTATTGGTCGCGGCCGAGCCTTATCTTGCAGAGGCGTCCACGCAGCTCGGTGACACCTTGTTTCTGACGGTGCGCACCGGGCTCGATACGCTGTGCGTGGCGCGGCGCATCGGCTCCTATCCGATCCAGGTGTTATCGATCGAGGTCGGCGCGCGGCGGCCGCTGGGCGTCAGCAGCGCCGGCGTGGCCATTCTGGCCGCGATGCCCGCCCCGGAGGCCCGGAAGATCGTCCTCGCCAACGAAGCAAGGTTCATGGCCTATCGCACCGACTTGCCGACGGTGTTGGGCCAGATACGGCTGGCGCGGCGCCGGGGCTACAATTTGCGCGATGTCGGCCTGGTGCAGGGCACGAAATCGCTTTCGGCCTGGATCAGAAGTCCCGACGGTCAGGCCGCGGCGGCGATAACCCTGTCTGCGGTCAGAAACAGGCTCAGTCCGCGCCGCGCCATCGAAGTGTCTGATATCCTCGCCGCCGCCGCACGGGGTATCGAACAGACGATATCGAAATCGTCAGGCGGTTGACCAACGAGTGTCCGGCAAAGGGCCGAAAACCCTCAGCGACGGAAAATAAACTCCCCCGGCGGGCGGCGCTGCTCCCACCCGGCCCGCTCCAGTTCCGGCATCTCGTCTTCCGCCAGGGGATAGCCGAGACAGAAATATCCGATCAGGCGCCAGTCGGCGGGAATATCGAGGATCCCGCCGATCGCAACGGGATCGAGGATCGAAACCCATCCCATGCCGACGGCTTCGGCGCGCGCCGCCAGCCAGATCGAAAACATCGCGGTCACCACGGAGTAATCGGCCATCTCGGGCATCGTTCGCCGGCCGAGACCGTGACCGACCACCGTTGAGCGGTCGGCGAAGACAGCAAGATGACAGGGCGCCTCGCGCAAACCGGCCAGCTTCAGGGCAGCATACCGGGTCGAGAGATCGCCGCTGTAGGCCGCGAGCGCATCCGCATTGCAGGCCTCGAAATTCTCGATCACCGCGGTGCGGCGTCCGGTATCGCCGACGATCACAAATCGCCACGGCTGGCTGAGGCCAACCGACGGCGCCAGGCAAGCGAGTTCGATGAACCGCTCCAGCATGCCCTCCGGCAGCGGCTCGCTGCGAAACCGGCGCACGTCGCGGCGCCAGCAGAACAGATTAAGCAGGCTTGCGCGAAACGCGCTGTCGAAATCGGGCGCATTCAATTTGTGGATCATGCTCGCCTTCGCCTGGCCGCCGACAACCCGGGAGGCCGAGCCACGCGCCGATGATGTGGGAAACTATCAGCTTCCGGGTTTGCCGCCCAGTTTTGCGCCGCAGACCGCCGATTGACGCCGTCGATTTCTAATCAGGGCATTTGAACTCTGCGCCGCATTGTGCTTCTTAGCTGACGTCATCGGTGCCCTCAAAGAGGGTGAAACGGGAATGCGGTGCGGGCGACAAGCCCTATTCCGCAGCTGCCCCCGCAACTGTAAGCGGCCATTTTCGATCCAAACAGCCACTGGACTTGTCCGGGAAGGCGGATCGGGAGACGACCGCGAGCCAGGAGACCGGCCGGTGACGTCATTCAACTCGTTCGACGGTGGGTCGACGGAAGGGGCGTTATGGATTTGCTAAAATATGCTGCCGGTTCGGCAGCCATCGTTGCGTTGGCGTGCTGTCATGGTGCGGCGCGCGCGCAGTCGAAATCGGATCAACTTCCACCCGTCGTGGTCAATCCGAGTTCTCCACCAAAACCGGTCCGTGAAGTCAGGGGTCGCGATCGTCGCGCGGCCGCCCCGGTGCGGCCGGCCACGGCTCCTCCCGCCGCTCCGCCCTCGCCGCCCACTGACGTGGTCGTCACGGCCGACAGGGAGCCCGAGCCGATCAGCCGTACCGGCAGCTCGATCAGCGTGGTCAAGGGCGAAACGCTGGCGACCAGCAACCCCGGTTCGCTGGTCGATGCGCTGCGAACCGTTCCCGGCCTCGATATCTCCGAAAGCGGCGGGCCGGGTTCGACCACCAACATCCGTCTGCGCGGCGCCAATACCGGCCAGACCTTGGTGATGATCGACGGCATCCGGATCAACGATCCGACCGCGGCGAGCGGCGATTTCGATTTCGCGATGTTCGCGCCGAGCGCCATCGAGCGCATCGAGGTGCTGAAAGGCCCGCAAAGCGCGCTCTACGGCTCCGACGCGATGGGGGGCGTCGTCAACATCATCACCAAGAAGGGCTCCGGCCCGGCGCAGTTCAATGTGCGGACCGAGGCCGGAAGCTATGGAACGGTGACGACCAACGGATCGGTGACGGGATCGCAGGGGCCGTGGTCCTATGCGGTCACCGGCGGCGCGCAGCACAGCAACGGCTTTTCCCGCTACGGCTATCGGATCCCACCGCTCGAAGCCAAATTCGGTCCGCTCGAACGCGACGGCTTCGACCGCGTCGGCGGCTCGGCCCGCTTCGGCTACGATGCCGGCGAAGGCGTGCGGCTGGAAACCGGCATGCTGTCCTCGTACACGCGCTCGGCCTATGATTTTGCCACCGGCACGTTTCCCGACACACCTTCGACCGCAACACGGCAGTTGAGCCAGATCTGGGGACGCGCCGCGGTCGATACGTTCGGCGGCATCCTTACCCATAGCCTCAATGTATTCGATACCCACATCGATCGTTCCTTCGACGAAGTGAGTTACGGTGTCAACAAGCTGCCCATAAATACGAAGGACGTCATTACCGACTTCATCGGCAACAGCACCGGCGCGGAATATCAGGGCGATTTGAAACTTGGGCCGCTGGGCTCGCCTTTCCAGCACATTGGGATCCTAAGCTTAGAATTCCACGTGGACAAGTTGTC
>JADMIO012726938.1_pt1 | contig 59818 bp, 55 predicted proteins | sample 8958161 | NCBI WGS metagenome assembly JADMIO01 (sample SAMN16585339, study PRJNA669376) | soil metagenome | isolation source: Crop rotation soil | place: USA: Cullars Rotation, Alabama | collected 2011 | reverse complement strand
AGGGCACAGGGCACAGGGCACAGGGCACAGGGCACAGGGCACAGGGCACAGGGCAGACCGAAGATCATCGCCGCGGCCTCGGCGCTCAAGGCTCACGGCTCAATGCTCGTTCTACGGCACCACGCCCGTGATGTCGAATATGTCCATCTGCTGCAGCCCCGGATCACGCGCCGCAAACACATACGTGCGGCCGTTGATCACCGCCACCTCGCCGGTGTGTTCTCCCTGCGGCGTCGGAAACGAAGCAGCGAGTGTCGGATGCAGCGGGTTGGCGCGATTGAACACGTACAGACCCTGGCCCGTCCCGTTCTCGGCGGTGACAACCAGCGCCTTGCCGTCAGGCGTGACCGCAACGTCGCTCACGGTGCCGATGTTCGGAATCACGATCGAATCCGCAAGTGTCGGAACGCCGCTGGCGTTGAGGGACCAGATCTTCACCGTATTTCCCTGCGCCTGACGGAATCCCCAGGTGCCGCTGTACGCGACGTTGCCGAATACCCACTGATCGGACCCGTATCGTTCCGGGACGTTGTTGCCGCCACCCTTTGTGGCGAGCGTGACCGGGTCGAGTGCCCAGAATCCGCTGAGCATGTCCGTTGCGTAGAGCGTGTTGTTGGCGAGCATCACGCCCCAGATGTACGTGTTGCCGGGTCCGCCCGGCTTGACCTGCGCCACCACGCGGCTCGACATGTCTCCCGAAAGCGTTCCCGACACATCGATCTTCACCACGCCAGCGTTGTAGTACGCTGCGTAGAGCACCTGATTCGCTTCGTCCATCCAGAAGTTGTGGGTACCCGCGCCGGGCACGTGGATGAATCCAACTTCTACCGGAGCCGCGAGGTTCGACACGTCGACGATATGAATATCGCCACTCGATGCAGATCCCACGCTCCCCGGTCCTTCCTGTCCGATGAACAGGTAGCGGTTTTCGTGCGTGACCGGATTGTGGAACCACCAACCGTTGTGGACCTGCGCACCGCCCGCGACGCCGTTGGTCGCTGTGACGAGCGATCCCACCAGCTGCGGGTTGGAGGGTGCGCCGCCGCGAATCCCGTTGCCAACGTCGTAGATGCGCACGCCCGCGTTCCACATGAATGCGAAAGCGAGTCCGTCACGCACGTACGTGTCGTGGTCGAATGTGGCGCCGGACGGAGTAGGAACGCTCGCGATCAGCTGGATGACCCCCGGCGGCGGCGCGGACGACGTCGCAGTCTCGCTGAACGCCGCGGGGCCATTGCCGTTGCTCACGGAGGCGGTGGCGGTCTGCGTCCCGACATTGGGGCCGAGGGTGAGCACCGTGCTCGCACGCCCATTGGAATCGGTGACGCTCGTCGCGGGATTCACGCTTGCACCGCCGGCACCGGCGGACCACGTCACGGTGATCCCCGCAGCGGGATGACCCTGCGCGTCGGTGACCGTGACGGTGAGCGGGGTGGCGAGCGTGGTGCTCACTACTGAACTCTGCCCCGATCCGTTGAACACCGTCACCGTGTACGGACCGGTGCTGGGCGGCGGCGTGCTGGTGTCGGTGGAATTGCATGCCGTCATTGCCGCAACTGCGGCGAGAACGGCGAATCGGATTCGCATGTTGGTTCCTCTTGACTGAACGGCCGTTATGCCCAGGACTGCCGAAGTGCAAACAGTCACGCGGGACTGAGCGTTCCCCGTCGCCGAATCCATACTCCGGACGCAAGCCTACATCTTCATCCCGCTCATCGCTGCCATCGGCTCGGCCGCTGCCCCGTAACGCCCCATCCGATGCCCGCGCATTCCCCACCCGGCGGCAATGCCGATGTTGAGGGCACGTACCTGATCGGTTCCATAGAACGTCTTGGGATCGAAGATTCCCTCGTCGAGCTTGCTCACGTGGCCCAGCGTCCCTTCGACGAACGGCTGCACCTCGAGATGGTTTCCGGGATTCACAACATCCCACGCGATGTGGAGCGTATGGAGCGACCACCTCGTGATACCCAGAATGCTGTTGTCGGGACTCGGCCGCTGGGTCCGGAATTGATCGACCAGCCGCAGCTCCTCGGGCCGATCGGTGCTCTCGAAACGATATGACACCCGCCAGCGACCGCGGGTCACCATCCCCTCGCCCAGGAACGTGCGGAACACGAAGAAGCCCCCCAGTTCCGACGTTCGCGCCCATTCGACCAGTGCATACCGCTCACCGTGCACGGTCCTGTCATCCCAGCGCGCCGAAACGGACACCTTGTTGGCGTCGGGACCGGCGCCGGGCCTGCTCTCGGGAGAATGCACGTGCGCGAGCGATCCCTGCACTTCCAGTCCGCGCCAGGCACGCACGGTTACGCGCGCGCTGCGAGAATCACCGAATCGCCATTTGCCGTCGGTGCGAATCACCGGCCAGTCGCTGGGCCGGGTGGGCTCGTCGCCGTTGAAGAGCGCGCCCTCAAGCGTCACCGGTCCGGCCGCGTACTGAACGATACCGATCGCGCGCTCGAGAATCTGCGCCAGATGGTGATTCACCGGATAACGCTCGAACGGCCGCGCCATCGGATCGTCGCTGCCGAACGGCGCGAAGCCCTTCCCCGCCACGATACTGAGGCGGCCATTCCCGTCGAGCGCGCCGAGGATGTCGTTGATACTCGCATTGAGTTCGTGAACGGTCGTGTGCGGATGGCGGCGATCGACGAACCCCTCGCCCCACGTTCCGGGCGTCAGTTCTCCCGACTTGATCGTCACGCCCTCGAGATCGACGGTCGCGGTAAAACCGATCTTTCCTGCGGGACTTGAACCGTTGAGCATGAGCAGCGGCTGAACGACGCGCACTTCCGTCAGTGCCCCGCCGCCAGGAACGGGATCCGACCGGTCGGCGACGAGGATGCCAAACGCCTGCGGACTGATTTGCCAGCGTGATTGCGCAGCGAGAGGGATCGCGGCTCGCGCGAGGAGCGCGATTGCCACCAATCCCCTCGCAATTCCGTTCACCCGGTCCCGCCGTCGGCCCGCGTTTCGGCCCGGTCCCGGAGCGTTGCGCGGCGCAGGTCTCGATTGAGCCGGGCGATGTTCTCGATCGAGATTTCCTTGGGACACGCCGCCTCGCACTCGCCGAACAGGGTGCAGCCGCCGAACAGTTCGCCATCCATCTGCCTGACCATCGCCAGGACACGACGGTCACGTTCGGGCTGGCCCTGCGGCAGTAGGCCGAGGTGCGCCACCTTGGCCGCCGTGAAGAGCATCGACGAGCCGTTGGGACACGCCGCCACACACGCCCCGCACCCGATGCACGCCGCCGCGTCCATCGCCAGATCCGCGTTCGACTTGGAAACGAGCGTGGCGTTGGCATCCTGCGCCGCTCCCGTTGGCGCGGTGATGAACCCTCCGGCGGCAATGATGCGATCGAGTGGCGAGCGGTCGACGACAAGGTCGCGCAGCACGGGAAAGGCCGCGGCGCGCCACGGCTCGATCGTGATGGTGTCGCCGTCCCTGAACGAACGCATGTGCAGCTGACACGTCGTCGTCGCTCGGCGCGGGCCGTGGGGAATGCCGTTGATCATGAGCGCGCACATGCCGCAGATCCCTTCGCGGCAGTCGTGGTCGAACGCGATCGGCTCCTCACCGCGGGCGAGCAATTCCTCATTGACCACGTCAAGCATCTCGAGGAACGACATGTGCTCGCTGACATCATCCGCCTGATAGGTGCGGAACTCGCCGCGAACGCCGGGGCCGGCCTGACGCCAGACTCTCAGGGTCAGCTTCATGCCGCCATTCCTCGGTTCGCTCGGACCGGGATCCCGCGCTTCGGTCGGACCGGGATCCCTCGCTTCGCTCGGACCGAGATCCCTCGCTTCGCTCGGGCGGAGATCCCTCGCTTCGCTCGGGATGAGTCGGCGCATGCAGGGAACGATCTGCGTTGCGGGGGCACGCGCCGACTCATTTGTATGACCTCGTGGCCAGCTTGACGAACTCGAACTCCAGCTGCTCCTGATGCCGCATCGGCGAGGCGCCGTCGCCCCGATATTCCCACACCGCGACGTGGGCGAAGTGTTCGTCATCGCGCTGCGCTTCGCCGTCGGGAGTCTGGTACTCGGTGCGGAAATGGCCGCCGCATGATTCCTCGCGAATCAGCGCGTCTCGGCACATCAGTTCACCAAACTCCAGGAAGTCGGCGACGCGGCCGGCCTTTTCGAGCGACTGGTTGAGCGTTTCCGCGGATCCCGGAACCCTGACGTCCCTCCAGAACTCCGCGCGAATCTCGGGAATCCGCTGCAGCGCCCGTTCGAGGCCTTCGCGGTTCCGCGCCATGCCGCAGTCATTCCAGAGAACGTGTCCCAGCTCCTTGTGAAACGAATCCACCGATCGTGTTCCGTTGATTTCGAGGAGCCGCCCGAGTCTGGCCGTCGCGCCCGTCTCGGCATCACGAAACGCCGGGTGCGCAGTGTCCACCGACGGGAGTTTCGCTCCGGCGAGATAATCGCCGATGGTGTACGGAAGGACGAAGTACCCGTCGGCGAGGCCCTGCATCAGCGCCGACGCACCGAGACGGTTGGCGCCGTGATCGGAAAAATTCGCCTCGCCGATCACGTGCAACCCGGGAATGGTGCTCATCAGGTTGTAGTCGACCCACAGCCCGCCCATGGTGTAATGCACCGCGGGGTAGATGCGCATCGGCGTGCGATAGGGATTCTCGTCGGTGATCCGCTCGTACATCTCGAACAGGTTGTCGTAGCGGTCGCGAATGGTCTGTTCGCCAAGCCGCTGGATCGCGCTGGCGAAATCGAGGTACACGCCCCGCCCGCCCGGCCCCACACCGCGGCCCTCGTCACAGACTTCCTTCGCCGCGCGCGACGCGATGTCGCGCGGCGCAAGATTACCGAACGACGGGTATTTCCGTTCGAGGTAGTAGTCCCGCTCGGCATCGGGGATTTCCCGCGGTGGGCGGTGATCGCCGAGCTGCTTCGGCACCCAGACACGACCATCGTTGCGGAGCGACTCGCTCATCAGCGTGAGCTTGGACTGATACTCACCGCTCACCGGAATGCATGTGGGATGAATCTGTGTAAAGCAGGGATTCGCGAATCCGGCGCCGCGCTTGTAGGCGCGATAGGCCGCGGTGACGTTGCAACCCTTCGCATTGGTCGACAGATAGAACGCGTTGCCGTAGCCGCCAGTCGCCAGCACCACCGCGTGGCCGGCGAACGACTGCATCTCACCGCTCACGAGATCCCGCGCCACGATGCCACGTGCGTGGCCATCGACCACGACGAGGTCGAGCATCTCGTGGCGCGAGTACATCTTCACGGTCCCTTTTCCGATCATTCGTTCGAGCGCCTGGTACGCGCCGATCAGCAATTGCTGCCCCGTCTGCCCGCGGGCGTAAAACGTCCGGGATACCTGTGCGCCGCCGAACGAACGGTTGGCAAGCAGGCCGCCATACTCCCGCGCAAACGGCACCCCCTGCGCAACGCACTGGTCGATGATGTTCCCCGATACCTCGGCGAGGCGGTACACGTTCGCCTCACGCGAACGGAAATCACCGCCCTTGATGGTGTCGTAGAAGAGCCGCCACGCCGAGTCCCCATCGTTCTGGTAGTTCTTCGCGGCGTTGATGCCCCCCTGCGCCGCGATCGAGTGTGCGCGCCGCGGGGAATCCTGGAAGCAGAAGCACGAAACGTTGTAGCCGAGTTCCGCGAGCGACGCCGCGGCCGAGGCGCCGGCCAGCCCGGAGCCGACCACGATGACGTGATATTTCCGCTTGTTGGCCGGGGATACCAGCTTGAGGTCGGCCTTGTGACGGGACCACTTCTGCTCGAGGGGGCCGCCGGGAATACGCGCGTCGAGTTTCATCGCAGCCATCCGAGCAGCGCCGCGGCGGGAATCGTTGCAAATCCGCCGGCGATCAGGATCGCAAGACCGACCGCGAGCGTCCGGCGCGTCTGCCGCAGACGCGGGTGATCCATCCCGATGGTCTGGAAAGACGACCAGACACCGTGGCCCAGGTGCAATCCGAGAGCAAGCATCGACACGAGATAGAAGACCGCGACCGGCTTCACCTCGAAGCCGCGAACCACGTTAGCACCAACCATGCCGGGCCGAAAGTCGGGATGGAAGGTCCCCGTGGTGAAGTGCAGCAGGTGAAAAACAATGAACACCGCCAGCAGTACTCCGCCCCATCGCATGGTTCGCGACGCGTAGCTGGCGACCTGGTATTCATGCCGGCTGTACGCGATGGGGCGAGCGCGCCGGGCGCGCATCGTGAGCTGATACGCCGCCGCGATGTGAATGAGCACGCACGCGAGCAGACCTGCCCGCGCCAGCCAGAGCGCCGGACCAAGCGACCTGAGCCACCGCGCATAACTGTCGAGGTGTTCCGGGTTCCTGAAGATCAGCACGTTCGAGATCACGTGCGAGATCAGGAAGAGGATCATGAGAATCCCGGTGACGGCCATCGCCACCTTCTTCCCGACCGTGGTCTCCCACAGCGCGAAGAGTCGATTCATCGAATGATCAGACGATCGCCTGGACCGATCGCACCGCCTCGGCCGACTTGTGGAGCGCAGCCCGCTCCTCATCGGTCAGTGGAATGTCGATGATGCGTTCGAGTCCCTTGCGTCCAAGCAGGCACGGCACGCCGCAGTAAACATCCGTGAGCCCGAATTCGCCCTGCAACCACGCCGAGCACGGGAAGACCCGCTTGCGATCGAGGACGATCGCCTCGGCCATCTGCACCGCCGCCGCGCTCGGCGCGTAATAGGCCGACCCGGTCTTCAGGTGAGCGACAATTTCGGCGCCGCCGTTCCGCGCGCGATCGACGATCTTGTCGAGCACGTCCTTCGCGATGAACTGGCCGATCGGAATGCCCGAGACGGTCGTGGTCGAGATGAGCGGCACCATCGTATCGCCGTGCCCGCCGAGGACCATCGCCTGGATGTCGTCAACCGACACGCCAGCGGCCTCGGAGAGAAAGGTGCGATAGCGCGCGGTGTCGAGCACCCCGGCCATGCCGATCACGCGCTCGCGCGGAAAACCGGTGACCTGTCGCATCACGTAGCACATGACGTCGAGCGGGTTGGAAACGACGATGACGATCGCATCGGGCGCGTGGTGCTTGATCTGCTCGCCCACCGATTTCACGATGCCGGCGTTGGTCTTGACAAGATCGTCGCGGCTCATTCCCGGCTTGCGGGCGATGCCGGCGGTGACGATGAAGAGCTCGGATCCGGCGGCGAGCGCGTAGTCGTTGGCGCCGACAACGCGCGTGTCGTACCCCTCGATGGGGCCGGACTGCCACTGATCGAGCGCCTTCCCCTGCGGGATTCCCTCGGCGACGTCGACCATGACGACCGTGCGCGCCAGGTTCTTCTCGGCGACGCGCTGCGCCGCCGTGGCGCCCACATTACCCGCCCCGACTACCGTGATCTTTTCGAACATTGCCGTCCCGGCGATGAAGTGAATGCCGGGGCAAAATAATCGAATCGGGAGGAGGGGACGAGAAGCCGGCAAAGAGCACAGCGCACAGCGCACAGGGCAAAGGGCAAAGGGCACAGTGAGCGGCTGTCAGCTGGTCCGATGTCTGTAGTGCCCTGTGCCCTGTGCCCTGTGCCCTGTGCCCTGTGCCCTGTGCCCTGTGCGCCTTGCGTTCTCCGCTATCTCCGGCGTTCCCGCTTCGGCCTGTCCCCGGTTCGCTCGGCGGCAAACTTGAGTGTCAGTTCCACGGCGAGCGGCGTGTCGTGCTGCTTTCGTTTGGCCGCGCGCGGGAGACCAAAGACACGGTCGGGATATTTCTCGCGAATCTTGTCGGGAAGCGCGAGTTCCTCGTTGCCGAAGACGAGCACGCTGTTGGGCTTGAACGGGGCATCAACCGGATCACGATCGGAATCCGCGGAGAAGTAGAGGCAGCGTTCGCGGCTCATCGCGTCGCGGAAATCACGCCAGAGCGGGTGGACCCACCAGTCGACGCTGTTCCAGTCCGGTGGACCCGCGGCGACAAACGCGGGATCGTCGGCCGCGAACTGTGGAGACACCAGGTGAAGCGACGCGTCGACGGCCGCGCAGCGCCGGGCGAGTTCGCCGTTGATCTCGGGAGTCTTCGGTTCGAGCATCGCGACGTGGAGGGGCATGGAATTCCTGGTCGAAAAAAGCCGTGAGCCTTGAGCCGTGAGCCGTGGCGCCACTTCCAAAGTAACGGAACGTGCGCACGGCTCAGGCTCAAGGCTCAAGACTTGTCGTCGCTACTGCTGGCAGACTCCGAACGGCGAATCCTGCTTCTGCTTGTCCACCAATGGGCGGTGATCAAGGTTGCCGACCTTGACTGCAATATCGAAAATCAGCTGATCGACACGCGCCATGTGCTGATAGCGGATGTATTCCGGCTCATCGGTCACCTGATGATAGTCCGCATGTCCGCCTGTGGTGAAGAAGATCACCGGAATTCCATAGCGCGCGTATTCGTAGTGGTCGCTTCGGCAGTAGATCCGCTGTGGGTGGCCGTTGGCGTCCATGCTGTAGTCGAACGACAGCGGCTGCTTCTCCGTCTTGTTGACAGCTTCCGCAATATCGCCGAGCTCGGTGGAGAGGCGGCGTGAACCGACGAGCTGCACATAGTCGGAATTCCCGCTCAGCTCCTTGTTGTCCTTGTCGCGGCCGGTGATATCGGTGGCTTCGCCGCGGCCAACCATGTCGATGTTGAGGTCGGCGACAATCGAATCGCGCGGTACGGTCGGGTGATTGGTGAAGTACAACGAGCCCCAGAGTCCCTTCTCTTCACCAGTCTGCCAGATGAAGATGATGGAACGCTTCGGCTTCACGCTCCCCTTGGCAAATGCCTCGGCGATCTCCAGCACCGACACCGACCCCGAACCGTCGTCGTCGGCGCCATTGCTGATCGAATCCATCCGGGCCGGGTAGATCTTCCGGAGGGAATCCTTGATCGCATTGATGCGCGCCCACTGCTCCGCGGTGGGCTGTCCACCACCGCGCGAGTCCGCGCCTTCGACCCGCGCGACGATGTTATAGGCCTTGAGCGAATCGTGCTCAACCAGCGGTCCGTGAGCGCCAATATGGTCGCTGTGGCCGCCGACAACGATGTATTCGTTCCTGAGCTTGGGATCGCTGCCCGGCAGGATCGCCACGACGCTCCGCGTGGGCGCCGGAACCTGGTTGAACCGAACAGTCACCGACGCGCTTGCGCCGGCATCACCCTTTACCGCCTGATCAACCGGCTTGCCAAGCAGCCCGGCGGCGACCCGATTCGTGATGGTTGCGGCAGGAATTCCCCCGCCAGCGTTCCCGCGTCCGCGACCGCCGGCGGGGTTGGGATTCGCCGCCGCGTACGCCGCAGCGCCCTTGATCTCGACCGAATCGACCAGCGCGACGCGCGCACCGCCGCCGCGGCCGCCGAATGCTGCGGGGAGAGCGTCACCGGCAACGGTGAGCACTGCCGCGGCGCCCGCGAACGGGCTGGGTGCGCCGTTGCCTCGACCGCGCCCACCGCCACCCCCGCCTCCGCCAAATCCACGGCCTCCACCCTGCTGGGCACCGGCCTTCACGATGACAATCCTGCCTTGAACCTGCGCCGGAGTGAGGGGATTGACGGTATCACCCTGAACGCCGCCGTAGACCACGGGTGTGGCCGACAGATTGATCGGTGCACCCGCGGTGAAATCGGTGCCGAACCGGTACATCGAATTGCCGGCCATGATCATCGACGCATTCGAGTCGACCACCGTGCTGAACACCGGCATGTTCATGAAGTACGTTCCGTTGTCACCGGCAGGCTTGAGCCCCAGGCGACGCACTTCGCTTTCGATGTAGGCGGTGGCGCGGATCGCGTCGGGGGTTCCCGCCTCGCGTCCGCGCATCGAGTCGTCGGCGTAGATGTAGAGCCGCGTCATCAGGTCGCACGCCGTGATCGCGGGGACGGTTGCACCGCCCTTGTACTTGAGCGGCATGGTACTGCCGTCGACGGCAGGGCACTTCTGCTGTTGCGCAGCGAGGGATGCGGGAACCATGCAAACGGCTGCGCCGAGGAGCGCGAGCCGGGGTAGAACACGAGAAGTCACGTTCGTTCCGGGATGGGGTTGGACTGAATGAGCCATTCGGCGGGTGCTACGCGCCAAGGGCGGCGGGGGTTGGGACCATTTTCGCTGTCGGCTCTCGGCGTTCAGCCATTCCGATGCGATGCGAGAGCAGCTGAGCAGCTGAAAGCCAACAGCCAACAGCCAACAGCTTGTTTCGCGGATATATCGTTATGTGCCCCAGAAGTCGCCACCCCATGGAGGAACAATGCTTCGCTTCGCCCCGTGGTTCCTTGCCGGCGTCGTCGCCGTGTCGACCGCCAGTGCGCAGTCATTCACGCTCACGAGTCCCGATATCAGGGCCGGTCAGACCATCGCCGCAGTGCACGTGTTCAAGGGAATGGACTGTACCGGATCGAACCTCTCACCCGCGCTCGAGTGGCACGGCGCGCCGGCCAATGCCAAGAGCTTCGCGATCACGGTGTACGATCCGGACGCGCCGACCGGCAGCGGGTGGTGGCACTGGGTGGTGTACAACATCCCGGCCGGCACCACGAAGCTCGCGCAGGGCGCCGGCGATGCATCGAAGAAACTGCTGCCCGCTGGCGCGATGCAGGGGAACACCGATTTCGGGATGCCGGGGTACGGCGGACCGTGTCCCCCGAAGGGTGACAAGCCGCATCGCTACATCTTCACGATACACGCGCTCGACGTGCCGAAGATTGACGTCCCCGCAAACGCGACCGCCGCGTACGTGGGATTCAACCTGCACGCGCACAGCGTTGGCCATGCGACGCTGACGGCGATGTACGGGCGGCAGTAAGAAAAGCGAGAGAGCGAAAAGGCGAGAGAGCGAGAAAGTGCGAACGCAGGAATAAGGAAAGAGAGCGAGGAGAGCAAGGAGAGCATCTCTCTCCAGGTTCTCCTCGCTCTCCCTGCTTTCCTTGCCCTCCCCGGATTTCTACTGCTTGCAGCTCATCGCGGGTGCCGGGTTCGGCTTCGGGTGATCGACGACAACGCGATGATCGAGGTTCGCGACCGCCACCGCCACGTCAAAGATCAACGAGTCCACCTTCGCCATGTGACCGTACTGGATGTACTGCGGCTCGTCGGTGACCTGGTGATAGTCCGCGTGACCGCCCGTGGTGAAGAACACCACCGGCACGCCCCACTTGCCGTATGACCAGTGGTCGCTGCGGCAGTAGATGTTCTGCGGGTGTCCGTCCGCGTCCTCCGAGTAGTCGAACATCATGTTGTGGTTCTTGCTCTTGTTGACTGATTCGACCATGTCGCCGAGCTCGGTCGAGAGTCGACGCGAGCCGACCAGCTGCAAGTAGTTGGGTGCACCGTGGAGAACCTGGTCATCCTTCGACCTGCCGGTGACGTCGCTCGCTTCACCGCGGCCGACCATGTCAATGTTGAGCTGCGCGACGATCGAGTCCCGTGGCACGGTCGGGTGATCCATGAAGTAGCCTGATCCCCACATTCCCATTTCCTCGCCGGCGTGCCAGACGAAGAGAATGGAACGCTTCGGCTTGATCGGACCCTTCGCGAACGCTTCGGCGATTTCGAGTACCGAGACCGTCCCTGACCCGTCGTCGTCCGCGCCGTTGCAGATCGAGTCCGCCCGTTCGGGGATCGACTTGCGAAGTTCCGCGGTTTTCGCGTTGATCGCGGCCCACTCGTCGGCCGTGATCGGGTTCTGCTGAATATTGCGGCCGCCTTCGGCACCGGCCGGCCGGCCGTACGCGTTCCACACGTGCTGCGAGTCGCTGGCCATCGTGCGCCCGCACTGACCGGTCGGCGCGAAGCCGACGTGATCGTTGTGCGCACCGATCGCGACGTACTCATTCTTGAGCTTCGGATCGGTTCCCGGGAGGATGGCGACGACGTTGCGACCGTTGATGTTTGGAGCCGCGACATAACGAAGGTCACTGCTGATCGGCTTGCCGAGAGTGCCCTTGGTGGCAGACGTCACGGGCTGACCAAGAATCGCTTCGGCGAGCGCCATCGTGACGTTCATTTGCGGGTACAGCGATGCGCCGCTCTGATCCGCCAGCATGGTCTGGTTTCTGGTCAGTCCGGCGACCGTTGTCGCGGGGATCGACGGCACGATAGTCACCACCCGTGCCGCCCCAGCCACGGACCTCAGGTAGGCCTTATATGCGTCCGATCGATTCAACGCGTCGAACTGCGCCTGACTGGTAATGGGAGCGGCGGCAGTGACGAGCAGCACCTTGCCGGCCACCGTTGCGCTGTCCAGCAGATTCGTGGTATCGCGCGCCTGGCCGCCGAATATTGTTGGCGTATTCGCAAACTGCTTGATCGACGCGCCGCCAGCCGCAATGAAGTCCGCACCAAAGCGATAGGCCGTCCCACCGACCGTCACGGTCGACATGGTATCGACGTGCCGGTCAACCATGCCGAGCGTCTGGAAGTAGGTGCCGTTCTCGCCGGCCGGCACGAGGCCCAAGCGACGAACTTCTGACTCGATGTAAGCGGTAGCCTTGATGTTATACGGTGTTCCGACCTGCCGCCCCATCATCGAATCATCCGCGTACTTGTATAGCCGCGTCATCAGGTCGCCAGGCGTGATCGCCGGCACGGTCGGCGGACCGACATACTTGTACGGCAGTGGCTTGCCATCTCCCTGCGCGAATGCCGCGGCGGTCATGCTCGCGGTGAGCACTGCCGCGCCGGTCGCGCGGACCAGCATGGACGAGAATCTCGCCATCAGACTACACCCCACGTTGAAGGTTGGTTTTCCACAGTAAGACACTCGATTGACGTGAAACGTCGCAAGGAGGTTTCGAGGTCCCGAACCGGCTCCTAACCTCCGCGGACGTGCATTTCCCGGCGCGGGTCGGCCCGCAGCCCCTCCAGCGGCACCAGCACCCCGCGTACACCGAGCGCCGCCCGGGCCTCGGCCCCGCGGTCGGCGCGAGCAGACCATGCGGCCCGCACGATCGATTGCATTTCGGCATCGGTGGCGCCCTGGCGCAGCGGATCCCGGAGATTCACGCCCGATTCCGCATAGAGGCACAGGAACATCACGCCGTCTGCGGTCAGTCGCAGCCGGTCGCAATCGCGGCAGAACGGCGCCGTAGTCGAGGTGATGACTCCCGCGACCAGTCCATCGGCAAACCGGAACCGTTCCGCTGGCGCATGCGGATCGTCACCGCGAGTCATCGCCTCCGCTTGCCCGTGCGCTTGCGACAGCGATGCGATGATTTCCGCACCGCTCACCACCGATTCGCGATTCCACTGCGTCGCGCCGCCGACATCCATGTACTCTATGTACCGCGGCTCGATCCCGCGCGCCTGCGCGAACTCGGCGATCGCATTGATCTCGTCGTCGTTGTAACCGCGCACGACGACCGTGTTGAGCTTGATCCCCGGAAACCCCGCATCACGAGCGGCATCGATGCCCCGAAGCACATCGGCGTGATGGGCGCTGCGCGCGAATGCCTGCATCCGTTCGGGACGCAGCGTGTCGAGCGACACCGTCACACGATCGAGTCCGGCCGCCCGCAACGCGTGCGCATTCTGAGCGAGCAGCAGCCCGTTGGTCGTCAGGGCGAGCTCGAGACCCCGCTCTCCTCGCTCTCCTCGCTTGATCATCGCGACCAGCCGGTCGAGATCCTTCCGCAGCAGTGGTTCGCCACCGGTGAGGCGAATCTTTCTCGCACCGAGCCAGCGAAACACGCGCGTGAGCCGGGCGATTTCTTCGAACGAAAGGAGCGACTCGCGAGGCAACCAGGTGTACTCGTCCTCGGGCATGCAGTACTGACAGCGGAGGTTGCACCGGTCCGTGACCGAAACGCGGACGGCGCCGAGCGGTCGATGCAGCCGGTCGGTGATGGTCACGATGCCACCGGAACGACGCCGCTCGCCGCCGTCGGATCGACCCACGCCTCGGAGCCGTCGCCGTAGCGCTCGCGCTTCCAGATCGGCACCCGGCTCTTGAGCGCATCGATCAGCCAGCGGCACGCCTCGAACGCGGCACCGCGGTGGTGCGCGGCAACGGCCACCACGACCGCCGTATCACCCACGGCGAGGGTACCGAGCCGATGCGCCATGGCAACCCGCACGTCCCATTTCGCCCGGGCCTCCGCCACGATCTCGCCGGCGATCCGCTCAGCCATCTCGCCGTACGCGGAGTACTCCAGAAGAGCCACCTCGCGACCGGCGTGATGGTCGCGCACCAGACCGACGAAGGTCACCACCGCGCCCTCGTCAGGCGCGTGGAGCGACGCGACAAGTTGCTGCGCGTCAATCGGTTGGGAGGTGAGAAATGACATTATGTCGAGCCTTGAGTGGTGAGGCCTGAGCCCTGAGCCGTGAGCCCGCTTGGGTAAGTGCCCTGTGCCCTGTGCCCTGTGCCCTCTGCCCTGTGCCCTGTGCTCTTTGCCCTGTGCCCTTGCCCCTCACCCACCCGCCAACGGCGGCAACACCGCCACCTCGTCGCCGGGTGAGATCACTACATCGCGATCCACCTGCGCGAAATTCACCGCGACGAAGGGATGCGCCGGAAGCACGTCGCCCCCCGGGAGGGACCGGAGGGCGATGATCAGGTCGGCGACTCGGGCGTTCGACGGCAGCATCACCTCAACCTGTTCTGCTCCAAGGAGTTCGGCGTAGCGCGCGAAGAGCCGAACAGTGTGACGTGTCACTCGTCGTCGTCCATCTCCCCATCGTCTTCAGGTGTGTACGGCTCGTTGGCCACGAGCGCGCGCAACTCCTTGCTGGGCTTGAAGACAGGCACGGGGCGCGCTGCAACTTCAACGGGATCACCGGTGCGCGGGTTCCGCGCCATCCGCGTCTTGCGCCGCCTGATCTTGAACGTGCCGAAGCCGCGAACCTCGATGTTGTGCTGATCGCGCATTGCGAGTTTCACGGCGTCCAGAAATGCATCGACGACGCGCGCGCAATCCTTCTTCGAGATCATCGGACCCGAAGTACGAGCGATCGCTGCAGTCACCTGCTCGACGAGATCGGCCTTGGTCATCAGTCCCTCGGAGGCGGGCTTCGGGGCCGGACCACAACCCCACACCTGGCCGATAAGTACGATGCTTAAGCGTTGTCTGTCAAGAGGTTGCGGCCTTGGCGCCCACCCGGGCCCGGACCGCTTCCTGGAATTGTGCGAAGTGCGGGTAGGCGTCGTGAGGGCCTGGAGCAGCTTCCGGATGATACTGCACCGCGAAGACCGGTAGCCGGCGGTGACGGAGACCCTCGACCGTGCCGTCGTTGAGATTGAGGTGCGTGACCTCGAGGTCGGGCGCCCCCGGGATTCCGTCCGGACCGCCCGTCACCGCGAAGCCATGATTCTGGGTGGTGATGAGGACCTTCCCCGATTCGAGGTCCTTCACCGGATGATTCCCGCCCCGGTGGCCGTACGGCATTTTCGCCGTGCTCGCCCCGAATGCCAGGCCGAGCAGCTGATGGCCAAGGCAGATCCCGAAGGTCGGCAGGCCGGAATCGGCGAGCGTGCGGATGGTCTTCCGGGCGTAATCGATGGCGGCCGGATCGCCGGGGCCGTTGGACAGGAACAGTCCGTCGGGATGGCGTGCCAGCACCTGCTCGGCGGTGGTCTCCGCGGGAACGACCTCAACGCGCATCCCGGCGGACTCGAGCATGCGAACGATGTTGCGCTTGAGGCCATAGTCGAACGCGACGACCAGCGGTCCCTCGCCCTGGGTGTACGACACCGGTGTGGTCGCGCGCGACGCGAGATCGAGACCGTCCATCGACGGCGACGCGAGGAGTTCGGCGCGCAGTTCGTCCGTCGGCGCGTTTCCCTCGACAATCATTCCGCGCATCGCGCCGCGTTCGCGGATGTGTCGCGTAAGGCGCCGCGTGTCCACGCCGGTGATGATCGGAACGCCGGCGGCATTGAGCCAGTCAGCGAGTGACTGCGTGGCCTGCCAGTTGGAGTGGTGACGCGAGAGCTCGCGCACCACGACGCCGCTGACCTGCGGATGCGAGGATTCGTCGTCGGTCGCGGTGATGCCGTAGTTCCCGATCATCGGCGCGGTCATCACCACGATCTGGCCGAGATAGCTCGGATCGGTGAACGTTTCCTGATAGCCGGACATGTTGGTGGTGAAGACCACTTCGCCGAGGGCGCGCGCGGCGCGGCCAACCAGCTGCCCGGCGTACCAGGTGCCGTCTTCCAGCAAGACGAAGGCGGGACGACTGGTCCCGCCTGCGGTTTCCTGCGTCAAGGCTTCTTGGCCGCCGGCGGAGCGGCTGGAGGAGCCGGAGGAGGCGCGGTGACCGGCGGACCGCCCGACGCCCCAGGAGGCGGCGGCGTCAGCCCGGGAATGCCGTTGACCGGCGCCGCCTGCTGCTGCACCGGTTGCTGGCGAAGCGCCTTCTGCACGTCGGAGGCGCCGGTGGTACCGCGGCTCGGCGACATGAGCGACATGATGAGCGCGAGTCCCATGAAGATCCCGCCAGTCCACCAGGTCATCTTGGTCAGGAGATTGGTGGCGACGCGCCCCCCGAGCACCTGGGACGTGGTCCCGCCACCAAGCGACGCCAGCCCGCCACCCTGTCCGGCCTGCATCAGCACCACGGCCGACAGGAGGAGCCCGTCGATGATCATGATCACGAGGAAGAAGTTGAACATAGCCAGTAAAGATAATTGGGGGGGCGGGGTGCGGACTACGGCCTACAGCCTAGAGCCTATAGCCTATGGCCTATCGCCTGCGAGCTGAAGTCTTCGTGCGATCGGGTATGGGCCGTCGACTGCAGCTTATCGAGCCGACTGCAGCTATAGGCTATAGGCTATAGGCTATAGGCTATAGGCTATAGGCTCTAGGCTGTAGGCCGTAGGCTGTAGGCCGTAGACCGTCCGCCCAGCCTCACCCCTGCCCCACCACCCCACATATCCCCGCCCACCCATCCGGATCCAGCGACGCCCCGCCGACCAGCACGCCGTCGATCTCCGGTTCCGCAATCAGCTGGGCGACATTGCCCGCGTTGACCGAACCACCGTAGAGAACGCGGGTGTCCCGATCGAATCCGAGCTGAACGAGTACCCTCCTGATAGCCGCGTGCACCAGCGCCGCGTCCGAGGGCGTGGCGTTGCGCCCGGTGCCGATCGCCCACACCGGTTCGTAGGCGATCACGATGTCGGCACCCGCGGCAACACCATCGAGCCCGGCGCGCAATTGACGCGTCACGACGATTTCCGTTTCGTCGCGTTCGCGTTCCGCGAGTTTTTCGCCCACGCAGAGCATCGCCATCAATCCACCGTCGAGCACGGCACGAACCTTCCGGTTCGTTTCCGCGTCGGTCTCGCCGAAAATGTGGCGGCGCTCGCTGTGGCCGATCAGCGCGGCACTCGCGCCGGCTCCGCGCGCGAGCGCGACCGATGTCGCCCCGGTGTACGCGCCCTTTGCTTCCCAGTACACGTCCTGCGCTCCGGCGAGATAGTGCTCGTGCCCGCGCAGGCGCGCCGCCGTTGTTTCGAGCGAGACCGCGGGGGGAAAGAACGCGACGGTGCGACCCACACGCGGCTTGTCGAGGGAGAGAAAACGATCGAGAAATGTCCGCGCCTCGCCGGGCGCGACGTTCATCTTCCAGTTGGCGGCGAACAGCAGTGGACGCTCGTTCATGCGTCGTCGAGCGCCGCAACGCCGGGAAGGATCTTCCCCTCGAGAAATTCGAGCGACGCCCCGCCGCCGGTGGACACGTGGGTGACCTTGTCCTCGAGACCGGCCTGCGCGATCGCGGCGGCGGAATCCCCGCCGCCAATCACCGTGGTCGCACCGTGCGCCGTCGCATCCGCCATGGCCCGGGCCACACGCAACGTGCCGCGATCGAAGGGAGGTTTTTCGAAGACACCCATTGGCCCGTTCCAGATCGCAGTACGCGCTCCGGTGACGATCGCGGCAAACTCATCGGCGCTGCGCGCGTCGATGTCGTACATCGCCCATCCGCCTGGAATGGCGTCGCGAGCGACTTCGCGCGTCTCATCGGGATGCTCGAGGTCGCGCGCAATCACGCCGCCGGCGGGCAGCACCAGCTTGTCGCCCGCCTTCGCGATGAGACCCTTCGCCATCTCGACCCGGTCATTCTCCACCAGCGAATTCCCGGTCTCGAGTCCCGTCGCCCTGAAGAACGTGCACGCCATCGCACCGCCAACGAGGAGGCGATCGACCTTGGGCAGCAGCGCTTCGATAAGGTCGATCTTTCCGGAGACCTTCGCCCCGCCGAGGATGGCAACCAGTGGGCGCGCCGGATGGTCGATTGCCTCGCCGAGGAAGCGGAGTTCCTTCTCCAGCAGGAAGCCGGCGACGGCCGGCTTGAGCCGGTGCGCAATCGCCTCGGTACTGGCATGAGCGCGATGCGCCGATCCGAACGCATCGTTGACGAAGAGATCGCCAAGCGCGGCGAAGCGGTCGGCGAGTGCGGCGTCGTTCGATTCCTCGCCAGCGTGGAACCGCGTGTTCTCCGCGAGTGCAACTCCGCCGCGCGGGAGGTGCCGCACCCGGGACACCGCGGCGTCGCTCGTCGGATCGGGAAGGAATGTCACCGGGAAGCCGAGCAGTTTCTCCAGTTCGCGCACGACGGGTTGCAGTGAGTACTTCGGTTCCGGCTTCCCCTTCGGCCGGCCGAGGTGCGAAAGCAGCACGACGCGGGCGCCCTTGTCGTGAAGGAACCGGATCGTGGGCAGCGACGCGCGGAGCCGGGTGTCGTCGGTGATCGTGCCGCCTTCGATCGGCACGTTGAAATCCACGCGGACGACGACGCGCTGTCCGTCAAGCCGCGCGGCGTCGAGCGCGGCGAGACCGCGCTTGCTCATCGGGCGCCGATGTGGCGGATCATGTCGACGCACCGCGCGGAATAGCCCATCTCGTTGTCGTACCACGACGAGACGTGCACCAGGGTACCGTCGACGACATTGGTGCATCCCGAGTCGACGGTGCTCGATGCGTGATTGCCGATGTAATCGCACGACACCAGCGGTTCATCGCTCACGAAGAGCACGTCCTTGAGCGCGCCCTTCGCGGCGGCGCGGAAGACGTTGTTGACTTCCTCGGTGGTGGTGGACTTCTCCACCTGGCAGACCAGCTCGACCATCGAGACATCCGGCGTCGGCACGCGCAGCGAGATCCCGTCGATCTTTCCCTTGACGGCCGGGAGCACCAGCGACGTGGCCTTCGCGGCGCCGGTCGAGGTCGGGATGATCGACATCGCGGCCGCACGGGCGCGGCGAAGATCCTTGTGCGGGAGGTCGAGGATCTGCTGATCGTTGGTGTAGCTGTGAACGGTGGTCATGTAGCCGCGAACGAATCCGAACGAGTCGAGGAGCACCTTGACGACGGGCACCAGGCAGTTGGTGGTGCACGATGCATTGGAGATCACGTGGTGGCTGGCGGCATCGTAATCGAGATGATTGACGCCGTAGACAAACGTCTTGTCCTCGCCCTTCGCGGGCGCCGAGATGAGCACCTTGCGGGCGCCGGCGTCGATGTGCTTGGCCGCGGATTCGCGATCGGTGAAACGTCCGGTGGACTCGACCACGATATCGACGTTGAGTTCCTTCCACGGGAGTTTCGCCGGGTCGCGTTCGCTCAGCACCTTGATCCAGTCGCCATCGACGAGGATATCGCTTCCTTCGGCAGCGATGGTGCCGTCATACCGCCCGTGCACCGAATCGTGCCGCAGAAGGTGGGCGAGTGTCTTCGTGTCGGTCAGGTCGTTGACGGCGACGAAGTCGATGTCGTTGCGGTTCTGCTGCTTGGCGGCCCGGAGGATGTTCCGCCCGATCCGGCCGAATCCGTTGATCGCTACGCGAATGCCCATGGTCCCGATCTCATGAAGGTGAAAAGCGCGACACGCGGCCCGCTCGCCGCGCGCTTCCCGCAAGCGGCAGTTCGGCGCGCGCGAATGTCACTGCGCCGACGCGGTCCGCGCCCTGGTCGAGCAACTCCTGCGCCGCCGAAAATAACGTGGCGCCCGTCGTGAACACATCATCGATGAGGAGAGCGGGACGTGCGTTCGCTCCCGCGGCGAATGCTTCGGCGAGATTGGCCCGCCGCGCCTCGGGCGCCAGGCGAGTCTGGGTGGGCGTATCGCGCACACGCCGCAGTCGTGCGGGACGCACCGGCTGTCCGGTGATCCGCGCCACGGCCCCGGCGAGTTCTGCCGCCTGATTGTACCCCCGGATTCGCCGCCGCGACCGCGCCAGCGGAATCGGGACGAGATCGGCGTCCCCGAAATCGCGCACCAGGGGCGCCATGCGAGCGGCCATCGGCTCGGCGAGCCGCCGCCAACCCTGATACTTGAATCGATGGACCAGTTGGCGGACGGATTCGTCCAGCTGAACGGCCGATCTCACCGGACCGAAGTCGGGCGGCCAGTCGGCACAGACGCGGCACGCGAGCCCGAGCGGCGTCGGTTCTCCACAGGTGGCGCAGAACGGCGGGTCGATCGGACGCCACCGCGCGCAGCAGACGTCGCACACGAGCTCATCGCCCGTTCCGCCAACCGGCGCCTGGCACACGATGCACTCGGGTGGCAGGATCCAGCGCTCGATGCGCCGAGCTGTCTCAGACCAGGCGACCATCGAGCGCCGCACGCATCACTTCGACCGGCGCCGACAGGCCAGGAAACCAGAGCTGCCACGATGCGACGCCTTGCGCGAGCAGCACCTCGCGTCCATCGCACGCGTTGATGCCGCGGGCCCGGCACTCGCGCACCAGGTTCGTCGGCCCGCGCAATTCATAGACGAGATCGAGCACGGCGACACCGCGGGCGAGTGATTCGATGTCCACCGCCGCGGGATCCTGCGGCTCCAGGCCCAGCGGCGTGGTATTGATCACCAGACGGCATTCCTCGTGCTCAGCTGCCGCCACGCCGATTGACGTGGCCCACTCCGCGAACTTCGCCGCTCGCTCCGGCGCGCGCGATTGAACCGCGACCCGCGCTCCGCGTTCCAGGGCTGCTCCGATCGCCGCGCGAGCGCTCCCTCCGGTGCCGATCACGAGCCAGGCATCCGCTTCGACGCCCATCGAATCGATGGCGCAGAGAATGCCGGTGACGTCGGTGTTGCCGACGTGGACCACGCCGTTGGCTCCGCCAAACACATTCGCGCTTCCGAGCAGCTCGACGCGCGCGTCGCGAGTCGCCGGCGCAGCGGCGGCAATCTCCTTGAACGGGATCGTGACGTTTCCGCCGCCGCCGCTCCGGACCAGCGACGCCATCTGCGTTACAAGCGCATCCTTCGACGGCGACAGCGCAACGTACACCGCGTCCAGCCCTGCAGCCTGGAATCCGGCGTTCTGCATCGCCGGCGACAGAGAGTGGGCGACGGGATCGCCGAGCACGGCAAAGACGCGCGAACGTGCGGTGACCTTCATCGCCGCTGCTCAGCACGCATGCGCGCGATCGCGCGGTCGAGGAGGTCATCCAGCAGCGTCGCCGTCTCACGATATCCGGCGACGTCGCCACCCATCGGGTCGCGGATGTCGTGCCGGCCATCGGGATTTCCGGCGTAATCAGCGAGCGGGAACACCTTCTGTTCGCCGCCCAGCTCGGCAACGCGCCGCGCGTGCGCTTCGCTCATCGTGAGGATGAGGTCGGCGTCACGCACCTGATCCGCGGTGAGCATGCGTGCCCGATGACCCGAGAGATCGAGACCGCGTTCGAGTGCCACGAGATACGAACCCTCGGACGCGGGCGTGCCATCCCACGCTCCGATTCCCGCCGACTGCACCGTGGTGTCGGCGAATTCCGGATACCCCTTGAGCTTCTCGGCGAGCATTGCCGCGGCAAGGGGTGATCGGCAGGTGTTGCCGGTGCACACGAGCAGGATGTTCATGCCCTAAACCTAGGGCGAGTCACGGTGCCATCGAACCGGCGCGCCGTCGCAGTTCGTCGCGCGGAATGGCGCCTTCGCGCACGAGCCGCGGGACGTGGCCTGTGCAGTCGACCAGTGTCGACGGCGGCACGTTGCCGAGCACCCCGCCGTCGAGCACCAGCAGCGTGCCGGCATCGATCGCGTCGGCGAACGAATCCGCGATCGCTTCGGGACCCGGAGCGGCGGGTGAACCGGCGCGATTGGCGGATGTCGACGTGAGTGGCGCCCCGAGTCCGCCGATCAATCGCGCGACCTCCCGATGCGATGTCCAGCGCACCGCGATCCCGCCCTCCGGTCCTCGCAGCCGATCCGGCAGTCGCCCCTCACCGCCGCGCAGCACGAGGGTGAGCGGTCCCGGCCAGAACTCGCGCGCGAGGATGCGTGCGTGCGCATTCAGCGCGAGGCCGGTGGCCTCGAGCATCTCGAGTCCGTTGACCAGCAGCAGGAACGGTTTTCCCGCGGGGCGTCCCTTGAGCTCGGCGAGTGCATCGAGTGGAGCATCGGACGCGAGGGAGCCAAGACCGTAGACAGTTTCCGTGGGATACGCGAGAAGCTTTCCGCGCGCGAGATGCGGCCGGACCACCGGCAGCGCGGCGTCGACATCGGCAGCGCTCTGGAACGGCAGGATCATGGCTGGCTCGCGTACCACTCGGCAAGCGCGAGATCGTGCGCCGTCGTGATCTTGAAATTGCGCGGCGAACCGGGGATCAGCTCGACGGGCTCACCGAGTCGTTCGACCAGCATCGAATCATCGGTGACGTTCAGCGTTTCTTCGAGCCCGGCGGCATGTGCGCGCTCCAGGACGTTTCGCGGAAACGCCTGTGGTGTCTGTGCGCACCAGAGTCCGTGCCGGTCGACGGTCGACAGCACGCGTCCGAAATCATCGGTGCGCTTGATGGTATCGGGTATCGCGAGTGCCGGAACCGCACTCCGTCCGCGCCGCGCGGCCGCGATTCCCGCGTCGATGAGCTCGCGCGCGGGAAAGGGACGCGCGCCGTCGTGCACGAGGACGTTGACGCAGTCCGTTGGGAGTGCGGCGAGACCGGCGATCACGGAATAGCGTCGTTCAGCGCCGCCCGCCGCCACGGTCAATCGTGCGCCGACATGCGGTGCCAGCCATGTGGGCGGAGAAGCAGCATCAGCCGCGGGAAGCACGACGACGATGTGCGCGATGTCGGGATGCGACGCGAACGGACGAATGGCGTGCAGCAGCACAGGCATGCCGGCAACGAGCTGGTACTGCTTGGGAATCTCGCCGCCGAATCGCGTCGCACTTCCCGCCGCGACGATGACGGCGCCGGTGTCAGGCGGCAAGTGCGCGCACCAGCTCTTCAACGTGGTCGAGCCCACGATGCGTCATGCCGGGCACGCGCGCGGTCGATCGCACCGATCCGTACGCTTCGGCGAATCCGAGTCGCGCGGCTTCGCCGAGACGGCGCTCGAGTCCGCTGATCGGACGCACCTCGCCGCCGAGGCCGAGCTCTCCGACGAACAGCGCGCGCGCCGGAGTCGGGCGATCGTGCATCGAGGAGAGCAGCGCCGCGGCCACTGCGAGGTCCGCGCCTGGTTCGTTGAGGCGAACACCTGCCGTGACCTGAACGAACACATCGCGCGTGGCGAATGAGGCACCGGCACGCCGCTCGAGGACGGCGAGAATCACCGCTAGGCGGCGAGGATCGAGCCCCGTCGCGACGCGCTGCGGCGTACCGTACCCCGATGGCGCAGTGAGAGCCTGTACTTCGACGAGGACCGGCCGGGTTCCTTCCATGAGTGCGGTGACGGCACTCCCGGGCGTGCTTTCACCGCGCGCCGCGAGAAACACCGCCGATGGATTGGCAACCGCGAGGAGCCCGCGCTCGGTCATCTGGAAGACGCCCAGTTCGTCGACCGAGCCGAACCGGTTCTTGGTGGCGCGAAGCAGTCGGTAGTCGAGCGAAGCTTCGCCCTCGAAGTAGAGCACGGTATCGACGATGTGCTCGAGCGTCTTCGGCCCCGCGATGCTGCCACCCTTGGTGACGTGACCGACGACGATGACGGCGACGCCGGAGTCCTTCGCGAATCGCATCAGCAGCCCGGCGCACTCGCGCACCTGACCGACGTTGCCGGGCGCGCTCTCCAGCGCCTCGGTGTACACCGTCTGGATCGAATCGAGCACGAGGACCGAGGCGTCCATCACCCGCGCGGACTGCAGGACCGATTCCAGCCGCGTCTCGCCCACAACGCGCACCTGCCCCGCCTCGTCACCCAGGCGGTCGGCGCGAAGACGAAGCTGTTCGGCGGACTCTTCGCCGCTGGCGTAAAGGACAGCTCGCCCGCTCCCTTCGAGCCGTGCGGCCGCCTGCAGCAGGAGTGTCGACTTGCCGATCCCGGGCTCGCCACCGATCAGCGTCATCGATCCGGGGACGATCCCGCCGCCGAGGACGAAATCGAGTTCCGGGAGACCGGTGCTCCAGCGTTCGATCTCCGCGGCGGCGACGTCGCGCAACCGGATGATCGAGGCCGGTGCGGCCGCGATACGTGACCGGCCACGGTCCTGCGCTTCGACCGGCTCTTCGGCGACGCTGTTCCATTCGCCGCACGACTCGCAGCGTCCGGTCCACTTGGGGTGGTCGTGTCCGCACTCGGCACAGCGCCACACTGACCGGGCGCGCGCCATCACGCCTCCCGTTCGGTGCGGCTGTCGAAGCGGGTGTATTGCTTGTGAAAATGCAGGTCGATGTGACCGGTCGGCCCGTTGCGGTGCTTGGCGACCAGAATGTCGGCCTTCCCTTCGAGCGATTCGCCCTTGTCATCCGCCTTGTCGCGAAGGTCCTTGTACATCTCGGGGCGGTGGATGAAGATCACGATGTCGGCGTCCTGCTCGATGGCGCCGGAATCGCGGAGGTCGGAGAGCACCGGCGTCCGCTCGCCGCCGCGCTGCTCGGACGCACGCGAAAGCTGCGACAGTGCGATAACCGGCATCGCCAGCTCGCGCGCGAGGCTCTTCAGTGACCGCGAGATGTCGGAGATCTCCTGCACGCGGTTGTCGGAGTACTCCGGGCTTCGCATCAGCTGGAGATAATCGACGATGACCATCCGGACGTCATTTTCCGCACGCAGGCGGCGTGCTTTCGAACGCATCTCGAGCAGCGTCAGCGCAGGTGTATCGTCGATCCAGACGGGACAGTTCTGCAGGATACCGGCGGCGCGGGCCAGCTTGGTGAAGTCGGTGTCGCGCAGGGATCCCCGCCGAACCGCCTGTGAATCGACGCGGGCTTCCGAACAGAGCATGCGCTGCACCAGCGCGTCCTTCGACATTTCCAGCGAAAAGATCGCGACGCCGAATCCCTTCTCCGCGGCGTTGGTCGCCATGTTGAGACAGAACGCCGTCTTGCCCATCGAGGGACGCGCCGCAACGATGATGAGTTCGGACGCCTGGAACCCGCTGGTCATCTCATCGAGATCGACGAAGCCGCTCGGCACGCCGGTGAGCGCGCTCCCCTTCCCCTGCAACGACTCGATCCGCTCCATCGTGGGCCACAGCATCTCCTTGATGCGCGTGAACCCCGCCTCGCGGCGCTGCTGGCCGATCGTGAAGATCTTTCCTTCGGCACTGTCGAGCAGTTCGCCGGCGGTCGCCTTGCCGTCGTAGGTCGCGGTGATGATCTGCGTCGCGGCCTCGATCAGGTGACGCTGGATGGCCTTGTCGCGGAGGATCCGCGCGTGGTATTCGAGGTTGGCTGCCGTGGGGACGGAATTGACGAGTTCGTCGAGGTACGTCACGCCGCCCGCGGCCTCGAGATCGCCGCGACGCATCAGTTCATCGCGCAGCGTGATGTAATCGATCACCATGCGCTGTTCGAGCAGGCTGCGCAGCGCGCGGAAAAGACGGCGATGCCCTTCGCGGTAGAACATCGTGTCATCGACGAGCTCCGCCGCGCGCAACGCGGCGTCGCCGTCGATGATCATGGCGCCGAGGACCGCCTGTTCCGCTTCCTGGCTCCAGGGCACACCGCGCCCCTGGAACGGATCAGGCGTCGCGGTCGAGGAGCTGTCGGGCAATACGAACGTCATCCCAGGCGGGCCGTTTCCAGTTCGGGTTGCGAAGCAGTGCTGCGGGATGGTACGTCACGACAAGCGGAGTTCCGTTCCACTGATGCACCTTCATGCGCAGGTTGCCGAGCGACATCTTGACGCCGAGAAGCGCCTCGGCCGCCGTACCGCCAAGCGCAAGAATAACCTTCGGATGGACGAGTTCGATCTGGCGCCGCAGAAACGGCATGCACTCGTCGCGTTCTTCGGGCAGCGGCACCCGGTTCTTTGGCGGCCGGCACTTCACCACGTTGGCGATATATACATCGCCGCGCGGAAGCCCGATGGCGGCGAGCATCTTGTCGAGGAGTTCGCCCGCGCGCCCGACGAACGGCCGCCCGGAAAGGTCCTCGCTCTCGCCGGGTCCCTCGCCGATGACCATGAGTCTCGCGTGTGGATTCCCCTCGCCCGGGACGGAATTGGTCCGCGATGCGCCAAGCGGGCACTGGCGGCATTGTGCCGCCGCGGCGGCGATGTCGTCGAGCGATTTCCAGATACCCGGTGCCGGCGGAGTGACGATCGGCAGCCCCGGCCCGGGGATCTCCGGCGCGTCCTTCCGCCAGTCAACCGCTTCGAGCGCAGTAGTAGTCTCCGATCCGGCGAGTGCGACCGGCTTCGGTTCGGCTTCAGCGTGTTGTTCCGGCGCCGGCGGCGGGGTGTTTGCGATGGCGGCCGGGGATTGCCTGTCGCCGGAAACGGAGCGGGCGCGTGCAACCGGAACGGCGTCGAGAATTGCCTCGCTGCCGCCAAGATCCTCCTGGACCGCGAGCCAGCGGCGGATCGGATCACGCACGGTAGCACTCGACGGCGTCGAGAATTGCCGCGGCGATCCGGGCCTTGCTGCGCAGTGGAACGTGCTCGGTGTGACCGTTGCGGTCGACGATGGTCACGGCGTTGGTGTCGACATCGAAGCCGGCGCCCGGCTCGAGCGCATCATTGATCACGATCATGTCGAGCTTCTTGCGCTCGAGTTTCCGCGTTCCCTTCGCAACGGCATCCCCGGTTTCGAGCGCAAAGCCGACAACGGTAAGCCCCGCGGGACGGTCAGCGAGCGTAGCAGTGAGAATGTCGTCAGTGGCCGATAGCTCGAGAGTGGGCGCGCCGGCGTTCCGCTGCAACTTCTCGACGGACGAGGACGCCGGCCTGAAGTCCGCGGGCGCAGCCGCCATGATCAGCACGTCGGCGTCTCGCAGATGCTGCTGCACCGCTGTGAACATGTCGGAGGTGCTGTCGACGTTGACGACCCGCACTCCAACAGGATGCGGTTGAGCCGCAGCACCGCTGATCAGCGTCACTTCCGCGCCGCGAAGCCACGCTTCTTCCGCGAGACGATACCCCATCTTCCCGCTCGAGCGATTGGTGATCACGCGCACCGGATCGATCGCCTCGCGCGTTGGTCCGGCGGTGACAACGACCGTGCGTCCAGCGAGCGGTCCGCCGTTACGGACAATTCGCCCGGCATGCGCCATGATGGTCGCGGGTTCGGACATCCGCCCCGCCCGCTCGGACGGTCCCTCCGCGAGGTCGCCGATTTCCGGACCGACGAAGTTCCATCCGGAAGCAGCAAGCGCCTGGATGTTTCGCGCCGTGGCGTCGCTGGCATACATCTGGTCGTTCATTGCTGGCGCCGCGAGGACCGGCGCGGTGCGGGCCAGCAGCGTCGCAGTGAGCAGGTCGTCGGCGATGCCGGCCGCCGCGCGCGCGAGAAGTGATGCGGTCGCCGGAGCGACGATGATGAGATCGGATTGCTGGCCGACGGTGACGTGATCGAGGGCGGCGTCGCGGGCCCAGAGCGAGGTCCGGACCGGACGCCTCGTGACCGCTTCGAATGTCGGCGGTCCGATGAATTCCGTGGCGCCGCGCGTCATCACGACGTCAACAAGCGCACCGGCCCGCGAAAGCTCGCGGGCCAGCGTCACCGACTTGTAGGCCGCAATCCCCCCGGAAACACCGAGGACGACCCGGCGGCCCTCCCACATCTCAGGCGTCGGTGCGACGGCGGCGAAGCTCGCGATACGTGAGCTCGCCGCTGGTCAGCTTCTGCAGGGAGAGAGTCGTGAGTTTCTTGACGCCTTCGGCCTGCTGCCAGCCGGCGACCGCATCACGGGGAAACTCGTTGAGGTAGCGCGCAAACTTCGCGGCGACGAGCACACCCCGGTACTTCGATCCGGTCTCGCGCGCGACTTCCTGCGGCGTGAAGATTTCCATGGTCCAGCCTCCTTGTTCAGCGCGGCCCGCTGCCGCGATGCAATTCGTTGCTGACTTCCGCCCGAAGGCGATCGAGCACCACCGCCACATCCCGCTGCCGTCCCGTGCGCCGCGATTCGGAATCGAGAATCGATTCGACGGCACGGACCGCCGTTTCCACATCCTCGTTGACGACGATGAAGTCGTATTCCACCGCCGCACCCAGCTCATCGATCGCGCGCTGCAGCCGCGACTGGATCACGGCGTCATCTTCCGTCGCCCGGGCGCGCAGCCGCTCGGCGAGTATCGCCCCGGTGGGCGGCACGATGAAGATCAACACCGCGTCCGGATACCGCTCGCGCACCTGGCGCGCGCCCACGACCTCGATGTCGAGCAGCACGTGCTGCCCGCCGTGGGTGACGCGGATGAACTCGCTCGCCAGCGTGCCGTACCGATGCCCGTTGTACGTCGCGTGCTCGACGAATTCACCGCGTTCCACGCGCTCCGCGAACTCGGCCTCGCCCATGAAATGGTACGCCGTTCCGTCCACTTCACCGGGCCGCGGCGGCCGTGTCGTCGCGGACACCGAATATCCGCAGTCCGCGCGCTCGGCGACCAGCCGCCGCGTGATGGTCGACTTGCCGCCACCGGACGGCGACGATATCACGACGATGAGCGGGGTCATTCGAGATTCTCCAGCTGTTCGCGGATCTTCTCGAGTTCCGATTTCATCGCCACCACTTCGTGCGCGATCGTCGCGTCGTTCGCCTTGGCGCCGATCGTGTTCACTTCCCGTCCCATCTCCTGCGCGACAAAGCCGAGGTGCTTTCCCAGCGGCCCGTCCCGGCGAATCGCCTCTCGCGCCGCATCGAGGTGCGCCCGGAACCGGACCAGCTCCTCGGTGATGTCGAGGCGGTCGGCGGCGAGCGCAATCTCCTGCGCGACGCGGAAGTCCTCGATCTCCCGGCCATCGAGAAGATGCTTTACGTGCGCCGCGAGCCGGTCGCGCTCGCGAATCACGCGCATCGGTGCCAGCGCTCCGATCGCATCGGCGCCTCGTTCGAGTCCGTCGAGCCGTGCCGCGATCTCGGCGATCAACACTGCTCCCTCGCGGGCCCGCGCCGCGCGGCACGAGCCGGACGCCGCCGCCACGATCGGCGCGAGCGCGGTCCACGCCACCGGGTCGGGATCGTGGCCCCGCGACGCGCCGAGCAGTTCCGGATGCCGCGCCACGAGCTCGACGGTCACGTCGCCCGCCAGTCCATACCGCTCCCTGAGCAGGCGCAACGCCGCCACGAGCGGTGCGGCGCGATCGACGTCGATGGCGGCTTCGACCCGGTGCGAATCGACCCAGTGAACCGCGACGTTGACGTGCCCGCGCTCGAAATCGCGGCGGAGCGCCTCCCGCAATTCTCCCTCAAGCGGAGCGAACTCCGAAGGCAATCTCGTCGCCAGGTTGAACCAGCGGTGATTGACCGTCCGGATCTCGACGCGCGCCCGCCGGCCAGCGATCTCGCCCTCGGCGGTGCCGAATCCGGTCATGCTGAGCGCCAAACCGCCCCCGATCGGGAGAAAGCCTTCAAAGATAGCCGTGGCGAGCTAGTTGGTGAATTCCCAGCGGATGCCGTAGGTGCTGCCCAGTTCCTGGATCCGGTACCCGGGCACGTACCCGGTGCGCACGGCGCGCAGGTTGGACCGGTCGTAGTAGGCGATGAACGGCCCGAGCTTGAGCTGCAGGAGACCGCGAAAGAACAGGGCCCCCGGCAGGACGATCGGGAGCCCGGCCGCGTCGCGGCCACCGACGCCGGCGCTCCAGCTGTCGAGCACCCCCTGCACCTTGAGCTCGAAGATGCCGCTCGGAAAGTTGTGCAGGAAGCGCGACCGGATCGTCGCGGTCGACAGCGCGTGGTGCGGCGGAACGCCGTCGGGAAGCGCTCCGTTGAGCGGGTGCTCGTAGCGGCTCTCCAGCGTGAACCATCGCAGGGGCGCCAGCCTCGCGTGTACCGTCAGCCAGTCGGTGCGCGGCAGCGGCGCGTAGCCCGCGATCGCCAGGAATTCCGGATACGCCGTGGGACGCCACGCATCACTGCGAGTGTAGCCGCCGTCCAGCGAGAGCCGCGGGGAATCGAACCCGGCCGTGACCTGATAATCCGTGAATCTCTGCGGCGTGTCATCGCGAATCGTCGGCGTGTCGACACGGCTACCATCGCTCACGCTTGCGCCCACGCGGAATCCTGCGGGCAACGTGACGCCGATCCGGCCGGTGGCCCAATGGCTGCTGCGATCGTTCCGGTGCACCTGGGCGACAAGCTGCAACGATGCACTCAGGCGTTCATCGGGCGCCCAACCAAGGTCCGCGCGCGCGTCGAGCGGAGTCCAGCGCATGTAATGCCATGCGTTCAGCTGCGCCGACCAGAGTGGGCGCCGCAACGCGGCCGTCGCGCCGAAGAGTCCCACGGATTCATGCCCAGGCGTGGAATCACTGCTCCACGAAGTGCGCGCGGCGAAGAGGTCGAGCGACCGGCCGAGCCCATCGGCGCGATCGTGCCACGACAGCCGGAGCTGCGCGTCGTTGCGGGTTCCCTTGACCTGACGGCTCAGCGTGTCGTCCGTCTCGTCATCGAGCAGAAGGTTGCGGGTGATGGCATTCGTGATGAATTGCGCCTGCACGCCAAAGTGCGGCGTGGGGACATAGCCGAGCTGCAGCCATCCAGTCGCGAGCGTGTTGCCGCCCGTTCCACCGCCGTTGGGATTGAGATTGAGATAGTCCGCGGCCAGTGCGACACCCAGGCCACCGGGATAGCGCTCCTCGAAGGAGCCGAAATACCGGGCCGCGCCGCGATCTCCCTGCCCCGCCCCGATCTTGGTGCGCGGCGACTGCACGTCGTGACGTCGCGTGAACATCGACACGCGCAACAACGACGGTGAGATCTCCACTTCAACGCGATCGAGAATCTGCAGCGTCGTCGTGGCGGGATCCCACGCGACGGAATCGGGACCGATGGGAAGGATCGGAACGCCGTCGCGAACGTATTCGACGGATCCGGCGGCACGGCCGAAGTAATCGATGAGAACCGGACCGCCGAACCAGTCGCCGCGTGCGAGCGACACGCCGGGAATGCGCTCGAGAAGCTCGCCGAGATCGAGCGCGGCCGCCCAGTCGATTGAATCGCGGGTGAACACCACGCGGGTTCCCGCCGGCTGAAGCGGGCCCGTCCCGGGAATCGGTAGCGGGGCGAGTTGCACGCGCTGCTTCGCCTGTGCCCTGAGAAGTCGTTCGGTCTCCGAGAGGGTATCCGGCTTCTTGCGCAGTGAATCGACCCTGCTCGTATCGGGCGGCCGATTGACCACCGGCTCCTGCGCGCGAGCAGTGCGGGCGGCACACAACGTCGCGGCGATCACGACGGCGACGAGCCCGCGCATCGAGTCGTTCAGCGGCGTGCGAGCAGGAACTCGGCGAAGAGGCGAACCATGATTCCAGTCGGCCCCTTCACCTGCGTGGGCGGCTCGCGTTCGGTGTATGCGGTTCCCGCGATATCGACGTGGGCCCACGGATAGCCCTCGACGAATTCGCGGAGAAACCACCCCGCGGTGATGCTTCCCGCCGCGCGGCCGCCGGAGTTCTTGACGTCGGCGATGTCGGACTTGATGATGTCGCGGTATTCGTCCCAGAGCGGGAGTTCCCACACGCGTTCGTCGGCGGCCTCGCCGGCCGCCGTCACCGCATCCATCAGCGCGCGATCGGTGCCCATCAATCCACTCGCGGTATGACCGAGTCCGATCACGATCGCTCCGGTGAGCGTGGCGCAGTCGATCACCGCAGCGGGTGAGTAGCGTCGCGCCCACGACAGCGCATCGGCAAGGATGAGCCGGCCCTCCGCGTCGGTGTTCACGACTTCGATCGACTTGCCGAAGTGTGAACCGACGACATCTCCCGGCTTGTACGATGTTCCCGACGGCATGTTCTCCGCGAGCGGGATCAATCCGACGACGTGACACGCCGGACGCAGGCGTCCGAGCGCCTCGAACGTCCCGAGCACCGCGGCGGCGCCGGACATGTCGAACTTCATGTCCTCCATGTTCTGCGCGGGCTTGATCGAAATGCCGCCGCTGTCGAACGTGACGCCCTTCCCGACGAGAACAACCGGTGCACTCTTCGCGCCCTCGTATTCGATCGCGATGAATCGCGGCTCGAGGGCGCTTCCCTGCGCAACCGCCATGAGCGCCTTCATCCCTGCATCGATGATCGCCGCCTTGTCGAGCACGGTGATCGAAAATCCGTGACGCCCGGCGAGCTCGCGTGCGCGCTCAGCCACAAACTCCGGTGTACAGGTATTGCCGGGGAGCACCTGAAGACCGCGGGTGAACGACTGACCGGCTGCGATTGCGTTGCCCCGCTCGATCCCCTGCGCAAACGGCGCACTCTCCTCTGAGGTGATCACCTCGCAGCGCTCGAACAGCGGACGGGGATTTTCGGATGGCCGCTTGAGATCGGGATAATGCCAGGCGCCGAACGGAATGCCCTCCGCGACGCACTGCCCGACACGCTCGGGTTCGACGGCGGGAGCGCATCCAGGTGGCATCCACACGGCCGCTGCTGTGGCGCCGATGGTCCGCGCGCGCTTTCCGGCGATCATTGCCGCACGGCGAACCAGCGCATGGGAAACCTTCGCGGCATCGCCCATCCCCACCAGCAACACGCGTTCGATTCCGCCCGCGGGATAGAGAAGTGCGGTTTCGTCCTTTGCGCCGGTGAAATCGCCCGACGCCCAGCAGCGAGAGATCACGCCACCGACGGCCTTGTCGACACCGGCGAGCGTCGCCGGCATGGAACCCTTTGAGACGGGCAGGATGAGCAACGGAGTCTTGAGCGCGGCGGGGTCCGCCACACGGTGAGTCAGGACGAGCGACATGGAACTCCCGGATCGATCGCCGACGCCTGCGGCGTCTGCGTGTGCACCAAAAACGTGGCAGGCAAAATAGTCGGGACGGCAGTCAGGGACATTCCGCGATACGGGACTCCAGGCGGCGCCGCTGGCCGGGTGTCAGCATTTCCGTGGCGACAAGGCGACGCCGCGCCCTGGCAGGAAACGCATACCCCCGTGCGTCGGCGGCGATCCATCGCCGCGATTCGAGCACGTCGAGCGCCGCGTCGCGCCGCTGCTCGTCGAGCTGGGTGAGGCGCCCGATGCGCTCCGCCGAAAATGGCTCGTCGAGCAGGGCCGCGAAGGTGAGCACGGCTCGCGCGTCATCATCGAGGCGCCGGAACGCGAGGCGAATCGCCGCGATGAGCGGTACGGGAACCGCCGATGGGAGCGTGGAATCGAGTGTCCGGTCGGGAGCCGGCCATGTCCGGTCGAGCGACAGACCATCCTTCACGGCAGCGAGGAGGTCGACGGCAATAGATGGATATCCGGCCGATTCGGCGTGCAGGCGGCGCGCGAGACGGGACCGAGCATCGGCATCCCAGTCGAGCGAATGCTCGATGAGCCGTTCGACGTCGTGGTGCGACCACGGTTCCAGCCGCAGCGCGACGCCGGTCACGTCATTGCCCGCGCGCAGCATCAGGTCGTCAGCTGTCGCGCCGGGATTCTCGGAGTTGATGGCGAGCATCATCGTGACCGGGAAGCCGTCGAGTTCGCGCAGCAACGCCAGCAGCCATTGCAGCTCGTCAGGATGAAGCCGCTCGGCATCATCGACCGCGAGGAAGACCGCGCGCTCCTCGGCGGCCGCGCGGATGATCGCCGCGAAGGCTTCGCGCAACGACAGGGTGCCGTCCGTTTCAGCCTGGCGGAAGCGGTCACTCCAATCCGGAAGGCGTGCCGCGAATGCACCGATGGCGGACGGCGCCGCGGCCGCCGCGCCCGGTGCCTGGTGCAGTCCCGCTCGCGCGAGGCCGAGCACCGCGGCGTTGCGATCGCCGGAGTCGACATCGAGCGCACGCATCGCGAGCACGGTTGCATCCGCGAGAAGCGCGCGCGCGCAGAGTTCTTCGTGCACGCGAGATCGGCCCGCACCCGAGGCGCCGGTGACGATCAGGAGCGCCGGATCGGACCGCGCGGCCGCATCGCGCCCGGTGCGAATCAGCTTCTCCATCAGCGTGTCACGGCCGATCAGCGCGGGTCGCGTGTCGATGGGTGCCACCTCCGCCCCGGCACGGCGGCCCTGCTCGCGCGCCACGCGCGCGAGGAGCGCGCCAACACCATCGCCGGTACTCACACCGAGATCGTCCTGCACACGCGCGCGATACGCGGCACCGAACTGCAGCGCCGCCGCCCGGTCTCCGCGCAACCAGTACGCCCGGATCATCGCCGTCGCTCCGGCTTCGCTGTACGGGTCGAGCTGCATCGCGCGCTCGGCACACCGCAGCGCCTCGTTGGCGTCGCCGCAATCTTCGGCTTTCGACGCCGCGTCGATGAGCACGGCGACCATGCGATCGCGCCAGCGAAGTCGCTCGGCCTCGAGCCATCGATCAAACTCCTCGGCGCCGGCCACAGCGAAGCCTTCGCAGAACGCGCCGGAAATCATCGCAGCCGCGCCGGCCGGATCGCTGCCCACCACTGCGGTGAACCGGTCGGTGTCCAGGACTGGCGCAGCCACCCAGCTTACATGATCGATCGAGGTCTCGATCGCCCCCTCACCCGCGGCGCGACGGATGACACGCAACGCTTCGTTGAGCGAGTGTCGCGCCGACTTGTCGTCCTTGTTGGCCCAGAGCAGGCCGATCAGCTGGTCGCGCGTCCGCCGCCGTTCCGGCGCAAACCAGAGCGTCAGCATCAACGCGACGTTCTTGCGCCAGAGCAATTCGCCGGGCGGTGGATTTCCATCGACACGAATCTCCGGCGTTCCGAGGAGACGCGCGGTGATCACCGGTGGCATTGCTGCGCGCCTGCGTTGACCCGCGCCCTGAGTGCCGCGAGTGACGACTCCGCGCCACTCCACAAGGTGGACACGCGTGCGAGCAGCTTGCACGCGCGCTGCGTCTCCCCCAACCGAAGCAGCAGTTCGGCGCGCAGGAGGCGCCCGACGCCGGAGAGCGCCGCGTCCATCTCACCCTGTTGCGGTTCGCGGCTCGGCCATCCCTGGATGTCATTGTTTTCATACCAGAGCAGCTCTGCGGCGGCCGCGCCCGTATTACCGCGCTGGAGTTCCCACGCGCCGCGACTCAGGTACATGAACGCCCGCACCAGCGGGCCGCGAAAAAGATCGTGATCGGCATCGGTGACGCGCCGGATCGATCGCGACAATGCAAGTGCCGAATCCGGATTCCCGGCCGAGCCGAGCCGGATGGCATCCGCTAGCGCCGCAAGTTCCATTGCAACCTCGCCGCCGCTCTTGCTGTGCAGCATCGCGACCAGGCTGTCGCGTTCGTGAACCGCTCCGCGTGCTCCGGCGTCGACCAGAAGCGTCCACGCCGCGCGCGGCCAGAACGCGTCGTCGGCCGCGATCGCGCGCAACGTATTGCGACCCGCGTCACGCTGATCGCTCGAGAGGTCGATACCCGCGCCCGGCAACAACGGCAGCAGCACACGCCACTCTGCGGCTTCGAGACGGAATCCCCGGTCATGCGGGACGCGCGCGGCAGCGCTGTCCAGCTTGGCGAGCGCGGCGAGCGGACGCCCGAGCAGCAGCAGCGCGGTGGATTGCGCGGCGTACGCGCTCGCACGCATCGAATCGGTCGCCGACTTCGAACGCTGCAGCGCATTGCCGATCGCGAGCTGATCCTGTGGGTCGTCGACTTCGAGTCCAAGGCGGACGGCCTGATGCAGCGTCGCCAACATCGGGGGTTTCGCGATCATCAGCATGATCGCGCGCGCGGGCGCCGCGAGCCAGCGTTGAAAGCGGCCGTGCACCGCGAGCCATAGCATGTCGGACCAGTTGTCGCCGGGATACGCCTTGGTCTTCCGGCGTGCAAGCTGTTCGACCGCGAGATCGCGGTCGCCGAGGCGAACAAGGCCCCACACCGTCTGGGTGTATGTGGTCGCCTCGTCGAGCACCGGAAAGTGTTCGGCGAGGCTGCGAAACGAGTCGACACCTTCCCGGAGTGACCGACCCACGAGGGGCCCGCGACTGAAGAGTTCGTTGGCGTACATCTCACGGACGGTGGGATAGTCCGGAAATAGCCGCGCCAGTGAATCGTAGCGTGCGAGGCGACGTTCTATGTCGAGCTCGAGGTGAGTGCGCGCCAGCTCGTTGAGCGGAACCGGGAACCGCGAAGCGAGCCGTGCCAGCTCGGTTTCGAACGGTTGTCGCTGCCACTCGAGCGCGAGCAGGCGACCCCAGGCCGCGGGAAAGAAGAGCGTGTCCCGATTCCACGACTCGGTGAACTTCGCCTGCGCCTGTCCCCAGTCGCCGCGCTGGAACAGCAGTTGGCCGGCGAACCAGGCATCGATCGCCTGCCGGTTCGGGAACATCTCGATCTGGCGGAAGTCCGTCACCTGCTGCGGAAATTTCCGGTTCATGATCGAATCGGCGATGGCGCGCCCCCACATCGCCACGTCACCGGCGGGACGCGGCACGCGAAGCACTTCACCGTGCATGCTGTCCGACAATTCGACCTCAACGGTGTCGGCCTGGCCGTCGTGCGACATCACCCGGCCGGTGACAACGGTGTTCGAGATCCGCATCGCCGCATCGACGTCGAGACGGCTGGCGCGAGCCCACGCGATCGCACCGGCGGGAATCGGTGCGAGTTCGAGCTGGATCGCGGTGTATTTGGCGAGCTGGAATCCGATGTCGTCGGCACCACCGCGAAAGGGAACCACGGCGATCGCCGACCGCGGACGGCGCGCCGCGAGCGCGGCATTCGCCCGACCGGTGATGATGGTGCGCAGCGCGAGCACGGCCGCGACCGTGAGCGCGCCGACGATCAACCCCGGCGCGATGCGGCCGATTCCACGACCGGAAGCGGCGATCGCGCGCCTGAATGCGACCGCGCTCTTCCAGCGCCGAGCCGGATCGGCCTGCAGCGCTCCGCGCAGCGCGCGCCGCAGGTAGCGCGGCACGTCGTGCCACGCCCGCGAATCCGTGCCAATCGATGCATCCCACCGCCGGCCGCTCGAAGCTTCGAACAGCGTGGCGCCGAGCGCGTAGATGTCGCTGCGTTCGGTGGCATCGAGGCCGGCGCGCTGTTCTGGCGCCATGTAGCGGAGCGTTCCGACCAGCTGATCGGCTTCGGTGAGCGTGCTCTCGCCGGAGGCGTCGAGCAGCGCGACGCCGAAGTCGGCGAGCAGCACGCGACCGCTCTGCAGGAAGACGTTGGCGGGCTTGATGTCGCGATGGATGACGCCGTGCGCGTGCGCATGCTCGAGCGCGCTCGCGAGATCGAGGCCGATCCGTCGCACCTCGTTCCAGCGCATCGGTCCGCGGCGCAATCGCTCCGCGAGCGAATCGCCGTCGACGCGCGGCATCACGAACCAGAGCAGGTCGCTTGACTGCTGCGCCTCGAGCACCGGGATGATGTGCGGATGCAGCAGACGGGCGAGCAGGCGGGCTTCGCGAAGGAAGCGTTCGACCGCAACCGCGGTGGCACGCTCGGGCGGGAGAATCTTGACCGCCACCGATCGCCCGAGCGTGGTGTCGCGCCCTTCGTAGACCACGCCCATTCCGCCGGAACCGAGCTCACGCTCGATGGTATAGCGCGGCGCCAGAGCGGTTGCGAGCCGTTCCCGGGTATCGGGCATGGGCGACCTGAACGCGAGTGACGTCCGGAGAACCGACTCGCAAAGTATACGGCGAATTCCCGGGGGCCGCTTGACTGCCGCTTGACGGCGAGGGGTGAACCTGATGGCGCATCAGGCCACTCACTCATACTCTGGAGGATCGAATGCGCAGGTCACTCGCCGTGCTGGGGATCATCACGCTGGCCGCAGGCTGCAGCCCCGATACGCTCCCCATTCCCCCCGTTGCCGCCAGGGTCGACGCGGCGCCCAGCCAGAAGGCGCTCACCGTATTCAGCCAGAACCTGTACATTGGCGCCGACGTCGACGTCGTTCTCGCGTCGTCACCCGAGAACCTGCAGGCGAACCTGTTCACCGCGCTGCAGACGTTCGCCGCGACCAACTATCCCGAACGCGCGGATGCGATCGCGGCGTACATCGCGCGCCAGCTCCCCGATGTGATCGCGCTCAACGAGGTCAGTACGATCGACATCGCCGGACTCGGCCCGTTCTTTCCCGACACGCACGTCGACTTTCTCGCGATCCTGCAACAGGCGATCGCGGCGCACGGCGCGGACTATGTGCTCGCGGGTGAAGTCGCCAACATTGACGCGACGCTGGCGCTCGGTGGTCCGACGATTCGCCTGCAGGATTTCGACGCCGTTCTCGTGCGCCGCGGCGTCGCGTTTGGCAATACGCACACCGGCAACTACGCGGCGCACGTTCCGGTGGTGCTCGCCGCCGGGACGGTCGATCTTCGCCGCGGTTACGTGACGGTCGACATCACCGAGGACGGCAGGACGGTGCGCTTCGTCGCGAGCCATTTCGAGCCGCAGGAAACATCGCTGCCGCTCCAGCTGGCGCAGTCCGCGGAACTCATCTCGGTGCTGGATGATTCGCCGTACCCGGTCGTCATCGCGAGCGACCTCAACACCAATCCCGCCGCGACCGGTCCGACCACCTACACGCAGCTACTCGCTGCCGGATTCCAGGACGCCTGGTTGTCGCGCAACGACATGCGCCCGAGCGCGGGATTGACCTGCTGCCAGAATCCCGATCTCCAGAATCCGATGTCGGCGCTATTCAAGCGGATCGACCTCGTCATGGTGCGGCCCGAAGGAAAAGCGCACCGTTCGACAATTCGGCCCGTCGGGTTCACGCTCTTCGGCGACCAGAGCAGCGAGCGGACCGCGAGCGGCCTGTGGCCGTCGGACCACGCGGGACTCTTTGCGACGATGGAATGGAAGAAGCTTGGAAACTGAGGATGCCCAAGGTGGGACTCGAACCCACAATCCCTTGCGGGAAGCGGATTTTGAGTCCGCCGCGTATACCGTTCCGCCACTTGGGCCGTGAACAAAGATAGGCGCGGCGGCCTATTCTCCGCCCATCGGTTCCACCGGCAGCGCCGCCGCGCGCTGCTGCTGCAGCTCACGCATCTTCTGAAGCAGCTGATCGCGCAGCAGCTGGAACTGTCCGCACTGGACCGGTGTGAGAAAGCCGCAGAGCTCGCGCATTTCGTCACGCATGGCTTCGGCCTGCGCCACGTGGTTGGTGTTGAGCGCCTCGACCAGCCTCGCCGCGCTGTCGGGATTCGCCGCAACCCCGATGCGGTACTGCGAATTGAGCGACTGGTGCAGTTCACGATCTTCCTGCTCGAGCGCAGCACGCTTGGCGGCCCATGACGACACGACCCGCTGGAACCGCGGGAGCTGCTCGGGGGTGAGCGCCATCACGTTCATCGCCCGGCGCATGAACGCCTGATCGATCTGCTGCATGAGTTGCGCACGGGGCGGACGAACCACGCCACCCCTGCCGGCGACTCGCCCCTGCGCGGCGAGCGGTGCAGCGGCAATGACGAGGATCGCCAGGTGTCGGTACGCGGTCATTCGGCTCCTCCTTCTGCTTGCAGCAGTTGCTCGAGTTCGCTGTCCGTCAGGTCGCCAAGGTGCGGCACGAGTCCATGTCCCACATCGTGCACCGACGGCGAAATGGACTGGAGTACCGCGACGAGATCGCTGTCGTCGAGACCGCCAAGCTCCGGCATCACCGCGAGAGACTCACCGGCCGCGGCAACGTGCTGCGGCCCCCGGTGCGGCGCCGCGACGAACACCAGGACGCTCGCCGCGAGCGCAACCAGGCCGATCATCCCGGCGCGCCACGGAATGCGGCGAATCGCCGGTTGGAGAGGCTCGGTCCGCAGTCGATCCAGGACCGTCCGGGCCAGCGCTTCTACGTCGACACTTCCCCGACCCAGAGTCCGCGTCGCCTCGAACAACCGCAATTCCGCCGCACAGGTCTCACAGCGCTCGAGATGCTCGAGCTCCCCGCTCCCCCAGACCGCGCGACCGTGGAACACCTCCGGCATCCGCTCCTGAACCGCTTCGCATTCCGTCATCCGAGGAGCTCCTTCAGCCGCTTGACCGCATGGTGGTAGTGCACCCGCGCCGCACCCGGAGTACTTCCGACCGCCGAAGCAATCTCGACATAATCGAGGCCCTGCTGCACCCGCAGCAGGAACACTTCGCGCTGCAAGCGTGGCAGCTTCACGAGGCCGGCCTCGATGCGCCTGCCCGCTTCGTCGGCCGCGTATTCGCCGGCCGGGTCGGCAGCGTCGGCGACGTCGTGGTCCTCGATCGCCAGGAAGACCCGGCCCTTTCGGTGGCGGAACCGGTCCTTGAGCAGGTTTCCGGCGATGCGCAGCAACCAGCCACGAAATGAACCGTCCCCTCGCCAGCCATCGAGACCCCGGAATGCCTTGAAGAACGTGTCCTGCAACAGGTCGTCGACATCCGAGCCAGCCGCACCCACCGCTCGCAGGTACCGGCCGACCGCGGCGCCGTGTCGGTGTACGAGTTCCGACGCCGCCGACTCGTCGCCCGCCTTCCATGCCGCAACCAGTTCGGAATCCGTCATGGGGCTGCCCTGGCTGAGGCTGTTGCAGGGAACGACGCCAAGGGAGCCCAATCGTTAAGATGTGAACGAGCCACGCGGTCTACCGGGCTCGGGTCATTCGGCTCGGCATCGCCCGCGCCATGCGTGACCGGATCGGCATCCACCCGTGTCAACACTGCGGCTATCCCGTTGTAAACATTGTTGATAAGATGTGCGAAATCACGTACTTTCAACACGTCCTCCACGGGATCAACAGTGCTTTCCCCACGCTTTCCCACAAGAGAATATCCCTTCGTGATCGGACACCGAGGCGCATCGGGGCACGCCGCCGAGAATTCGCTCGAGGCGTTCCGGATGGCCGCCCGACCGGGGGCTGCGACGTCGTGCGACGCCGTGGAGCTCGATCTTCAGACCACCGCCGACGGCGATTTCGTGGTCTTCCACGACCGCAACCTCCCCGACGGAACCCCGGTGCTTCGCACCACGACGAGCACGGTTCGCGCCATCCGCCTGGCCGATGGATCGCCGATTCCCACCCTTGAAGAGGCGTTGACCGCCCTGGCGGGAGTTGAGGTGTTCGTCGAAGCGAAGACCCTTCCCCGCGGCGCGATGCGCAGCCTGCTCGACGTGTTCGCCTCCTGGCGCGGCGCCGTTCACGTCCACTCGTTCGATCACCGGGTGATTGCGAGGCTCCGTCACCTCGACCACCGGATCTCCCTCGGCGTGCTCTCGTGCTCCTATCCGATCGACCCGGTCAGGCAGGTGCGTGACGCGGGGGCGACGACGCTCTGGCAGGAGGCGTGCTTCGTCGACGAAGCGCTGGTGAGGACTTGCCGCCAGTCCGACATCGCGGTCGTGGCGTGGACGGTGAACGATGCCGCCGAGGCGTTGCGGCTCCGGGAACTGGGCGTTGACGGAATCTGTGGGAACTACCCCGAGAGGTTGGGAGGGTAGCAGAGCGGCGTGGTCGGGATGAAAACGAAAAACGGTGGTCGAGATCGACCACCGTTCTGCTGCTCTATTGTTCAGCGTCTCGTCAGCTGGCGTCGACCGGGTAGACCGAAACCTTCATCCGGTCGCGATCCTTCCGCTCGAACTTGACGATGCCGTCAATGTAGCTGTGCAGCGAATCATCCTTCGCCTTGAACACGTTGGTACCGACATGAAACCGGGTACCACGCTGCTTGACGAGGATGCTCCCGGCAGTCACCAGCTCGCCGCCGAAATGCTTGACGCCGAGGTACTGCGGGTTGGAATTGCGGCCGTTGCGGCTGGAGCCGACGCCCTTCTTATGAGCCATGGTTCACCCTATCCGAGCACGACATCGGTGATGCGGACCTCGGTGTACTTCTGCCGATGCCCGGTCTTGCGCCGGTAATTCTTGCGGCGCTTGAACTTGAACACGTAGATCTTGTCTTCCTTGCCGTGACCCACGACTTCGCACGACACGGACGCGCCCTTGATCGTGGGCGAGCCGGTGGTGATCGTGTCGCCGGTGGCGCCGAGGAGCACTTCCTCGAAGACAAGCTTGTCGCCCGGGGCCTTCTCTTCCATCAACGGCAAGCGCAACGTCGCGCCCGTCTCGGCACGCCATTGCTTTCCCAGGGCTTTGAAGATCGCGTACATGAATTAGCTCCCAAAGTAGCCTTCAAATATATATGAGCTATGGAGTTGGGGGCAAGAGATGGGTAAGGCCCAAGGCCCAAGGCCCAAGGCCCAAGGCACAGGGCACAGGGCACAGGGCACAGGGCACAGGGCACAGGGCACAGGGCACAGGGCACAGGGCACAGGGCACAGGGCACAGGGCAGAGGGCAGAGGGCAGAGGGCACAGGGCACAGGGCAGAGGGCTCACGGCTCAAGGCTCCGGGCTCACGGCTCTCTCCCCGCTAATTCACCGCATAAATCTCCGTCACATCCCGCCCAGCCGGCCGGGACATCAGCCGGAACTCGTCGAGCCGGAGCATCGGGTCGTCGCGCATTTCGAGGTCGAGGCCGCCCTGCTTGCCGAGGGTTCGCACGAGGCGCGGTTCTTCCTCGAGGAGATAGAGTGCCACGTCGGGATGGATCCGCACCGCGAGCTTCCGTTCCTTCTTGTCGCTGCTCGCCCGCTTGAGCGCACGCTCGAGTCGTCGGGCGACGACTTCCGGCGAAAAGACCCGCCCGGTGCCGTGACACGTGATGCATTCCCGGGTCATCGACGCCCAGAGCGAGGGGCGGACGCGCTGGCGGGTCATCTCGACGAGCCCCAGTTCGGACACGGCGTAGGCGCGGGTTCGCGCCCGGTCGCGCCCCAGGTGCGTGCGCAATTCGCCGAGGACGCGATCGCGATTCGCCTTCGTTTCCATGTCGATGAAATCGGCGACGATGATGCCGCCCACATCGCGCAAACGGATCTGTCGCGCGATCTCGCGCGCGGCCTCGATGTTGGTCCGGAGTATCGTCTTCTCCGGATCGCGCTTGCCGGTGTACCGCCCGGTATTCACGTCGATCGACACCAGCGCTTCGGTGGGCTGGATGATCACGTAGCCGCCGCTCGGCAGCTCGACGCGCGGCTGGAAGAGGTCGCGAATCTCGGTCTCGATCTTGAACCGGTCGAAGAGCGGCGCGGGTTCGTCGTAGAAATGCACGCGTTCGACGAGCTCGGGATCGATCAGCTCGAGATACTGGCAGATCTCGTGATGCAGCTCGCGCGAGTCGACCCAGAGTGCGTCGACCTTCGCCGAGAAGACGTCGCGGACCAGGCTGCGCGTGAGCGAAGCCTCACGATGCAGCAGCGCCGGTCCGCGTCGCGTGTAGAGCTGCTTCCGCTTGATCTTCTTCCAGGTGTTGATGAGCGACTCGATCTCGCGCCGGAAGTGATCTTCGGTGACGCCTTCGGCCACCGTGCGCACGATCACTCCGCCGGCATCGTGCGGCACAAGCTTCGACACCATTTCGCGGAGCTTCGCGCGCTGTTCGCGATTTTCGATCTTGCGCGACACGCCGACCTTGGTGGCGTACGGCATGTAGACCAGGAACCGGCCGGCGAGTGAGATCTGTGCCGTGACCCGGCATCCCTTCGTGGAGATCGGCTCCTTGGTGACCTGCACCGGGAGCATCTCCCCCTTCTTCAGCCGCTCGGCGATGTCGGGGATTGTCCGTCTTCCGGCCACTTCGCGCCGTCCACCGTCCCCGCGCCGCTTGCCGGGTACCGGCGTCGAACCTCCCTCGCCGGGCGCGTCATCGAGTGGATCGGTCTCGGGCTCGTCCTCCTGCTCTTCCGGATCGTCGTCATCCTCGGGCTCGAGGAGGTCGGACGCGTGGAGGTAGGCGCTCTTCTCGAGTCCGATGTCGACGAATGCCGCCTGGATGCCGCCCAGTACGGCCTCTACCCGTCCGTAATAGATGTCCCCGACAGTACGGCGCTGGTCAGGGCGATCGACCAGGAGTTCGACGAGCCGGTCGTCCTCGAGAATGGCAATACGGGTTTCGCGGGGCGTGCCAGAGATCAGGATTTCGCGCTTCACGGTGGTCTCTGGGAGGTCTCGAGCGCGGGGGCGCTCGCCTCACCATTTGAAGGGATGATGGCCGCCTGCCGATTCCCTGATGCATTCCGGACGAAAACCCCGACGTTGCCGGGCGGCGAACAGGAGCACGGGACGGTTGCGACGGCATCGCGTCGAACACGTCCGATGCCTGGCCGTTGCCAACCGGGAGTCGGAGCTGTCGTGAAAGTCGGGGTAGATGCATCGTGCGAGGACGATCGGACCGACGGAAGAAACTGAACAGACGAATGACTGCCGCCACAAAACCGGACCTTGCACCGCGGGGCGGTGCCGTACCGGCGGGGGTCGCGGGAGGCAGCATGGCTAAACTTATGAACGAGTGTGACTTAGAACAAGGCTACGGGGGTCCTGCTGTACAATCGACTGACACCCTGATTCACATTGCGGAAACGGATGCGTCTTTCTGCTAAATTGAGCCCATCTGGCTCGTGCCTTGCGACGAATGTGAGTTCATGATCCGACCCCGATTCAATTCAGCCTGCGCGGCCCTCCTCATTTCCCTCGGCGCCATCGGGTGCCGGGACGGAAATGACGGCGTCGGCGTGCCCACTGCGATCGTTGTGGTGTCCGGCGGGAACCAGGAAGCGACCGTCGGAACCAGCGTGCCGCAGGCCCCGACGGTCAGGGTCACGGACGGCGCCGGAAATGCCATTGCCGGGGTCACGGTGCGCTTTGCGATCATCGACGGCGGCGGCTCCGTTATCGGCGATTCGCTCACCACCGATGGCAACGGCAATGCGATGGTTGGCCAGTGGATTCTCGGGACGGCACCGGGAATCAACACGCTCCGCGCGAGCATCCCCAGCACGACGCTGAGCACCAACATCACCGCGACCGCGGTCGTCGGCGGCGGGGTTGTCGTCCGTGCGACAGGAGCGCTGGCCTATGTCGCACTCGTCGGCCAGACGGTGGCTCCCGCCCCTGCCGTCAAGGTTCTCGATTCGTTCGGCAATCCGGTTCAGGATGTCGCCGTCACCTTCACCGTGGCGCAAGGCGGCGGCTCGGTGACTGGTGCGACGGTGATCACCAATTCCAATGGCATCGCAACGGTCGGATCGTGGACGGTGGGCTCGACCACGGGGGTCAACCTGCTCTCCGCCTCGGTGACCAGTGGTTCGTCGATCACCTTCACCGCACAGGCCCTGACGTCCGCACCGGTACTCACCGCCACTTCGCCGCTTTCGCAGGCGGGTTTTCTCTCCGCTTCGGTCGGTGCGATCCCGCGGATACGGGTGACGGATGCTGCCGGGCACTCGCTCAGTGGCGTGCCGGTGACGTTCGCCAGCACCGGCGACGGCGTCGTGATCGGCGGGGCCGCCGTTTCCGACGTGGACGGCATCGCAGCGCCGACCGACTGGCGCATGGGCGCCACCGCCACGACCACCATGGTGGCGAGCACCGGTCTCGGCGCGGCGCCCGTGACGTTCACGGCGACCGGCGTCCCCGCGCCGTTCCTCATCGATGTCCGGTTCCTCACCACCATCTCGCCAGATACGCGTGACGCGTTCGTCACCGCGGCACGGCGGTGGATGCGCATCATCACCGGGCATCTCAACACCGTCACCGTCAACCTTCCGGCCGGAACCTGTTCGACGCGACAGCCATCGATCAACGAATCGATCACCGATGTGGTGATTTTCGCCGAGGTGACCCCGATCGACGGGCCGAGCAACATTCTCGGGTCGGCGGGGCCATGCGCGGTCCGATCGGTCACCGAACTTCCCCTGGTCGGTTCAATGCAGTTCGACGAGGCAGACCTCGACCTGCTCGCCAGCACCAATCGCCTTGTCGCCACGATCACGCACGAGATGGCACACGTCCTCGGTTTCGGCACGATCTGGTCGAGCCGCAGCGTCACCAGCGGCACCGGTGGCGCCGATCCGATTTTCGTCGGGTCCGAAGCGCTGTCCGTGTGGCCGCCCTTCGCGAGCGCGCTCAGCTACACCGGTCAGCCCGTTCCGCTCGAGAACTCCTTCGGCGTGGGAACCCGCGACGTGCACTGGCGCGAATCGGTTTTTCACGCCGAACTGATGACCGGATTCATCGAGGCGCCCGGCGTCCCGATGCCTCTTTCGAAGGTCACCATCGCGAGCATGCACGATCTCGGGTATCTGGTGGACGAATCGCAGGCGGACCTGTTCGCGGGGAACCTCGTCGATGGCGCCGCACTGCGGGGCCCGGCGATGCAGCTCAACGAACGCGTCATCACGCCGAAGTTCGTGGTGACACCGTTCGGCCAGTTGGTGCAGCGCAGTCCCTGACCTGAGCGTTCATCGCGGCACCCGGCAGCGATCGCAACCCGAACAGCGCACCACTTTTTCTCCAAACCAGGCCAGCAGCGTGCGCCGCCGGCACCGCGAGGTGCGGGCGTAGTCGACCATGGCGTCAAGCCGGCGCGCCGCCTCGCGCCGACGGCGCCGTACGCGTTTCCAGTCCACGACACCGCGATCGGGCCGGAGTTCGGCGGCGAGACGGTCGGCCGCAGCGACCACGCCGGCCGGCTGTCGCGCGCGAAGCGCGGGCTCGCGCCACAGGCTTTCGAGAAGCCGCTCCGGCGGAAACGTGACGTCGAGCTGACGCCGCGGCAGCGCGGCATCGGAGGGATGGTACAGCAGGACACAACGTGCGGGTGCGCGGTCACGCCCGGCACGGCCCGCCTCCTGATAATACGACTCGGGCGTGGCGGGAATCGTCCAGTGCGCGACGAGTCGCACTGCCGCCTTGTCGATCCCCATGCCGAACGCGCACGTCGCCACGACGACGCGAACATCGTCGGCGAGGAATCGCTCGAGGACCGACCGTCGCTCGTCGATGCCGAGGCCGGCGTGGTAGGGGGCGGCCTCGACACCGTTCTCGCGGAGCACGCGCGCAAGTCCTTCGACGAGTCCGCGGGTGGGAGCATAGACGATCGCTGCGCCGTGGGTGGCGCGCACCAATGCAATCATCCTCGCGAGCCGCTCGTCGCGGCCCGTCACGCGCACGACGTCAAGACGGAGATTGGTTCGATCGAACGACCCGACGATTTCGCGTGCATCCGGTCGAAAGCCCAGTGATTCGCAGATCTCCCGCCGCACGGCGGGCGTGGCACTTCCGGTCAGTGCGATACAGGGCGGATTGCCGAGATCTGCGCGCACCCGGCGCAGCGTCCGGTAACTCGGCCGGAAGTCGTGACCCCATTCCACGATGCAGTGCGCTTCGTCGACCGCGAGCCTGCCCACCATCACGCCACGCGCGCGCAGCTCGTCGACCAGCCGCGGCATCCGTTCGGGCGATGCATACAGCAACCGGAGGCGCCCAGCAGCCGCTTCGTCAAGAATGGCGTTCTGCGCAACAGCGTCGTGCGTGCTGTTGAGCGCAGCCGCCGCCACGCCGCGCGCAGCAAGCGCACCAACCTGATCCTGCATCAGGGCGATGAGCGGCGAGACCACGAGCGTGAGACGGTCGCCCGCGAGCGCCGGGATCTGGAAACAGAGTGACTTGCCCCCGCCGGTGGGGAGCACCGCCAGCACGTCGCGACCGCACAGCACATGATGAATGATCCGGGTCTGCAGCGGACGAAAATCGGAGTGCCCGAACGAGCGGCGGAGCACATTGCGCGCGATGGCCAGCGGCGAGGACATGGCGGAAGTTGCGACCGGCAAGGGTCGCGGCGGGGAACGCGATTGTGCGGCGAGGGGCAGAATCAGGCGGGAGGCGAGCTCAACCCTCACCCTCGTCGTCCCGCCGCGCCTGTCGCCTCGCGCGCACGCGCATCAGTACGGCCATCGCAAGCACCACGATCGCGGCCCATGCGATGCGGCGGTCGTTCGTGGCGATCGCGGCGACGGCGAGTGCGACGCCGCCGAAACTGAGGAACAATCGGGCGGCGGTCATTTCTCCAGAAACGTGGCGATCGCCTTGCGGAAATCCTCGGTGCTGCGCGAGAGCGCGTTCACGCGCGCGCCGAGCAGGATGCCGTCGGCGAAAGAGCGGCCGTCGAGTTCAACGAACAGCTGCTTGGTGAGAGCAAATGATGTGGCGCTCCGTCCGGCGAGTGCGTCGAGTACACGCGCGCTTTCGCCCTCGAATTCATCGTCGGGAATGACGCGGCTCACGAGCCCCATGTCGAGGGCCTCGTCCGCCGCGACCGTACGGCCGGTGGCGACGAGTTCGAACGCCCGGCGCTCTCCGGTCGCGCGGCGCAGCATCGTCATCACCATCGCCGGGACGAACCCGCGTTCGATTTCGGGAAAGCCCAGCCGGGCCGTGGCCGACGCGAGCGCGAGGTCGCACGCCATCGCAAGCCCCGCTCCTCCCGCCAGTGCGCGGCCGTGCACAATCGCAACGCTCGGCTTGGGAAGCCGCCGCAACGCGAGGAAGACCTCGCCGAGTGCGAGCGCGCTCCGTTCGTTCTCCTCTGGGGTCAGGTCCGCCGACGCGAGCAGTTCGTCGAGATCGGCGCCGGCGCAGAAGTCCTTCCCCGCACCGCGCAGGACGACCACGCGGATCTCGCGCTCCAGTTCGGCGCGAGCAAGTGCCTCGGCAAGCCCATCGATCGAGGCGGTATCGAGTGCGTTGCGTTTCTCCGGCCGGTTGAGCGTGACAGTGAGGATGCCGCGGTCGAGTGACGTGATCACTGTGTTACTCATCGCGCGACTCCCACCGCCTGGCGACCCTGCGCGGCACTTCGATTTCCATGCGCAACAGTGCAGTCGAAAAAACCTTGCCCTGCGCATCGGTCTTGAGCGAGATGGTTCCGCCGCCGTCGAGCGCGCCGTGCAGGAGAAAATTCAGCGCGTTGAGGTTCGGCAATTCGAACCGGTCGACGCCCGTAACCATTCCGCGGAAATGCCTGGCGACACGTTTCGCCGTGACCTGCTCGACAAGAAGCGGATAGAGCGACTTGTCGAGAGCGATGAGGCCGACGTTGGCAGTGTCACCCTTGTCGCCGGAACGCGCGTGCGCGAGCCATCGCAGCTGGATCGTCGTGCGCGCCATCAGATCATCTCCACCGTGACGGAGGGTTCGATCTTCTCGCGGCTCACCAGCGCCGGCCAGTACGCCACGATTTCCTCCACCGCCGGGCGCCCGCCGGCAAATCCCGTCACACTTGGCGGACCGGTGAGCACCAGGGGTGCGATCTCGCGCGTGAAGCGTTCGACCGGGGCGCGGTCACGCGCGCGCACGCCCACCCGCAACGTCACCTCGGCGATGTCAGGGTCCGGGTCGCCGCTCAAGCGGCCGTGCGTGGCGTCGACCCCCACGAGTTCGGTCAGGATCTGTTCGAACTCGAGGCCAAGGGCCTTGAGCCGCTTGCGAAGAATGGCGTCCGCCGCGCGCGCTTTTGCCACCGCATCCGGCCACGCGTACACGAGGGTGCCGACCGCCTTGTACCCATAGAACCAGGCGATCGAGACCTTGAGCTTCGGGGTGCGCGGACCGCCGCGAATCCCCGACACCGCGACACGGTCCCTCCCCCGCTGGCGCAGGCGAATCGAGGTGAAGTCGGCGATGCCGTCGGGCGTGATGTACGCTCGCGGGTCGCCCATTTCATACACCAGCTGCTCCGTCACCGAAGCCACATTCACGATGCCGCCGGTTCGCGGGTGCTTGGTGACCACGAATGATCCATCCGCCGTCATCTCGACGATGGGGAACCCCACATCGTCGAGCCTCCGGACCCGTTGCCAGTCCTTGAGAAGATTTCCGCCGGAACTCTGGGCGCCGCACTCGATGATATGCCCGGCAATCGTGCCGGCGGCGATCCGGTCCCAGTCGTCAAACGCCCAGCCGAACTCGTGCACCAGGGGTCCGAGCGTGAGGCCCGTGTCCGTCACGCGTCCGGTGATCACGATGTTCGCGCCGCGACGAAGTGCCTCGACAACTGGCGCCATGCCCAGGTATGCGTTGGCGGAACGAACCTGATCGCGAATGGTGCTGAGCGGCTCACCGGTCTCCATGTTCGCGAACGATTCGCCATCCGCGCCGAGCGAGTCGAGGCGGTCCATGAGATCGTCGCCCGACACCAAGCCGATCCGGATGTCGCCGCCGAGACCCAGCCGGTCGGCCGCCGCACGAACTGCGAGCGCGCACCCGCGGGGATTGACCCCACCGGCGTTCGAAATCACACGGATGCCGCGGCTCGCCACCGCAGGGAGAATCCTCTCCATCTGCGTCACGAAGTCACGCGCGTACCCTGCGTTCGGATCGCGGCCGCGCTGTTTCTGCAGGATCGACATCGTGACTTCGGCGAGGTAATCGAGCATGAGATAGTCGATCGCGCCGCCCTCCACCTGCCGAACGGGGGCCTCGAGCCAGTCGCCCCAGAACCCCTGACCCGCGGCGACGCGCACTACACGCGATTTTTCGCTCACGGCCGCCGCTCCGGCGCGAGCACGATCTCGCGGGTCCAGATCCGGTCGGCGCCCTCGAGGGCCACCGCAGTGATCACCGGCGAAAAATCTCGTGGAATCGGAATCGGCAGCTCGCCGGTACGAAAGCGCTCCTCGCGAATCGCGCCGGCGGCCACGTTCTTGAACGGCGACCCACCGCCATCCAGTGAATAGGGCGTCGAGACGTAGAACTTCACTGTGAGCGCGAGCGTCCATTCGGCGCGGTCGCCGGGATCGGCAAATGCGGGCGAGAGCATCAACACCAGCGAGTCGCCGCGAAGTTTTTCCGGAAGATCCGGCGTGGCGCGACTGAACGAATAATTGATGGGCGTCGCGCCGAACTGCGCGCCGGTGCGATCGTGGAACGAAACGCCGAAGTCGGTGAATCGCGACCACTGCGCTTGGGGCATGCGGGTATCGACTGCCACGTTCGTGGCCCAGGCCGGCACCGCGATGGCGACACGGACCCGCGCGTCGCCACGCTGGCGGATTTCGAGATCGCGCGACGCGCCGATCAAGCCGGCGCGAAGCCGGACCGTCAGCGGGTTCGCCACTATGTTGCGGGCCGCAATCCGCAGCGTGTCATGCGCGAGGGACGCGGCGAGCCGCAACGGCGCCGGATGCACAGCGACCGTTGCCGCGATGCTGCCGACGGGCGGCCCAATCACGTCGAGCTCGTAGATCCCGGTCACCACATCGTTGCCGCCAATCTCGAATACGCCCGCAGCATCGCCGAATCCCGCGGTTGCCGTGGCGCCGTCGCGAAAGGGCATGCCGCCCGGTTCGTGCAGCGCCGCCGTGACCTTGTCGCTGACCCTGAGTGTAGCGACCTCGATCTGCAGTCCTCGCCCACTGTCGGCGGGGATGAAGAAGCGCGTGACTCCGCCGCGCGCCGCCGTGACACTCAGTGGCACGCGGGTGCCGGCGGGCGGCGTGATACCGCGCACCCCAACCGGAATGAGCGCGAGTGGGCCGGCGGTTTCGTCGGGACCCTCGATGCGAATCGTCGCTGCGGCGAACGGCCGCCCCGAAGTGTTGACGCGGACCGCAAATTCGGCGCGTCCATCCGCGAGAGTGATCGTCGGGGGAACCTCAACCCAGCTCGAATCGGCGCGAACGCGAAGGGTGACTGCTCCCTGAGTGTCGAGGCGACGCACGGCGACCTGGACCGCAGACATTCCTCCTGGCGCAACAAGAATTCCGCCCCGGCCGCGAACACCGCCGATATCGACGGCGAGTTCCGGAACCTCGTGCTGCGCGCTCAGCCACGCCCACGCGCTGTTGAGGTCTGGCAATCCCGACCCCTGATCGATCGTCGTGCCGGACGGAAGCGATCGGCCGCCCACGCGAAGCGCCTGCCGAATCATGTACGCGGGAACGGTGCGTTTGGCAGCGTTGAGCGCGGACACGAGGCGCGCCGCGAGTCCCGCGGCGTACGGCGCCGCCATGCTGGTGCCGGTTTCCAGTTCGTTCCCCACCGCGTACGACGGTACGGACGAGTACGCCGCACCCGGCGTGACGACGTCGGGTGCCGCGACTTCCCCCCCGCGGCTCGAGAACGACGCGATCGGCTCGGCGGTCGTGTCACCGGGCTCTGCGCCGTAGAAGGCGAGCGGGAGCGTCGCGCCAACCGAGATCACCCGCGAGGCGCTTCCGGGAAATCCCACCGTGCTGAGTCCAGGGCCATCGTTGCCGGCCGCGACGGTCATCACCACATCGGGGTGCGCGGCGAGAATCGAATCGACGATCATGTCAATGCGTGGCGTCCCCTCGATCTCATTGCCGACGCCGAACGAGAGGTTCACCACGAGCGGCATTCCTCGTTCACTCGCGAACCGGATGGCGTAATCCAGCGCGCGCAGCATCGAGCCGGTGACGCTGACGCCGGCCTGTGCGTCATTCGCAATCTTGAGCCCGATGAGGCTCGCACCTGGCGCGACACCGTCGAACCCGGGCACGTCGTAGAGGTCGTGCCCCGCGGCAATTCCGGCGACATGTGTCCCGTGACTGCTGGTGTCGAAATAGAGATCGAGCACCGGTGCGCCGGCCGAGTCGGCGAGGTTTACCGCGATGTCGACCGGCGCGGCAGCGCCGGGTGCGTGCCAGCCGAAGTACTCTCGCGTCCGCAGGAAATCGCGCACCGGATTCTCGCCGGCGAATGTCCCCGCACTGCGCGTATCCGCGAACAGGACCCATCCATCGACGGTGCGGGTGACGACCACGGGAAGCGTGTCGCCGACTGCGCCGTTGCCGTTGATGTCGGCCGCGGGCGCTTCGCCGAGCCGCGTTTCCACCAGTACTCCGCCGTAAATGGGAGCATTCCCGCCGAGCGCGGCCACGCGCGACGCTCCAAGGAGTTTGCGCCCCCCGACTGTCAACGTGTCGCCACGCCGCTCGATGCGTGACAACGGGACGCGTCCCTCGCCGGAGAAATCGCGAAGGTCAATGATCTTGGGTGATGCGTGCGTTGTGGTCGAAAGACCTGCGACCCCAGGGTCGATCCCGCTGTCGAGAATCGCGATGAGCACACCGCTGCCGTCGGCAGCGGGATGCGCCGCGGCGAAGCGCTCAACTCCCGCCGAGCGCAGCGACATCAGTCCGCGATGAAACGCCGCCGCTGCCGAGTCGTGACGCGCAACAGGCGACGGGCGCTGCGCGGAGAGCCCCGTGACGGACAGCGACGCAAGAACTGCCACCGCACCATACCAGCGCATCTTCAAGTCCGAACCCCTTCGAGGATGAACGGCCCGAGATGCGGCCCGGTGTAGTGCGACGTGACACGCAGAAGGAAGCCGAGCAGATCGCGCGTCTCTTCCGGAAGCACGATCGCATCGACGAATCCCCGGGCCGCGGCATACCGCGCGTCGAGCTGATGTTCGTAGTCGGCGCGCATTGCGTCGATCGACTGCTGCGTTTCGGAATCGATCTCGCGGCGTTCCTTCTGGGCCTTTTCGATCGCCGTACCGTGCGCTGCGACGATCGCCGCTTCGCCTTCCATCACTGCCATGCGGCCGGTCGGCCAGGAGACGATGAAGTCGGGATCGAATCCCTGCCCGGCCATCGCGTAATATCCCGCCCCGGAAGCGTGATTGACGGTGAGCACGATCTTCGGCACAGCCGCGGTTGCCATCGCTTCGACGAAGCGCGCGCCGGCGCGAATGATTCCCTCGTGCTCTGCCTCCGGGCCGACCATGAACCCGCTCACGTCCTGCACGAACAACAGCGGTACCCGTTCACGATTCGCGTTCTCGATGAAATACGCCGCCTTCTCCGCCGTCTCGGCGTAGACGATCCCGCCGAAGCGAGGTTTCTCTCCCGGGCGTCCCTTGATGAGTCCACGCTGGTTTGCCAGCACAGCCACCGGCATGCCGGCAATTCGTCCGTGACCACAGAGAAGCTCGCCCGCCAGGTCGGGTTGGAATTCCACGAACTCGCCGCCGTCGAGAACGCAGTCAAGCAGCTGCCGCATGTCGTACGAAAGACGATGATCATGCGGAAGGAGATCGTACAGCGCCGCGGGATCGCGAGCGGGCGGTGCGGCATCGGCTGATGCGAGAGACGGGGCCGGAAGGCGGCTGATGTAGTCGCGGATCCGCGCGATGCACTCGCCGTCGTTCGCGGCGCGGTAGTGCGCGACCCCGCTCACCGCGGTGTGAGCGCGCGCACCGCCCAGCGATTCCGCGTCGACGACCTGACCGGTGGCTCCCTTCACGAGATTCGGACCGCCGAGCCCCATGAACGACGTCCCCTCGACCATGAAGATCACGTCGGAGAGCGCGGGAAGGTACGCGCCGCCCGCCACACAGCTTCCCATCACGGCGGAGACCTGCGGGACGTGCAGGTAGTGGCGCATGATCGAGTTGTAGTAGAAGATCCGCGCCGCGCCGTACTGCCCGGGAAAGACTCCGCCCTGATACGGCAGGTTGACGCCGGCCGAGTCGACGAGATAGATGATCGGGATGCGCTCGCGCATGGCGACTTCCTGCGCGCGCAGGATCTTGGTGATTGTTTCCGGCCACCACGATCCCGCCTTGACGGTTGCGTCGTTCGCAACGACGACGACATCGCGGCCGCTCACCACGCCGACCCCGGTGATTACCCCAGCCGCTGGCGCGTCGCCGTCGTAACGGTCATGCGCGACGAGGAGTCCGATCTCGAACCAGGGTGCGCGCGGATCGAGAAGCGCCGAGACCCGTTCGCGAGGAGAGAGCTGTCCCTTCGCGTGCATCTTCTCGACCCGTCGCGCCCCGCCGCCCTCGCGGAGCCGCGCCGCGAGTTCGCGATACTCATCGGTCAGCGCGCGGAGGCGCGAGACCCGCGTACCTGTCATGCTCAGTCGCGCAAGTTCTGGCGCGCCCAGTCCTGGACGTACGCGATGAGGTCCGTCGTGGGAGTGCCGGGTCCGAAGAGACGCCCGACTCCCGCCGACTGCAGCGATTCCATGTCCTCCTGCGGAATGATGCCGCCGCCGGTCAGGAGGATGTCGCCGCGACCCTGCTTGACCAGGAGCTCGCGCACCCGCGGGAAGAGTGTCATGTGTGCGCCCGAAAGAATCGAGAGTCCCACAACGTCGACATCTTCCTGCACGGCCGCCGACGCGATCATTTCGGGTGTCTGGTGCAGGCCGGTGTAGATCACTTCCATCCCCGCGTCGCGCAACGCAGCGGCCACGACCTTGGCGCCGCGATCATGTCCGTCGAGTCCCGGTTTGGCTACCAGGACGCGAATCGGGCGTGTCATCGTGGCCATCACTTGAACCGGAGCAATCCGGCGAGTCCGTCCACCGCGCTGGCGTGATCCTCGTCGTAGAGCACGTCGAGCGCGACTCTTTGCCGGAGCGCTTCCTCGATCGCGTCGTCGATGACGTCGATCGTGGGGATGACCTCACCGTCCTCGCGCAGGTCGCGCGCAAGGGTCGACATCCTTCCGGTCTTCATCGAGCGGAATCCCGGCATCGCGGCGTCGCCTCTCACAAGGAGAAGCCGCACCTGTCCATTCGCGAGCGCCTTGAGTGTTTCGCGGACGCCATTCACCGCCCAGCCGGTCCCCAGCGCTTCCGCGAGCTCGTCGACGTGTCCCTGCTCCGCTGTGCGCGCGTGCTCGGCGCGCACCTGCATCGTGAGGCGATGGACTGCACGAGGAGTGGCGTCCTTGGGCGCGAGGCGGGCGAAACCGATCAGCCGATCGGCGAGATAGTTGTGCAGGAACGGCTCGAGAGCGGTTGCTTCGGCGCCCGGCGCGGCGATCACGATCTGGTGGCCGGGTGACGCGCGATCGAGATCGAAGAGCGCCCGCGCCACGGTCTCGAGGTGACGGCGGCGCTCGTCGCGGATCCGGTTGTGGAAGGTGTGTTCGCCGGTCGCGTCGGCGCGTGCGCTGTTGCCGTGATAGCGCATTCCGCGCGTTACGCCGGCCATGACCTTGTGCACCACACGCGCTTCGTACGCGGTCACTTCCCAGATCAGCGCGCTGTTGCGGTCGAGGGTGACGGTGAAGATCCGGCCGAACTCCGCCTCGCTCGCCACGAGCTCGCGTACCAGCGGCGTACGATCGACCGCGAGACGCGAGCGGTGCACGCGCGGCAGCGGATGGACCTCGAAGAGCCGCATCGGTTCGCTCGCAAAGATCGCGATCCCTTCCGCATCCGGCAGGTGACCATCATCACCGAGGTACTCGACGATCCGACCGAAGTCGGCGCGAATCGATTCCTGCCCATGACGATCCCACCCGAGCGATGGAAGCGCGTACTCGAGTTCCTTGACGCGGTTGCGCGCCTTGGTGAGAAACTTGCGCCGCACGCGATCACGCGGCTCGAGCTTGAGGTAGCAGCTGACCACCGGGTGCTGACCCGGCTTCATCCGGAGAATGTCCCGGGCGTCACTTTCCTGTCGCGACGACGCCATCGTCGACTCCTTCCCGTGCCTCAGAAGAACACCGGCTCACGATACGCGCCCCAGACTTCCTCGAGCACGTGCCGGATTTCATGGAGTGTGCAGTAGGCCCGCGCACAATCGAGCATCGCGGGGATGATGTTGCGATCCTCGCGCGCCGCCGCCTGAAGCGCGGCGAGGCGCTGCGCCACCATCGCGTCGTCGCGCCGGCTGCGCATGTCGGCCATGCGGCGGCGCTGTTCGATCTCCGCGGACGCATCGACCTTGAGGATTTCCACCGGGGGTTCGTTTTCCTCCGTGAAGGCGTTGAGTCCCACGACGGTGCGGCGACCCGCCTCCACCTCGGCCTGGAACCTCGCCGCCGACCGCGCGATTTCGCGCTGGAACCAACCGGCAACAATCGCTGCGACGGTGCCCCCCATCGCATCGACCTGTTCGAAGATCGCTTCGGCTTCCGCCTCGAGCTGGTCGGTCAGCGATTCGACGAGGTATGAGCCGCCGAGTGGATCGGCGACGTTGGCCACACCGGTTTCATACGCGAGGATCTGCTGCGTGCGCAGTGCGACGCGCACCGAGTCCTCGGTGGGAAGTGCGAGCGTCTCGTCGAGGGCGTTGGTGTGGAGCGACTGCGTTCCGCCCAGGACCGCGGCGAGCGCCTGGTACGCGACGCGCGCCACGTTGTTCATGGGCTGCTGCGCGGTCAGCGACACGCCGGCCGTCTGGCAGTGGAAACGCATCTTGAGCGAACGCTCGTCCTTCGCGCCGTACCGCTGGCGAAGGTGGCGGGCCCAGATGCGGCGCGCCGCGCGCAGCTTGGCGATCTCCTCGAAGAAATCGTTGTGCACATCCCAGAAGAACGAGAGACGCGGCGCGAAACGGTCGACGTCAAGACCTCGTGCGATACCGCGTTCGACGTACGTGAAACCGTTCGCCAGCGTGAATGCGAGTTCCTGTCCCGCGGTCGCACCGGCCTCACGGATGTGGTAACCGGAAATGGAGATCGAGTTCCAGCGCGGTGTGTACGCGGCCGTCCATTCGAAGAGGTCGACGATGATCTTGAGCGACGGCTCGACCGGATAGATCCAGGCGTGCTGTGCGACGAATTCCTTGAGGATGTCGTTCTGGATGGTGCCTTCGAGCTTTTCGATCGGCACGCCCTGCCGTTCGGCGGCCGCCACGAAGAAACAGAAGATGATCGCGGCCGGTCCGTTGATCGTCATCGACACGGAAACCTTGTCGAGCGGAATGCCGTCGAACAATGTCTCCATGTCGGCGAGCGAAGAAATCGCCACGCCGCACTTGCCGACTTCGCCCTCGGACCGCGGATGATCCGAGTCGTAACCCATCAGGGTGGGGAAATCGAACGCGACGGAGAGACCGGTCTGTCCGCGCTCGAGGAGGTACTTGTAGCGCCGGTTGGTGTCGACCGCAGTTCCAAAGCCGGCGAACTGACGCATCGTCCAGAGACGGCCGCGGTACATCGAGGGATGAATCCCGCGCGTGAACGGATAATCCCCCGGAGGGGGCTCCGGTGCGCCGACGTCGAGCGGGGTGTAGAGCGGATCGAGCTTTCGGCCGGAGATCGTGGTGAAATCCGAATCGGTTCGCAGCGGAGTGGCCGCGATGCGCGCCTTCCATCCGGCGAGCTCCTCGCGGAGCTTCGCGATCTCGTCTTCGCGCGCGGCAAGGCGATCGAGCAGTTCGTCGTGCGGGGTGCTGATCGTCATACGCGGGCATCCTCCTGCAAAGCGTTCACGACCTGCGCCGCGACATCATATGGTGTCGCCTTCCCGGCGGCGATCTCCTCGAGCCGCGCGGAGATCATCTCCACCGCGTGCGATTCGCGCCACAGCCACCGGAGCATTGCACGTTCCACCACGTCGCGGGTGTGACGCGCCAGCCGCTCGCGGCGATGCTCCTGCAACGTGCCGCTCGACTCGAGCCATTCCCAGTGACGGTCGAGGGCGGCCACTGCCTCACCGATCCCCTCACCCTTCGCCGCCGTTGTGAGCAGCACTTCGGGACGGCGGGTGCCGGGCTTCGGAGCACTCTCCGTGACACGAGCGGACGGTGCGAGTGCACCGTGATGTCCGGCACCGCGCGCCACTTTCCCCATCCTCAGGTCGAGCGCCATCTCGAGTTCGCGGCGCAGCTTCTCCGCGCCGGGGCGATCGGCCTTGTTGACGACGAAAAGATCGGCGGCTTCAATCACTCCGGTCTTCAACGTCTGGATGCCGTCGCCGGATTCAGGTACCAGGACGAGCGTGGTCGTGTCGGCGAGACGCGTGACGTCCAGTTCCGATTGCCCGACACCCACCGTCTCGACGATGATGCGATCGAAGCCGGCAGCGTCGAGCACATCGCACACTTCGCGCGTTGACGTGGCGAGTCCGCCGAGCGAGCCGCGCGTGGCCATCGAGCGGATGTAGACACCGGGATCGAGGGCCACCGATTCCATCCGGATCCGGTCGCCGAGGAGCGCCCCGCCGGTGAACGGCGACGTGGGATCGACGGCGACCACGGCGACGCGGAGGTTCTGGGCGCGATAGGCGGCGACCAGCCGTTCTGTGAGTGTGGACTTGCCTGCGCCGGGCGGACCGGTGACGCCGATCCGGCGGGCTCGGCCCAGGCGGGAATGAAGGGTCGCGAGGAGTTCCTCGAAGCCGTCCCGCCCGTTTTCCACGATGGATACCGCGCGCGCCAGCGCCGCGACCTGACCGTCGAGCAACGCGGCTGTCAACGCGGCATCGTACATGCCGGAAACTAGCACGGATGAAGGAGTTAGGGCAAAGCGGCCTGCGTCGCTTGCATTGCCCCGTCAGCGGGCTGTCGGTCCTCAGAGGAGCAGCACGCTTCCCATCCCGAGGAGCATCGCAAATCCGCATGCATCCATCAGCGCGGTGACAACGACCGGCGACGCCAGTGCCGGGTCGCGACCCGCTCGCCTCAGGAGCACGGGCATCGTCGCCCCCACCACGCCGGCGAGTACCAGGTTCCCGACCATCGCGATCAGCACCACCAGACCAAACCTCCACGACTCGCCCAGCAGCACCGAGACCGCCGCGACAACAACGCCGATCGCAAAGCCATTCCCTGCTCCCACGGCTGCCTCGCGCGCCACCAGTCCGCGGAGGCGGCGCGAACGCACGTCAGTCAGCACCAGCCGGCGGACGCTCGCCGCAAGTGCCTGCGTCCCCGCGTTGCCGCCGACTCCGGCGACGACAGGCATCCACACCGCAAGCGAGACAACCCGCACCACCGATCCCCGGAAGAAGTAGACCACCGCCGCCGCTGCTTTCCAGCACAGTGGGATCCGAAGCTTGGAATTCACGTGACTTGAAGTCGCGGC
>JADMIO010001098.1_pt1 | contig 59880 bp, 62 predicted proteins | sample 8958161 | NCBI WGS metagenome assembly JADMIO01 (sample SAMN16585339, study PRJNA669376) | soil metagenome | isolation source: Crop rotation soil | place: USA: Cullars Rotation, Alabama | collected 2011 | reverse complement strand
GCCGCGACTTCAAGTCACGTGAATTCCAAGCTTCGGATCCCACTGTGCTGGAAAGGGAGAGCGCCATAAAAACAAATGCGAAAAGTTATGATGTCTACCGTGGTTTGGGAGAGCTTTCTCTAAGGCGCGGAGATCTGAAAGCCTCAGAGTCTTACACAGCGCAAGCCATGAAACTCTATGACAGTGATGTTCAAACAAATATTCTCATGTCAAAAATTCAATTAAGTAACAAAAATCCAGTGAAAGCGATGGAATATGGGGCAAGGGCCATTGAGCTTGATAAAAGCAGTGTGGAGGCTCAAATTAATTATGCTAAAGTCAAAGTGTCTTATGAAGGTGTAAAAGCCGGAGTAGAATATCTTAAAAATCTCATCAATACGTATCCCGCGCAAATTGGATATAGAGTTGGGTTAGCTGAAATTTTTATGCAAGATGAGCAGTACACGTTGGCAAAACAAGTTCTCTCCCAAGTTGTTGCGGCCGAGGAGAGTAATAAAGAAGCGTATCTTTTATTGGGTGAAGCACAAACTTTTTTAAATGCTCTAGATGATTCTCTTGCTAGTTATTTATCAGCAGCACGCATTGATCCATCTGATTCCGTAGCGGTTTTTAGATCAGGAGAAGTTTATTTGAAAGCTGGAAAACTTGATAAAGCAAAGACGCAATTTGAATTGGCCTTGAGAGTGAATCCGCTGTTTCCTCGAATTCATTATAATTTAGCGAGAGTCTATTATCTTTCGGGTTTAGCGGAAGAATCTATAAGAGAACTCGAAGAAGAAAAAAAACTTAATCCAAAACTTGCTGACCCCTATGAATTTGAAGGGGATATTTTTCTAGCCACACGAAAATTCCAGCAGGCCACAAAAGAATATCAAAAGGCTTCAGAGATTAAACCCCAAGGGGCTTCTATCTATGTCAAATTAGCTAAGGCCTACAGGGGGCAAGGAGCCTTTGATGCGGCCCTAGCAATGTTGCGATTGGCGGCAGCAAAAGAATCGGGCTATGGTGAGCTTTACAGAGAATATGGTTATATTTATGAAGCAAAGGGAATGGCCCCTGAAGCGGCCGCTAGTTTTGAACGGTACCTTAGGCTAGAACCAAATTCTCCTGACAAAAATCTCATTTTAGATAAAATAAATGAATTGAAATAAAGATAAACTATGTGTCATCGAAGCCGGCAGCCAAGGGAGGCAAAAAATGATCCGCAACGTACAAGGAAAGTTAAGAGAAGGGAGTCGTAGTTTTGGACTCTTGCTTGCAAAAATTATCTCAGGCCTTTTTATTGGCCTCACGGTGGCTTTGATTTTTAGGCAAGTCACAAGTATTGGAGATTTCGCTTTCACTTTTATTATCGTGTTGTTTATTGGGGCGTTCATCAAAATGAGTCAGAAATGGAAATTCACGGGGGTTTTGCTTTTTAATCTTTTTTGTGTCATGACTGCAATGCTGCTTAGGATGTACATATTAATAGCTCCAGGATGAAAGTAAAGGAACCATGCTTGATTTAAAAGCCTTAACAGCAAACCCTGAAAGATTTAAACAAAGTTTGAAAAACAGAGGGGGAGACCCTTCCGAAATAGACAACGTTTTAGCCGTCAACGAAGATCGAAAAAAACTCATCACACAAAGTGAGACCCTAAAGGCACAACAAAACAAAGTTAATCAAGAGATTGCTCAGCTTAAAAAAAATAAACAAGACGCTGCTGAATTATTAGGCAAAATGAAAGACTTAAGCTTTGAAGTGAAACGGCTTGAGGGTGAAGCGGCGGCCGTTGATGAAAAGGTAAAATCATTATTAGAGCGATTACCCAATGTTTGCCATGAATCAGTTCCCATTGGAACAAGTGCTGAATCTAATAAAGAAGTGCGCCGTTGGGGAGAGCCCGTTCAATTGCCATTCAAAGCTCTAGAGCATTGGGATTTGGGTGAAAAATTAGGAATCTTAGACTTTGAAAGAGGCGGCCGAGTTACAGGGGCCCGCTTTACTTTTGTGCGATCTTTTGGTGCAAAATTAGAGCGAGCGTTGATTAACTACATGCTTGACCTTCATACAAAAGAGCATGGGTATGAAGAACTTATTCCTCCATTTATGGTGAATCGCGATAGCATGCGGGGAACAGGTCAGCTTCCTAAGTTTGAGGAAGACCTTTTTCATTTAGATAAAGTTGATTATTTTTTAATTCCAACGGCCGAAGTTCCAGTGACAAATTTTTTCAAAAAAGAAATGCTGAACGAATCTCAACTCCCCGTGGCTTTTGCGGCTTATTCTCCTTGTTTTAGAGCTGAAGCCGGAACCTATGGCAAAGACACCAAAGGGCTCATCCGGCAGCACCAGTTTAATAAAGTTGAAGTCGTAAGGTTTTCACATCCAAGTAAATCCTATGAACAATTAGAACTTCTTACGAGCCACGCAGAAAAAGTTCTTCAGTCTTTGGGGCTCTGCTACCGGGTCATGGCACTTTCCACGGGCGATATTGGATTTGGGTCTGCTAAAACCTATGATCTTGAAGTTTGGCTCCCTGGGCAAAATGCATTTCGAGAAATTAGTTCTTGTAGTAACTTCGAAGATTTTCAAGCCCGTCGTGCAGATATCCGCTTCAAGCCTTCGGGAGGTGGAAAGCCTGAGTTTGTCCATACATTAAATGGCTCAGGTTTGGCGGTGGGTAGAACTTTAGTGGCTTTATTAGAAAATTATCAGCAAGCTGATGGAAGTATACTCATACCAAAAGCGCTTCAACCCTATGCGGGCTTTGACAAAATTCCCGCCATCAAGAGAGGCTGAACTCCATGCGTATTATCTTGCTCATCGTGGCGGTAGTAATGTGTTTGTTGCAAACAAATTCTGTTTTTGCGAATGTTGTAGGTCCTGATCCAGAAAATTTTAATCCTACAACAGATGGTTTAGATTTTGTAACGGTGCAATCGTCTGAAACCTTGGAGCCAGGAATTATCAATTTTGGGCTTTTCTTAGATTATGGTGTAAACACACTTCCTCATTTTGATAATTTGGTAAATTATAATCGGGTTAACCTCAATGACTTCTTACTTTTTTCTCATTTAGCGGCGGGCGTAGGGCTTGGAAAAAATTGGGATGTGGGAATTAGCTTACCCATTTTACTTAAAGAAGATGTGCGTAACGACCAATACAGCGGTTTGTTTTATAGCACAGGTTTATCTTCTATTGATATCAATACAAAATATCGTCTCACAGGGGATAATAATCGGGGTGTTGCCTTGTTAGCTTCAGCCAATATAAATACTCTTGATAATAATCCCTACACTGGAACTGGAGCTAAACCTACTTACAATTTAGAAGCTGTTTATGATAATACATTTGGACTTTGGGCCGCAGCCGTAAATTTTGGTTATCGTATTCGTCAACCGGGGACTCCGCTTCCAAATATCCCTCTTCAACCATTTCGCAATCAGTTCATTGGTTCTTTAGCGGCCAGTTATTTATTAATAAACTTTGATACTAAAATTATTTTTGAACTTTTTGGGAGTTATCCCTCTCAGGAAGTTCAGTTTCAATCCAATAGAAGTCTTTCGTCGTTAGAAGCATTATTGGGCGTAAAACATGATTTTACACACAATTTAGCTTTTCATGCTGGCGGTGGGACGGGAATATTTCAAGGAACTTCTTCCCCTGACTGGCGAATCTATGTGGGACTCAACTGGACCCTTGGTCCAATTATGGCAAAACAAGAAGTGGCTCCTCCTGTACCAATGAAAGTCAGTGAAGAAAAGCATCCAGAAAAACCAGAGTCCTTTACAACTTCTGATCTTATCTTTGAATTTAACTCAGATAAATTGAGCGAAGAAGGTTTGCGGGCCCTTGATGAGTTGTCTCAATATTTAAAAAAACCACCTAAGTTTAAACACCTTGCTATCGGAGGCCACACAGATTCCATTGGATCAGTGGCCTATAATCAAAATTTAAGTGAAAGACGGGCCAACAATGTCAAAAAGGCATTGGTTGAAAAATTTGGCTTAGATGCCAAGAACATCGAAGCCATTGGTTACGGACCAAGCAGGCCTATTGCCGATAATGGAAACTATCAGGGACGTAAGAAAAATCGCCGGGTGGAATTCATCATTGATCGGTAAAAAGGTGCAGAAATTCTAACAGATTTACGGACATCTTCCGTTCATTTTAGTGGGGTCTAAATTTTGCCGTAAAAGTCAGACATTGACTTTAGGCAATCCCAGTGTTTCTTTGTCTTTCCAAGTCAAATTTATCTTTTATAAAAAGGAGATTTCCTATGCGTCTTTTTTCTCAAGTACTGGTGGTGGGAGCTTGTATGGTGGCGGCCTACGCAACAACAGCTCAAGCCAGTGATTCAACCTACGTGATTTCAGTTTCAGGAGTGGGCGAAGTTAAAGTTGAACCCGATATGGCCTATCTCACTGTGGGAATCACAACCCAAGCAAAGGTGGTTAGCGAGGCCCAATCGCAAAATTCCACAGCAACAGCAAACGTCAATCAAGTTCTTCACGAAGTATTTAAACTTACTGATCAAGATGTGAAAACAACTTCTTATAATGTTTCGCCAATGTATGAATATCCTCAAAATTCTCAACCAGTTCTTGTCGGTTACTCGGTCAAGCACACCCTTCAAGTTCGCGTCAAAGATTTATCTCGTTTAGGCGATATTATTGATGCCGTTGGAAGAGTGGGAGCAACAGATTTAGGCAGCGTCACATTTAGCACATCAAAGCGAAAACAATTGGAACTCGAAGCTTTAGCATTGGCCTATGCAGATGCCCAAAGTAAAGCAGAAGTTCTCGCAAAAGCTGCCGCCCGAACATTGGTTCGCGCCGTGCGCATTTCGCAATCCTCAGTATCTTACTCTCCAGTAAGAGCTGAAGCCGCCAACTCTCGTGCCGCCGGCGCTCCAATGCCAAGCCCCACCACATTAAGCGGTGGTGAACTTACAATAAGTGCTTCAGTGTCAGTGGACTATCAGTTTTAAGAAGTTCAAGCATTCAAGTATGAGAAATTTTTAAGTTTTAGAAATAGAAACAGAAAGAGGAGCGGTTAGAGCCGCTCCTTTTATCTAATTATCCAAGAAGCTGCTTTTCCTTGACCTGGAAAGAGTCTAAAATTAGATTTCCATAAGCGTCATCAATAAGTCGGAGAGGTGGCAGAGCGGTTGATCGCACCGGTCTTGAAAACCGGAGACCCTTCACGGGGTCCGTGAGTTCGAATCTCACCCTCTCCGCCAGTTTTCCTGACACATCAAATTCACCTATGATTTTAAGTGTTTAGTTTTTCTAGGTGTCTAGTGGGACCTGTTTGGGGCCTATTGTTGTATGTTTATTATATACAATTGTATATTTTTAATATACAATGATTTTATGATAAATATGAATCCACTAGAAAGAGTATTGTCGTCAAAGGCTCGTGCTGAAGTATTCAGACTTTTATTCGACGAACCAATCGAACTTTATATGCGTGATATTGAGCGTAAGACAGGCTTGCTTATTGGAAGTATTCAACAAGTTCTTCGTGATCTCCTAGAGCTAGATTTGGTGGTCGCTCGAAAAGACGGTAATAGACTCTATTATTCCGCAAATAGGCAGCATCCCCTTTATCCCGATTTGCACAATCTCGTAGTTAAGACCGTGGGAACAATCGGCATACTTTCGTCTGCGCTTAATGAGAATGGGATAAAGTGTGCCTTTATCTTTGGTTCTGTCGCTCGCGGTGAAGAAAAAGCTCAAAGTGATATAGATCTTTTTATCATTGGAGATGTTGGCTTAAGAAGAGTTTCGGAACTTTTATCCGATGCTCAGAAGCGTCTCGCTCGAGAAATCAATCTTCATGTCATGACAGAGAAAGAGTTTTTGAAACGTAAAAAAGAAAAAGATCATTTCTTAACTAATGTACTAAAAAATAAAAAGATTTTTGTGAAGGGAGGAGACAATGAGCTTAAAGCAATGGGCCGATAATGGCTGGCTTCGCCCACATAAAACATCTTCTCAGGAGGTTTCGAATTTATTTGAAATTGTCGAGCGAGATTTAAGAGACGCTCAAGGAAAAGTTTCTGCCGATTGGCAATTTGGGATTGCCTATAACGCAGCATTAAAGCTTTGTACTATTTTGCTCTTTGCAAGTGGATATCGTCCAGAAAAAGTATCCGCTCATTACAGAACAATTCAGACTCTTCCATTAATTCTTGGTGATGGATATAGGAAAGATGCTGCCTATCTGGACACCTGCCGAACTAAGAGAAATCAAGTGGAGTACGACTTTGTTGGAGGCGCCACTCACGATGATGCTGTTGAACTTATTGAATATGCGCGTGAGCTTAAAGGCTATTGAAGATGTCGAAGTCACTCTGATCAAGATTTATAACCCCAAGAGCAAAGAGGTTAATGTATTCGCCACAAACTTGCCTGAGGAGTGGCTAACTAAAAATATTATTGAAAGTCTCTACGCTAAACGCTGGGAGGTGGAGAATTCTTATAGGGACTTTGTGCAGAACCTCCGAGCAAACCAGTGGCACTCAAAACACTTGAACGGCATACTTCAAGAATTATACACGGCTTTTTGGCTCTTAAACTTCACTCGCCTTCAGATTATCATAAGACAGAAAAAAGAGAAGAATCCCTTCGCTCAAGAGTATAAGAAGCCAAATTTTAAGTTAATCTTAGATTTTATTATCGGCGTATTTCCAAAAATCCTACGTAAAATCAGAAATGTGCTCGTGCCAATTAGAGAACTGATCAACTACTCGACAGAAAAACGAAGGCATCGATCCCGCTCTTACCCAAGGCAGCTGCGGAGTCCAGCGAGCCCTTATCCTCGCAACAATACAATCTGGGATTGGGATGTCATGAGAAAGTGAACGGCATTAGAGAATCTCGATGCCTATTAATCAGACAGAGAACCCTTAAATGGCACCCTAAACGGGAATAATTCTCGGAAACTTGAAATCAGTCAACTTATATTCGATTTGCTCCTATCCACCACCTGATAAATCCGGCTCTTCTTTTGCAAATGATTTCCATTGCCATGACAGCTGTAAGCAAACCTATTTTATTGATCATTGCTTTGTTTGCGGGAATCTTGCCGTTGACAGCTCAATCGCGACCTGTAAACTGCAAAGATGAAATTGCCAATATTGGTACTGCTGGCAATGTGCAGATAGATCGTTTTATGTCACTCATTTCATCTATTGAGCAACTTGCGAAAAATAGCAAATCTTTAGAAGATATTATAAATGAAGTGGTAACCCATGATGGCAGAGGTTTTGTGTTCCGCCTTGAGGGTTTATTTCGCCTCTACTCGGTGGTTTATGGGGCCAAAATTAATGACTGGGAAGGACTCACAAAAGATTTAGAAGATGCCATTGGCCACTATACAGAACAAATTGAATTCAAACAATTTTATGAAACCCGTTTAAAAGATAAAAAGGGATTGCCCCATGAGGGGATGATCAAGTATTACGATTCACAAATTACATCACACCACCAAGAATTAATGACTCTTCTCGAAAATTACCATTGGGATCCTTCGGCATCAAAAAAAGAAAATCATTCATTTCTAGAAAAAATGAAGAGTTTTATTCAAAAAACAAAGTGGAAAGATCCTCAAGAGGAGCAAAATCTAATTTTCGAAACCATTAAAAGTGAAATCAAAAAAATTGAAAAGGGCGTTGCCTTTGAAAAATTAAATAATATAAATAAACTAAAACAAAATAGAGAAAAACTAGTATATTGGCTCCACGAATTACGACGTCTTCTCCGATGGATTCTTATCTATATTCAATCATTCCCTGGTTATTTCGAATTAGATCCTCCCAAAAAGGGCGATCCATTGCCCGAGTATGTTTATCTCACTCAAACACCTCTTGCCAATAGCCGGTTTTCAAAGGTGCAGCCAGATAACCGAATTACTCGGAAGATACATATTCATTTTCACCTTTTTCTTGCCATATCTCAATTTGTCCAAGATTTAGGAGAGGTAAAATCCTATGGTGAAGGGCTTAATGCTGCGTCGCACGCGCTGGTGGCCGCAGGTGGAGCAAAGGATTTTGATCAGGCATTTGACAAGATTCGTGATCTTCTAAAAGATGATCCAGATTATATTCGAGTTGCCCACCGGGGAGATTTACTTGTGGATGAACTTGAGAATTCAAACTTACTTAAGGTCTTTCGTAAATCAATGAGAATTCAATAGAAAGTCAAATTAACTACAGGCCAAACTGACTGGAACTTAATATTATAAATCTCTTTCAACTCACCTACTAAAATCTACCAATCTGTGGGTTTATAATCTTTTAGAAATTTACCACACCAGTGGGTGCCGGAAAGAATACCGTCAAAAAAGGGATCGCAAACCCTTGCGGCACCATCGACGATATCAAGGGGTGGTTGAAAGTCGTGAATTTTTTGTTTTATCTCAGAAAGATTAATTGGATCTTCATCTGTGACCCAACCCGTATCAACGGCATTCATGAAAATCCCACTTTTTGCCAAATCACTCGCAGATGTATGGGTAAGCATATTTAATGCCGCTTTGGCCATATTAGTATGAGGGTGCCTGTCGGTTTTTGTAAATCGATGAAATTTTCCTTCCATGGCAGTGACATTGACAATGTGCTTTTTACCTGTGTAATCACGCTTCATTAAAGGTACAAGCTTACTGCACAATATAAATGGCCCTACGGCATTAACAAGTTGCACTTCTAGCATCTCTGGGCCTGAAACCTCTGCTAATTTCAGGCGCCAGCTATTAGTTTGTCTGAGATCAACTTGTTGTAAATCCGCATCGAGTTTACCCCGTGGAAAAATTTTTTCTACATTGAGATCAAGGGCAGATTCGTAAGCGTATGGAATTTGCGAAAGTTGTGCTGATGCTCGGAGGCCAATGCCTGGACCTTGATTGCTCCAGCTTACAAGTGACGTTGAATTGACTGTTTGGGGCAGTGTCTTGCAAAAAGAATTGAGTTGAGTTTTACAATTTTCATAAAGAGAAAGAATTTTCTGAATGTTTGCTGGTAAATCCGCAAAGGGTTTCAACTCTGTTGATAATAGATGGGCATAAAAACCTGGGGGGCGGCGTACAGTTTGAGCGGCATTATTTATTAATATATCAAGACGATCCGTCGTTTGTTCAATATGCCTTGTAAACAACTCAACACTTGGGGTGTGGCGCAAATCCAAACCAAAGATCTGTAAACGATCTCTCCAACTTTCAAAATCCGGTTCTTTAGAATATCGAAATGCGGCATCAATAGGAAACCGTGTGGTGACGATAACCCGAGCTTCCGCCCTTAACATCATTAATGCCGAATGGTATCCAATTTTGAGTCTGGCGCCAGTGATCAGAGCTACTTGGCCATCTAGAGAGGCTGTTTGAAATCTTTTTTGATAATTGAAATCAGCGCACTCCATGCACATAGAATCATAGAAAAAATGCAGGCGCGTGAACTCAGCCTTACACACGTAGCAGTTGCGGGGTGATTCTAAAGTAGGAATTTCTTGGGTGGGAACAAAGTCTAATGGAGATGACGAAATCTTCTCGGGTGCCTTAAAAATGGCATCCAAACGGGCCCTTCGAATACCTGTGGTAGCCCTTGCGCTTCTATTTTGCGCCATGGTTTGCGTGTTTCTAAATTTTGTTAATGAACGTTGGCGATCGCGCCTTTCTAACTTGGAGGGCCGAGAGAGCCGACCGGCCGCTTGAAAAAGGGCGTTGCGCTTTTCTAGTGAAAGTTGCGCTAGCAATGCGCCGTCTGTGATCAGACCTTCAAGAACTTCAATGACTTTTTCAATTTCTTCAACCCTTGGCGGTGACATGAATCCATATTCTCAATTATTGGGGTCTTCGTCAATTTAGGAGAGAGAACCATAAACCAATGAGTGTGGTAAATCATATTTTGAAGGCACGAGACCAAATTAATTTAATAGTATGTATTTCTAAAGGTTTAGGCTTCAACTATAGAAATGATGGGTGAAGACATTGATTTATCATTTTTCTTTAGGTTCCCCTAAAAAACGTTGATTTCTCCATATGGTTATTTGTTTATGCATCAATGCAAACAAAGATTTAATCAATTCATCTAAATCCCGACCATCTGTGCTTACGATGAATTTTTTTTGTGAGGATATAATCTGTAATACCCCTAAATACCCCGTAAGAGTTTTTGAAATATTGGAACTGGCTCCTGAGTCTGAAGGAGCTACTTCTAAAAGTGCTTCAATGTTTTTTTTGAAAATCGATTTAAAGGTGTCGCTTGGATTAAAGTCATTAATTGTTAGTTCGCAATTCATTTTGGCCTCCGCTTTCTTTGGTTTGAATAATCCAACTAAAGTTTATACGGGCCTGGATTGCTGCGGCCTCATTCAATTTAGATGAAACGATAATAAAACAAGCTGATGAGGTGCATTTCACAAAATTCTTAGGGATAAACCACAATCCACACAAAATTGATCTCGATCTTTCCGGCGAATGGAATGTTTTTGTTCATCGCATTTAATTGTATAAACTGCCCCCACTTTTTCTCCGCAACTAGGACAAAACTTTATGGGAGCATTTGAACGAGAATGATTCATATTAGGGCATCGATTATTTAAATACAAGAAGGCCTCCAAGATGGTGAAAATACATTTGCAAATTAGCGGTGTGTTATTTATGTAGACCTTTAGAATACCACAACGGCCGATCATTAGACATTTCATTCGGCAGTTTATCTGAAGTAGATAGCATCCAATTAATATGATCTGAAGTTACGTGTAAATCAATTGGCATCAAAGTGACTAAAAGTTTGCCATTTTTTGAGAGATTCTAAAAGCGGACTATTTTATAGTTTTTGTAAAAAGGGCTAGTCAATATAGGTGTTGTAGAAGGCATAAAGTCCTTTACCCAAAGACCTCTCCCAAGTATATGAGAGAAAACACAAGAAGAAAAACCCATTGAGAATAGTAAAATGCAAAATAAAGTAGAAATAGATATTGTTTGTGGAATGGAAGTTGATCCCCATGATTCCGAGCACACCGTGTATAATAATAAGAATTACTATTTTTGTGCTGAGCACTGCCTCCATAGATTCAATCAAGATCCAAAAAAATACTTTCAAGGGATTAAGATAGCTCACGGCAGCGGACATGAAGATGTTATGCACACTTGCCCAATGCATTCAGAAGTTAGACAAATGGGCCCCGGGAGTTGCCCCGTGTGCGGCATGGCTTTGGAGCCTGAGGATTTCTCACTTGAAGGAGATAATGAAGGCCCAAATCTGGAATTCATTGAAATGGCGAAGCGCTTTAAGTGGAGTGCGGTGCTTTCACTTCCGGTCATTGTTATAGAAATGACTCAAATGGCACATCCCATGGGTTCAATTTTTGGATTTAGAAAATATTCTATTTGGCTTCAATTTATTCTTACGTCACTCGTTTTGTTTTGGGTGAGCCTTCCACTATTGAAGCGGGGATTGGATTCTTTTAGGACCAAAAATCTCAATATGTTTTCGCTTATTGTTTTGGGTACGGGGGCTGCTTTTTTTTATAGCGTCGCAGTTTTGTTTGTTCCTCAGTTCTTTCCACTCTCTTTTCGCAATGCCGTCCATGGAACCCTTGAAGTTTATTTTGAAGCAGCTGCTGTTATCACAACTCTTGTGCTTCTTGGCCAAGTTTTAGAACTCAAAGCACGAAGTCAAACTAGTGGTGCTATCAAAGCCCTCCTTAAACTTGCGCCCAAAACCGCTCGAATTGTTGGTTCCAATGGTATTGAAGAAGACATTGACCTGTCCCATGTTCACTTCGGGGATTTGTTAAGGGTTCGACCAGGAGAAAAAATTCCAGTAGATGGAACAATTACTCAGGGGAAAAGTTTTGTTGATGAATCCATGCTCTCTGGGGAATCGGTTCCCGTTGAAAAAAATATTGGAGAAGAAGTAATCGGGGGCACCATCAACCAAACAGGTTCATTTATTATGCGGGCGGAAAAAGTGGGTTCCTCTACTGTTCTTTCTCAAATTGTAAAAATGGTTTCTGCGGCCCAACGTACTAAACCTTCAATTCAACGGTTGGTGGATAAAGTATCTTCGTACTTTGTTCCCTCAGTTATTGTGATTTCTGCAATGACGGCAGCCGCTTGGATTTGGTGGGGCCCTCAGCCTGCTGGAGTTTACGCTGTTTTAAATGCGGTAGCAGTTCTTATTATTGCTTGTCCTTGCGCTCTAGGGTTAGCAACACCTATGTCAATTATGGTGGGTACGGGTACTGCTGCTAGAAATGGCATCCTCATTAAAAATGCTGAAATTCTTGAAATTTTTGAAAAAGTGAATACTCTTGTTTTAGACAAAACGGGCACTCTTACCGAAGGGCGCCCTAAGCTTATCACCGTTAAGGTCGAGCCAAAACAAAAGATTCAAAATGAAATTGATTTTCTGAAACACGCTGCAAGCCTTGAGGCTTTAAGTGAACATCCATTGGCTAGAGCAATTGTTGAAGGTGCTCAATCTAGAGGGATTCAAAATTTTGAACAAATTGAAAATTTTGAATCCCTCTCTGGCCTTGGAATTACGGGAATCATCAAGGGAGTAAAAGTTGTCATTGGGAACGAAAAACTCATGGAGTTGGAAAAAATAGATTTCAAAAATTTTTCAGAACAAGTGGATCAACTCAGGCGAGAAGGGCAAATTGTGATGTTAGTGGGGCAAGAAGGAGAGGCCCTGGGAATATTAGGCGTGGGTGATTCTATTAAAAAATCTTCTTTTGAAGTTTTAAATCAATTAAAGAAATTGGGCTTAAAAATTATGATGGTCACTGGGGATCATGAAGAAACTGCCAAGGCCGTTGCCCTTAAATTGGGAATAAGTGAAGTTAGATCAGGAGTTCGCCCTGAAAAGAAAAGTGAAGTGATTAAAGAGTTGCAAACTCAAGGACGGATTGTAGCCATGGCCGGAGATGGGATTAACGATGCGCCGGCTCTGGCTCAAGCAAATGTGGGAATAGCCATGGGCCATGGCACAGATGTGGCCATTGAGAGTGCTGGGATGACCTTGGTCAAGGGAGACTTAAATGGGATTCTTAGAGCGCGAAAACTTAGTCAGGCAATCATGGCCAATATCCGTCAAAATCTTTTCTTCTCATTTGTTTATAACTTTGTTGGTGTGCCCGTAGCGGGAGGAGTTCTTTATCCATTTTTTGGAATTCTCTTAAACCCAATGATAGCAAGCGGTGCCATGGCGCTGAGTTCAGTGTCTGTCATTGTCAATTCTCTTAGACTTAAGAGGGTAAAATTTTAAAAAGGACTTGGATTTTATCCGCAATTAGAGAGTCTCTCTAGTTTTTTTAATGTTTTAGAAAGGCACATTTTTTCTAGCTCAATTAAAAAGTTGGCCAAAGAACCTGTCCATTTGCATTCAAAGCATTGAAAATTCTGATCCTCAGAATAGAAATAAAAACTAGAAGGTTTACCGTGGCATCGAGGGCATTTTCCTCGGTATGTGGAACCTTGGGTTTTTCTCAATGGAACGTATTTTTTTACAATGTGGAGAAGTTTGGGATTAATCATTGCTGCGCTCTCACTTTCTCTTTTTCAAGTTGTTATTTAGTTTGGGCATGGAGAAATTTTTTCTTTTGTGAAGTAACTCTCTTTGATTCGTTAACTTATTAAACTTGCTTAGTTTTGGTTCAAAATGGCTGCGGATTAAAAATCTAAAAAGCGCCGAAACATTGGGTGTTGTTTTAAGTTGCTGGCCTACTAATTGGATAAATTTCTTTACTTTTGTCTTATCTAAATAGAGAACCACAAGCCTTCCAGCGCTTGAACCGTAAGCGGCACGATTCAAGTTTGATTTAATTTCTGTTGGCAATTCTGCCGAATCTAAATATTCATTCAACTGATTCTCAAGGGCCTGTGAAATAGCATTAGATCTAGCAACAGAAATACCAAAATTTACCCTCATTGCACCTATGGCGTCAGAGACCAAAGTATCTTCTTCGTCGCCTAAGCTAAAGCTATAGCGCCAAATTTCTTTTTCTAAATTTTTAGTAAATCTTGAAATCAATTACACCTCACTCAAATTTATACATACACAAATACTATACTAAATATACTTATGTCTAGTATAAAATTAGAAAAGATAAAAAATAAGTGAGAATTTTTTAGGGGCGGAAAAAAGTTTAAAAATTTGAGGATGGAGAAATCAGGGGATAGGACTTAATTAAGCCCTTCAAGGATTTGATTTTCTAAAATCTGTAGAAGATCACTTTGTTTCATCACTTTATAAACCAGTACGGCAGCTTGTATTGGATTTATATATTGGGGTAAATATTGAGATAGTCCGCGATCTTCACCTAAAGCCACTTCAAATTGTCCTATATCTTTTGCTGTGCCAAGAATGCCAATGATTTGAGCTAAAGTTAAATACGGTCTCTGATCTATAAATACCGGATGATTTTCAAAGCCGTAGATTTCTAAACCTCCATATTTTTTAACAGCATCTCCAGCGTCTAAATCTTTAAATTGATCAGAAAAATTAAAACGATTGTCCAATTTGAACAAGTTTGCAGATCGAACCATAATGTTGATCCATCTTAGATGCCTTCGTAATGGATGGATGCCTTTTTCTAAATCTTGCAGGTCGAATTTTTTTTCTCGCGTCTTTTTTATATAACGGGCGATTCCTTTTACGATAATTTTTCGATCTTTTTTCTTGGGAATGGCCTTAAGTTCCTCAGAAATTGAATTAAACAGTTCAAAAATTCTCAACCTATCTTGTTGTTGACCGATCCATCCTTCTTCGCTGAGATATTTAGAAAGTTTTGCATAAGCGATTTTCTTTGCCGTCTCAAAGAAAGCAATTTTCTTATCTGAAACTATGTTATGACCCAGTTTTTCTTGAAGGAGTTTTAACCAATCAAGCCGTTGAACATGTTCAGCATATGAACCTAAATTATTCTCCAAACCCTCCATGAGTCTCAAGGCTTCAGTAAGATTTTGGGTATTCCTAGCTTGATCTTTTTTTGAGCCAATTTTTTCAAAATATTCACTCTCAATATACAGTCTCAAAAGGGCTTCCACATGAAATGCAATATTTCGAGTATCTGATTCTATGAGACCGTTTATAATGGTCTGTGGAGAGTTACTTTTCTTTAATTGTTGCTTAAGTGAGTCTATGAGAAGTGTGAATCGTACTTTTCTTGCCTTCGATAGTGCATATTTAATTTCCAATTCAGAATCTGAAACGGATCGGGCCGTAAGCCCCCGGCCCCGTACAAATTGATTCGGTAGAAAATTAAATTGAAGTTTAGAAACACAATCTCTATTTGCGCGGGGCTGGCCGTGGTTTAATGGGGCTCTACCCGGCTTAGAGGCAAACAAAGGGCTAGAAAAATTTAAAAAAATAATCAGCAATAAAATTGGGTACATTGTGAAATATCCAATCAATGTGTCACTACAAAAAGACGATGTCATTCCTTTACCTATGAATCAGACCCCTTGAATTTGAGCAAAAACTAAACCAATTTTGGAGAACGAAGAAGTGGCTTAAATAGTGATTAACAGAGGTAAAATTATGCCCTTATGAAAGAGTTACCTTGCCACTGACAGAATATGGCCTAGCCACCAAATGAGTGCAGATGCAAAGGCGGAAGCTGGAATCGTCAAAATCCAAGCCCAAACGATCCTTTTGGCAACTCCCCAACGAACAGCTGCTAATTTATTTACGGCGCCCACACCCATGATCGAGCCAGTAATGGTATGGGTCGTGGAGACCGGAATTCCAAGGCCCGTAGCGGCGAAAAGTGTTAGGGCTCCACCGGTCTCGGCGCAAAATCCTCCGACGGGTCTTAACTTAGTAATTTTCATTCCCATGGTTTCTACAATTCTCCAACCTCCAAAAAGAGTCCCAAGCCCCATAGCTGCATGGCATGCCAAAACAATCCACAGTGGTACATGAAATTCGCCCTTTAACGTTCCCGTCGAAAACAAAAGAACGGCAATAATACCCATGGTCTTTTGCGCGTCGTTTCCGCCATGACCTAAACTATAGAGTGAAGCAGAAACTAACTGCATGCGCCGGCCCCACTTATCAACCAATCTGGGTGTGGAGCGAACGAAAATTAAAGATACGACAGTCATAAAGATGAAAGCCAAAATGAAACCAATAATGGGTGAAAGAACGATTGAAGCACCAATTTTAAAAAAACCATCCCCTTTAAGTCCATGGAGGCCTGCTTTTGAAACGGCTGCGCCCGCCAAACCACCAATGAGGGCGTGTGAGGAGCTAGAAGGAATTCCATAATACCAAGTAATCACATCCCAAACAATGGCGCCAATGAGTGCCGAAACAATCACCAAAGGATCAACAACGGTAGGATCGATAATTCCTTTACCAATAGTGTTGGCGACATGAAGTCCAAAAAATAGAAAAGCTATAAAATTAAAAAATGCGGCCCACACTACGGCCCACTGGGGTTTTAAGACTCTTGTTGAAACTATGGTGGCGATGGAATTGGCTGCATCATGGAATCCATTCATGAAATCAAAGGCAAGTGCCACAATAATTATACAGATGATGACAAACATATCCTGGTCCTTTCAGATCAGAACTTTGACTTAGGTAGCAATAGTGCTGATAGGTCTTCGCACCTATCTGGAAGTGTTTCAAGGATTTCATAAAAAGAGAAGGCTTTGAACCTATCAAATGACAATGTCAACACTCCTGACAATGACATTATGAGTAAAATTCAAAGCCTTTTCTGAAGAAATATCCACCAGGGGCGATCTGATGCGCCTTTCTTTTTAATTTTGAGGTTTATAACTGCCCCACCCTTCTGGGTAGGGTCTTTCCCACATGAGTTCTGTTTCTGGAATCACTTTAAGTGATGCAAGAAAAGGAACAGAGAAGCCAGCCATAAACCGAAGTCTTAGAAACATGCGACGAAAAAACCAGTTGTAACGGGTAGAGCCGCAAGTCTTGGGGTCCGCACAATCTTCTGGGGCTGTAGCCTGAGGTAATGGAGCTGCCACGACCCCATCTGCAGCTCCTATCTCTTGTTCTAAATATTGCACTAATTCTGGGAGAACATCTGCTTGGGCGGGTTTGGTCATCACTGTGCTGAGCCCTAAAATCATCACCATTGTCATTATCATTAACAAATGAGTTTTAAAATTTGTCATGCTCGTTCTCCTTTAGAAATCTTGGTTATAAAAGTTAATTTCTGTGGTGGCTACTCCGCCAACGGTAGCCAGTGCTGTCGTTCCAGAAATTGAAGTATCAAACGATGTTCGGAGCTCAAAAATTTTCCAATTACCTAGGTGGGCCTTAGAAGCGCGCTTTGCAAAGAAGCTTCCAAATTTTGCAGCACTCTTAAGACCTTTTCTAAAATTCTTTCTATTTACCTTAAAAACGATTTGCTCTAGCCTTTGATTATTACCTCCATCAAAACTTTGCACATCATAGGGGATGCCTTTTGAGTGCGCATAAGCTCTGTAGTCATTAGACTTCAAGTCTCCAATGAGATTTACAGTTTCACTGGAACTATCATTTAATGCCTTGGCCACGGGCTTTTGAGTCTTGGGATTAACTTTGGGTTTTGCCACATCTTGGGAAAAATAAACTTGCCCTACTGCTGATCCAGAAACTTTTGCGATTCCCACATCACCTGATGCTGCAAACCCAACTCCCACTCGAAATGAAAATGGTTTGTAGCCAAATTTTTGGATAGGTTCAAAAGAAACTTCTTCTAAATCTTGAGCTGTATTTTGAATAAATTTTTCAAGATTTGATGTCAAAGCTGTGTTTTGAGCCAACATTTTTACAGGCTTGGTCGAAGTGGAATTCTTTTTCATAATTCGGTGCCATTCAATTCTAAATCGTGCTTCTCCTTCGGCAGTAAAAGTGGGAGTTACCTTTCCAGAAGCGCCAAATGTAAAATCCATTCGAAATCGAGAAACCCACCATTTGGTTTCATGTTCACCTTCAAGTGCGCGGGCTAAAACTTGAAAATCTTGAACCGTAGATAACACATTGGCTTTAAATGTTGACTTGTCTTTCACTTTACCAGTGGCAGCTGCAGCCGCCACTAAGGGATCAATTTGCTTTTCTAGATCTTGAATACTGGTATCTCCTGTAACTGAGATCGAGGCTGATGCGGAGTCTGTCGGAGGGATCGATAACTCTTCAAATGGTTTTGATGCTGATGCTGAGGTTGACGTCGGTGTTGGTGTTGGATTGGCCAAGGGATATTGGCGGCGCCAAATGGTAGTGACTGTGGGAGTTCCCTTTAAAATCAGGCCGCCAAGGATTCCCTGTGCTGAAACACCAAGCTCGGCCCAAAAAAACTCGGGATGCCAAGGAACCCAGTCACTGGGGCGATTGGCTTTTGTTGAAGAATTTTGGTCTTTAGCTAGATTGTCGTTCACTGTCTGATCCAATATTTCGCCATTTGTCTCAAATAATTTGTCCACTTGAGGCGCTAAATTTTCCTCAGCCTGCGGATTATTCGAGTCATCGAAGGATTGCATCATGCTTGAAGTCGTAGAGCCTGAATCTTGAGTTATTTGATTTTCAGGTAGTTGATACCATGAAGATGGTAGTTCCCATTGCGAGTGGTTGTTCGAACTCTCTTTTCCACATCCCAAGGTCGTCATTAAAGCTATGAAAGCGAAAATCACTATGGAGGGCCCTAAATTTTTATTAATCATTTTTTATCCCTTCGCTATCAAATTTTTTTATCTAATTTCTAATTTTATTCAGATCGTCTTGCTCGCCTGTTACCTTGTTAAGGTAATCCCGGATCTGAGCTGTTTGTAAAAGCAACTTTAAATCTTGGGATAGCTCCAAGTTTAAAAATTTTTGATATTCCAACTTCCATACTCACTCCAATTCCGACCATCACCGTTCGAAGGCTCCAACCTTGTCTGGGATCTCTCTTTGTTAAAACGGGAAGAGTAGATTCTTGAACTGAGGAAATCATGCGGCCAAGTCTACCTTGATATTCTTTTTTATTAATGAAAACTTCGATGGGTTGATTGTCACTATCTAATCCGACAAGGGGGACTTCATCCTGGGAAGCAAACAGCGGTATACTTACAAAAATTATACTTATAAAAATTAATTTGTTCATGGTAGCTCCTCTCCATTTATTTAAAAAAAATAAAGCATGGTCCAAGAGGAAGCGTCAAAACAAGGATAGGTTAGGATTTTGGATCAAGTCCTAACAAGAACCTAATGATTCAATTAGAAGTTTTTCTGGATTTATTGGGCTTTTATGGGTTTTCCTATTTTATAGAGAAGCCTCACCATACCCTCATGAGCTGAGACGTTGGTAGGGTCTAATTCGATTGTCTTTCTGAACTGTTCTAGGGCTATTTCGTTTTTTCCATGGGCGGCATATCCTTGCGCTACCCGTAAATGCAGTTCAGGATTGGCGGGTGCCACTTTAAGCACTTGTTCGTATTTCTCAAATCCCTTCTCTGGTTGCGCAGTCTTAAAGTACAATGTGGCTAAATTTAAATAAGACGATAAATGCTGGGGATCTAATTCTAAAGCCTTTATGAGCAATTCTTTTGCTCTTTCAAGATTTCCTTTTTCAAATTGCACAAGCCCCAGATTGTTCGTTCCGATACTGCTTTTTGGATATTTGCTTACCACATCGTCCCAGAGAGTTTCATCATTTTTAAAAACGCTGGCTCTAATAAAAATTTCTTGGCAAAAAATTCCAAAAATTAAGCCCATCAAAATAAACAAAGTTCCCTTGGGAGCATTTGGTGAAATCCAAGCATTCCATACCATTATTCCTATTATGTAGAAAAGTCCTATGCTTGGCACATAGGTGTATCGGTCAGCGAAGGCTATTTTATTTCCAAATGGAATAAACTGGAGAATTGGGCCCAGCATAAAGAAAAAGAATAATATTCCAAAAATCACATCTTTTCTAAAGACTTTCTTTTTTCGTACGAACCAATACAAGAGTAAAAGAAAAATTCCAAACAAGCCATATTCAAACTTATCGATCCACACGGCTCCCGTTTCATAAATAACGCTAAGTTTTTTCGGTACAAGAAGTTTGGTTGTATAAAAGACAATGGAATCAAAAGCATTCAAGAGGAACTGCCAAGGAGGATTATGGGATTCCTTTATAATATAATTGCTGTCTTCAACTCGAGTCACTCTTATAAAAGAAATGACTGCCGATATGGCAAAGAAAGGAATTTTTTCAATAATGACTGCTTTAGTCGCTGATCTGCCTAAATAATAATCTAAGGTACAAATGATTAACGAAAAAGCCACGGCCGACGTCTTTGATAAGCAAGATAAAATAAATAAAAAAAAGGCTAAGAAAATAAAAAGATTTTGTTTTTTGCGGACAAAGTGAATGTAGCTAATTGCTGCTAACAAAAAGAAAAAAGAATAAAGTACGTCCTTGCGTTCTGTTATCCACGCCACCGATTCTACATGGCATGGATGAAATGCAAAAAGAACTGACACAAATATTGAAATAAATGAATTTCCAGAAGTTAAGCTAAAGATCAGGAAAAATACTAGTAATGAGTTAAATATATGAAAGAAAACATTATCCAAGTGATAATAAAATGGATTATGGCCAAAAAAGTAATGTTCGGCTGTGAAAGTAAGAAGTGTCAATGGAATATAATCGGTGGCTACAATATTTGTAAGAATTTTTTTAATATCATGCTGATTGACTGCTTCGTTGTTTAAGAGAATTTCGGGATCGTCATAGTGAATAAATCCGTTCTTGAGAGAAGGCAGATAAATCAAGAAAGTCAAAATCGCTAAAACTGAAAGAATTTTTGCCATCAAGTTTAATTCATTTCCTAACCGGGTAGGGCCAACATTGATCCATGGCGGGCCCGTACAAAGCCGGGTAGGGCCATAATCCGGGCCCGTACAAATGCCAATAGACCCAAAGACTCAAAAAAGACGAGTCCTCACCTCAGTCGGTAAAGACTTGAACCCAATATTTGCCTGAATGGCCAACTCCCATTTTAGAAAAAATTGGTTGAAGAATATTCCTCCGGTGTCCAGGAGAGTTCATCCAACCGTTTACAACATCCACAGGATTTTCGTAACCCCAAGCAATATTTTCGCCTGCCAGGCGGTGATAATGTATTTTTCTTAGGCGCCACCCTAAATCAATGCCTTCGGGGCTAAGATGAGAAAAATAGTTTCTATAATTCATATCTTCGGCAAAAGTTTGAGCCACACGCATCAAGGCGGTGTCTAAAGTGACTAAATTCTTGCGATACATAGCGCGCCGTTTATTTACCAAATCACATATTTTTATTTGAAAATCAAAAAATGCCCTAGCTGAAGGTAGAGACTCGGCGAAAAAAGCAGAACTGCTGTGTGGATAGAAGAAAAAAGGAATGATGAGCAAAAACAAAAATTGTTTATTCATAGAGGTCCTCACTTTTTTACAGGAGTTTTGTAGTTTAATAGGCTTTTTCCCTGAGGCAATACAAAAAATGAGTCGGGCTAAAGATTTTTGATGCGCTGCCGCCACAATTGATCTTAAAATATTTTAGTGAAATCGTTTATTATCAAATTTCGAACTATTTTTCTATTTCTAGCTTTCACTATATTGACATTCACTGTCTACATTTTTTCTCTAAAGAATGGATTTGTCAGTTTTGACGATCCGCCTATTTTGCTTTTGAATCAAGCAGTAAAAGATTTTAATTTAAAGAAAATTTTTTTAGAAATGAATTCTGGGGATTATTTGCCGCTGACCTATTTAACCTATGCCATTGAGAATTTTTTCTTTGGAATGAATCCATTTTATTTTCACCTAACGAACATGACTCTTCACGCGTTTAATGTGATTTTAGTGGCCATTGTTGTTGGACGCATTACTCAAAAGAATATTTTTGTAATGACATTAGTGGCGATCTTATTTTCTGTACATCCTCTTCATGTTGAATCCGTTGCTTGGATTTCAGAGAGAAAAGATGTACTTTGCACTTTTTTCTTTCTATCTGCCTTATTGGCTTATTTTCGATATTTTCATTCTAAAAAAATATTTTATTATGTGCTCTCGTTGTTACTATTCCTTGCCTCTATGGGATCCAAAGTAATGGCTGTAACTTTTCCTTTCATTATTTGGCTCACTGAGTACTCATACCTTGGCCGATTGCAGAGAAAATCTATTTTGAGAGGACTGCCTTTCATTTTCGTCGCATTTCTTTTTGGTTTGAAAGCACTCTCTATCCATGGAACTGCCAAAATTATTCACATGAGAACTTTTGAAACCTTAAACCCTCTCTCAAATTTTATTTCTTCTGTTTTATTTTATTTAAGTAAATCTGTGGTTCCCGTAAGGCTATCTGCATTTTATGAACGAGGAGCTGCCCATTTGGGGGTTTTAGATTATCTTTTAGCTTTGAGTGTTGTAGCTTTACTCTATTTTGGATATAGATTTGTAAAATCTAAAGAATTTCAAATATCAAAGGGTTTAATTTCACCACCGAATTTAGAACTTAAAAGCCAATATCAATGGGCATTTGGTTTTTTTGTAATAACTCTCTTGCCTATGGCGCAAATTATACCTTTCGGAAGAGATTTTATTTATGCAGACCGCTTTTTTTATATTCCGAGCATTGGGTTGTTTTTAATGTTTGGAATTTTGTTAGATGCTTTTTGGTGGCAACAACGTGCTCTTGCCATTTCTTTCTTATTTCTGGCACTAGGTGTGTTTTCTATTCTAAGTATTGAACGTACCAAGGTTTGGGCAAATAGTGAAGTTCTTTGGCAAGATGTCTTACAAAAATATCCCAACACTTCGACGGCATACTACAATTTAGGTGTTGATCGATATTCCAAGGGAAGTATCATGGAAGCAGAAAATTATTTCAAAAAAGCTATCGAAATAAACCCTGCTTATATTAACGCTCACAACAATTTGGCCATAGTTTATGGTGATAAACGTCAATGGGATTTGGCCATAATAGAGTATAAAAAGATCGTCGAGATTAATCCTAAAGATGCCAGTGGCCATTTTAATTTGGGAAATGTTTATATTGAAGTTCAAGATTTTTCTCAAGCTATCAAGGAATTTGAATTGGCTCAAGAATTGGACCCACAAAATCCTCAAATATTTTTTGGTTTAGGAAATATATATGGGCGCGGGGGAAATTTAGATAAAGCTGAAGAATATCTGAAAAAAGGCCTTTTATTAGATTCGAATTCCGCTCAAGCCCACCATAACTTGGGAAACGTGTACTACGGCAAAAATCAATTGGCAGAAGCATTCCTTGAATACCGTAAAGCCTTGGCGCTGAATCCTTCAATGGAAAATAGCCGCCAGCTCATTGAAGAAATTAATTTTAAACTAAATAATAGAACTGATAAACTTCTTTCTCCAGCCATAAATAATGGTGCAACAAAAGAGAAGAAAAAAAGTCCACAGCGATAGGGTTCTCAAGAAAACCCAATTTGAGTCAGGGTTAAATTGATAAGACAAAGAATGTTTCCCGGCTTCAAGAACAGTGGCCTCACTTGTGTCCCAGTAAACTTTCTTATCGTCAGTGATAATTCTTCCATCCACTGAAATGTGATTCCAAGGAAAAATTTGTACATTCGATATGCCAAAAAATTTTTCTTTAAGGTCCAGATCTACATCAGAAACATGTCCAAAGTTCGGAGCATTTTGGACATAAAAAGTAATTTTTCCTTTAGTTATGTCAATGGGTATAAACGTTAAATCAGGAAAAAGATCTAAGGTCAAATATGCCCAATATCCGTAAAATCTTGGGGTGAGTTCTGCATAATTGGTTTTTGCCTGAGAATTATTGGATTTTTGATATGTCTGCCAATTTTTCGTTATCGTCAGTGCCCTGGGGATCTTTAAACCGACGGCAAGGGCTGCCAGTAAAATTGGGATTACGAATAATTTAAAACTCAACTTTTGAGATTTAAACATTCCTAGGATACCTAGAGCAACGACAAGTAGAAATAAATTGCAATAACTGATGAGTCGATAGGCCAATTGAATGATGTGAAATGAACTGGGAAAAAACTGATCCCATGCCACCGGTGATATTGAAAGAATGAGCGAACTCACAAATCCAAAAAATCCAATGGCAACGAGAACAATTAAACGAATGGATTGAGTTTTATTGTCAGAGTTTCTGTTAATGAATTTTACAATCAGGAGAATGCAGAGAATAAGAAGTGCCAAATTAATTTGCAAATCAACAAAAGGATTATCAATTTTAGAGAGAACATCTACAGGTTGAGTGAATATTCGAGGGTCATAGGGAAGAGGCCAAAGTCTGGTTTTTAATGAATCTAAGTCTGAATAAAATTTAATCGTCTTTGAGGTTTTCACTATCTGGATATCTTGGCCAAAACGATCTAATGCATAAATCCAAGAGGATAAACATACTGCTGCAGCGATTCCATAGGCGGCAAACCACAAGAGAATTTTTTTTCTATAAGGTTTTCCTGGCAAAATGATTAACGCTATTAACAAAAAGAAACACAACCCACAAATGCCAGTAATTGAGTGGGTTCCCATCATGAGAATTAAAGTCATTCCTAGCACTGCTGGAAGGCTGGATTTCAGATATTTTTCGGGTTCGATACACAATAAAAATAACCAGCATATTCCGCAATGAAGTAATGCCACAGAGACAAACTCAGCTTCAGCGCCTCTGCTATATAGATTTGTCAGAGGATAAATGCTCCACATCACCACAGCCGCAACGATTGTGGCAATTCTTTTATCCCCGTGGATAATTTCAATGACTTTTCGTGTTGAGAAAAACTGAATAAAAACCAAAAAAATAATCAATGATCTAATGACTGTGTTGGGATTTATAAAACTGCTGAAAATACCCATGAGAGGATAAAACAAAGGTCCGTAAAATATAGGATAAGGCATTCCTACAATTTGATTTGTATTGAAAACCATAGGAAAAGAAAGATGGTGGCGAAAAAATTCACCATAATATCCGATCATCCAAACGTGATTTTCCCAGTCCAAGGAATACACGTGATGCCAAAAAAATAATGGAACTAGGGGCAAAGCACAAATTCCAAAAAACCCTAGGTTTCTAAGATTTAAAATTTTTCCCATTCAGTATTTGAATATAGCAGGGCCAATGATTTTGGTGGTTAAAATTGCATTTAACTTTAAAATTGAGTGTGTTCAATAACGGGTCGAACCCCATGGAACCATAGCCGAGCCTGTACAAATTTTCTTCCATGACTTTGGTCTAAAAATTCGAGCTAGCCCATCGGGACCAATAAAAGCTGTGTTACTCTTAATTTGTGAGTAATAAACAGTGGTGCCCCTTAATGCGTGCGGTTGATATCATTGGTGATCATTGGTCACTGCTAATTCTCAGAGACCTTGCTTCGGGTCCTCGGCGTTTTAAAGATCTTAAGGAAAATATTTCTGGAATCTCCATGGATCAATTAACAAAAAAATTAGAAAGTCTTTGTAAAAATCTTGTGATTGTTAGACAAGAATTTTCTGAGTCGCCCCCAAGAGTGGAATATCAGCTCACAGAAAGTGGAAGAAAATTCCTCCCGGCCTTAAAACGTATTCTTATTTGGAGTTCTGAAAACTTGTGGGGAACGCCGACCCATGAGGAAAATATTGATTTTGGACTTACATTAAGAGTCATGGCAACTTTTTGGGGTGTAGGAGAGGGAACTATATCGCTTACGATCAAAACCCATCAAGGCCAGCGCATTTTTGTTATTACCCGTTATGCCGATGGGAAAGTTGTCAATGAAGCTCCCAATTCTGAAGCTGATGCGAAAATAGAAATGTTTCGTCACCAATGGATAAAACTGATTTCAGAGAGCGGCAGAGATACCAAGTGCAAAGTTATCGGAAAAATTTCTGGGAGCCGTCATATTCTGAACCGTGTGCTTCCTCTTTTTTCAAGAGTGACATTTATAGAACGAGAAAATCAAAAAAGTGACACCGGTAAAATCGAAGACCTTACCGCCTAAAAAGAATCAAAAGAAAAATTGAAACTCCAATCAAAACTCTATAAATCGCAAAAATTCCATAAGACCGTGTCTGTACAAATCTCATAAGTCCGCCAATGGCCGCATAGCCAGAAATTGCTGCGGCTAAAACTCCAGAAATAAAAATGGGAGTGAGATCTACAAGAGTAAGATGGCGCAATTTCAGTAAGCACGCTCCAGCGATAATAGGCATAGATAAAAAGAACGAAAATCTTGCGGCTGAAACGCGATTGAAATTTTGTAACATCCCAATGGCGATGGTGATCCCAGATCTAGAAATTCCGGGAATGACGGCCATTCCTTGGCCTAGCCCAATCCACAGGGCTTCTTTAAGAGTCATCTGATCAATGGTTTTTATTTTTTTACTCTTACGTTCTGAAAGCCACAATCCCAAACCCATAAATGTAAGGGTAAAGGCAATAATTCTAGGATCACGAAAAGCATGTTCAGCCTTTTTTTCGAGGAGCAATCCAATGATGGCACCAGGAATAGTTGCGGCCACAATGTAAATTGCTAGGAATACATATGGATCATCTTGAGCACTTTTTTTAAAACTAAAATGATGGAGACGAATTCTTCCCATTGCCTTGATGAAATGAATCCATTCACATCTAAAATAGATCATTAAAGCGACAAGTGTGCCCGCATGGAGAGCGACATCAAATGTAAGCCCTCCATCTTCCCAACCCAAAAACCAGGGGACCAAAATTAAATGGGCTGAACTTGAGACGGGTAAAAATTCAGTGAGTCCTTGGACAACACCAAGGACAATTGCCTGCAATAGAGTCATTTCACTATGATCAGGTTAAATTTTTTCCAATGCAAATTATTTTAGGGTTCTAAATTAGAATCTGAACCAGTCGTGAGGCTATTCATTGCCACCAGGATCTTTTCCATAAATTTACGACGGGCTTCGTCATTTCCGCCTGTCACCAACATAGCAAGTTTAAAGGCAATTGAGTTCGGATTTTCAACTCTCGCGAGATTCTCGAAATGAACTGCAAGGGTTTCTTTATTTTGTGTCATGAAAATAGCAAAATCCATTTGTTTAAGGTATTTTGCGCCCACACCTTTGGTGGGAATAATAGTTTCAGAATTACTTTGAATATTCCATTGACCTTCATCATTGCTGGTAATGGTGACAAGAGATTCTAAAGTATAGGCAGCAATTTCATCTGGATTTGTTGTGGTTGTAATGCGATAAATATTGCGAACGCTTCCATTACTTAAAGTGGTAGGTCCACTAACCAACTTAATTTCTTTGGCCAATAGAATTTCTTTCAGAATAAAAGAATTAAAGGCTTCTCCCTTGGCGAAGGCCACAGGTGTTGTGGTGCAATCACTCCCCCAATGCATCACATACATTTTTTGGGTATTGCCATCGAGTTCACCCTTGTTGAACATGTGGGGAGTTTTTTTATCGGCGTACATCAAGCCTTTGACGGGCGAGCACGTAACGGATGCTGCCAGTGAAATATGAGAAAGCAAAAGAAGATTTAAAACAATGACGGCCAATCTAATTTTCATAGTTCCACCTTTTGTTCTATTGTTAAATTTTCAAATTAATGAAATCAAACCTAAACATTGATGTCGATAGTAAAGATTATATTGATAAATTTTGATTTCCTTTGTACGTGTTTTAAGTCCGTTTAACTGAGGTGCAAACATGGATCCAACGATTAAAGCCTTGGAAGATTTAATCATAGAAAAAAATATAATCTGCCCCAATCAATGGAAACTTAAAGCTTTTATCTCGGAGGAGTGTCTCTCTTATGTAGTATGGAATTCTGACACGGATGAAGGAATTATCATAGATCCAAAGAAAGAAATTCTCGAAAATTATATTTCGTTCATAACAGCAAATGAACGAATTCGATGGCTTGGAGTAATAGATTCACACACCCACGCAGATCATATTTCTGCGGCTGCAGACATAGCTGTCAAATTTCAAGTGCCTTTGATTATGACTGAAAATAGTCCCAGCAGGAGGGTACACATACGTATTTGCGAAGATACATTTCTACCTACAGTGAGTGGGCCCCTTCATTTTTTTCTTACTCCAGGACATACTTCAGATGGTATGTGCATTCTTTGGGGACCTTTTCTTTTCACAGGAGATACAATTATTTATGGTGACGTTGGCCGAGACGATTTGCCAAGTGGAAATCCCCAAAGCCACTACGAATCAATTTTAAAATTAAAGAGTGTGGTTAATGGAGAAACTTTGGTTATGCCTGGTCACGATTCTAAGGGTGGACGAGTATCAACGTGGAAAAATCAGCTCGAAATCAATTCTTCCCTTACTCAGCCCAAAGAAGAGTTCATAGGAGAGATGGTTGCATTTGTCGCTCCACCCCCAAAGCAGTTCAAAGTTTCACTCTTTGAAAATTTCAAATAAACATTATTCAGAAAAGTTCCAGGCATCTAGACAAACTCAGAGTTCTAGGCATACTTTATGTTTATGACTGAGATCGAAGTTCCAACAGAACATCTTCAAGAAGAATTACATCATAGGGCCCACGAATCCCAAGAGAAGTGGATTTCTATTGTGGCTTTGGGAGCAGCCATTATGGCAGTCCTTGCTGCAATTGCCGCATTGCTAGCGGGTGCTCATGCAAATGAAGCTATGCTTGAACAAATAAAAGCTTCAGATAAGTGGGCTTATTACCAAGCTAAATCTATAAAAAGCGCAGTGGTTTTAAGCAAAGTTGAATTGCTCAGTGAGATGGGAAGAACACCTAATCCAAAAGATGAAGAAAAATTAGGTGAATATAAAAATGAGCAGGGTGAAATACAAAAAGAAGCGCAAGAGCTAGAAGAAAACTCTCACGCCCACTTTCACCGTCACGAAGTTTTTGCAAGGGCGGTGACTTTGTTTCAAGTAGCCATTGCAATGTCAGCGATCACAGTGTTGACCCGCCGGCGTTGGTTTTTCTACGTTTCTCTTTTGCTTGTTGCCGTGGGATTGTTTTTTTTAGTGCAGGGCCAGATTAGATAATAAGCTAAGATTATGCCGCCCGAAAAGGTAGCTGGTACCGAGTGCCTTTTCTGGGCATATTTTGTGCCTAGGGCTTGTGCCCGTGTGAACGAATGTATTCAAAAACATATGCCGCTGCTGCTCAAAACTATGATTGTAAACCATAGCACCTACTAAATTTTTGATCTTGGAAAGCATTTGATATATAGCTTTCCGAACTTATAACCAAACTTGGAGAAATTGTGGCTGAACCGGTTCCAGAAATTCCAAAAACTTGGGTCGATGAAACATGGCAAGAAATCTGTTGTCTTGATTTAGCTATAAAAAATCGCTTCATCTAGGGGGTTACTATGGACGTGTCACAGCTTTCAGAAAAAGAACTTCGAGAACTCAATCATAAAATTGTTGAGCGTCTCAGATTTCTTCAGCAGGCTCGCGCTCATAGAGCCATGCTTGATTTTAATATCGGCGCTGCTGTTTGTTTTGAATCTGATGGTGGGATGATCACAGGGATTATTTCAAAGTTTAACAAAAAAACTGTGACTGTAGTGACCCAAGAAGGGATCAGGTGGAATGTGTCGCCGGCACTGTTATCAAAGGCACAGGTTGTCCGAGATGTGACTCCCCACACAAAAATTCGCAGGGATAATTTTAATGTTGAACCAAGTCGAAATGCACCTTGTCCTTGCGGAAGCGGAAAGAAATTTAAACGCTGTTGTTTAAATTAGTCCTGTACCTGAATTGGCTTCCCACCACTTACTCCCTCGTCTCACTCATTCCTATCCATTCTGGGCACACTTTTGTCACAGCGATTGACAAATAGTATCTTTATTGGTACTATTTACTGTGGGCAAGATTCGCCGTGGCAATTACATCTTCTACTTCTGGATTGGCGATCATGGTCATCATGTCCACGTTTATAAAGACAGCCGTCCCATACTCAAATGGGACTTGACCGAGAACAAGGTCATGGAAGGCAAGATAACCAAGAAGCTGCGCAAGATCATCGAACAGTTAAAGAAAGAAGGACGCCTGTGAAGATTAAAAAAGTGACGGTCAACAATCGTAAAAAGGCTTTCGAGCTTGTGACCACAAAAGGGGACTTTGACTTTCCATTCTCACGGCTCCACTTAAAGCCCACGGAGACAAACCCCATTGAAGATGCCTTTGTCGATAAAGAGCTTGGCTCTCAGGGCTTCACCTATCAGCTTATGTCGGGCAAAGAAGACACGATCCACGCTGACCAGGTTTTAGAGTACAACAAAGACCCCGACTACATGAGGAAGATGCTGCTCTATAAATTGACCCTGCAAGCTCAGAAGATGATCGACGCTCGTGGTATCAGTAAGCGTGAGCTTATCAGGCGTTTGCACACATCACCCACCCAGCTTTACCGTCTCATCGACCAAACCTTTTACGGCAAAACGATAGACCAGATGGTGCGGTTGTTGTCGGCCTTGGATTGTCCGGTGGATTTTACGTTTGAGAAGATCGCTTAATCCGAAAGTTGGTCTGTTAAACATCGTCTAGCTCCTCTGATTCCCGAGGCAGCCGGTACATGAGCTATTTCATCGCACACCTCGCGGTGTCTCGACGGCTCATGGACTGATCCGGTGGTGATGGCCCCTTCCGGAGTACTCCCCCAAATACCTCTCCCTCCCAGGGGCAAGCCCCTTGGGTCTTAGTCCTTAAGAATTTCTTGGGTAAAGGAGAATCGAACCGCGACGTTGTCGTCATTTCATTCCCATGAGGTGAGTACAAAGTTTATGCGACATCTCTGACATAATGGTGCGGCCGGCAGGAGTCGAACCTGCGACCCTCAGATTCGTAGTCTGATATTCTATCCAGCTGAACTACGGCCGCATTTTGAGGTTAACCTACTAAAATTACTAAAGAACTCAATAAAAATCTTTGCACTTTCTCACAATCGCCAAATCGAAATAAAGCCAACTAAATCCAGAAAAGTCGGGGTAGTAGTGGTCGAAAACGTGGTCGAATTCGACCTCGATCCGGTTACCCCGATTAGGCGTTGCGGCATTTCTTGTAACCGCTATTCGGGTAAATATCTACAGATTTTAACACAATTCCCATGCGGTAGGGGGAATTTGCTCCCCGGCCCCATGAGGCCCGGCGGCCCACCCATCCATTCAGCTTCTCACTAACCCACGCAACTTCACTTTGAGAGGAGAATGGACATGGCACGCATACGCTATATTAAGCCCGATTTTTTTGAAGACACAGACATTGCCGAGCTCACCCCCTTGGCCCGCCTTCTTTACATCGGCCTGTGGGGACACATGGATATAAACGGCATCACTGAAGACGATGCCAAGATCGTGAAGCGAAATGTCTTCCCTTATGACGACCCAATCACGATCAAAAAGGTTGAAGCTCTTCTTCAGCAACTGGTCGAGCATGGGTTTCTTTTCCGATTCGCCCATGAGGGCAAGAAGTATTTCTGTTGCCCCACTCTAAAGAAGCACCAGAACTTTCATCCAAGCGAACGAAAGAAATATGAAATTCCTTCAACCGTTTTGAAGGCAGCTTCAGAGCAAGTTGCTAACCAGTTACCAGCCAATTTTGACGAGCCTACTAGCACACCAGGAACGGGTAATGGGGAATGGAAAATGGAGAATAGGGATGGGATTTCCACGGAGGTGGAAGCATCCACCGCCGTGGAGAAAGTCGTCTCTGAGCTTTCTGATTCTTTTAGCGACTGGCTTTTAGAGAAAATCCCTATCCATGTTCAGCGTTCATGGCTTGAGACCTACAAAGAACCTGACTGGCTAAAGGGAGAGATTAAAAAAGCCATCAACTGGATGCGTATCAACTCAGGCCGAGCTCCCAAATCTCGCCACGCTCAATTCTTAAACAGTTGGTTTTCAAGAGGCTGGGATAGCTATCGCAAAACTCTCCCTGTTCAGGGTGATGAGGACCGCTACAACTTTTCTCAAGTGGGGGTGACAGCATGACACTCGAAGAATTCAAAATTGAAATGGAACGGCTCACCCGCAGATTTGATAAAAAATATTACCCCAGGGAGGTGCTTGAGCGCATTTGGAATGAATCAAAAGACCTTCCCCATTTTTGGCTCAAGCGTTTTGTGACAGATTCTGTAGGGAGCCATAAGCCGCCGCTTCTTCCAGAGTTTAAAGAAGGTATTCGCCTTGAGAGGAATCGGCTCCGTCAAAATACGCCTGTTCCAAGAGGAGAAGAATATAACCATGTTTCTATTTTTACTCCTGAACAGCGGCGCCTTCTTTTCAAAATCATAAAGCTTGTGGCGGCAAGACGCATTCCCAACCAAGAGGAATTTGTCAGGCAATTCACCGAGGACCTTCAGACCATTCTTGATTCTCAAAACAGATTCAATGAAGCAAAGACCCTCTTTGATGGCGCTAGAGAATATCTGGGTGAGCATAAAGATGAGTTTGAGGTATTCGATAATGACTTTCCTTCGGGAGCTTGAAGCGATGAAAGACTTCTTTTCAGACGATGAAATACAAACGGAACTGAAGTTCGACGGCCCAGCTTACGACCACAAAGTGGACGGGTCGCGCTTAGCCAAACAGCATGAACGGATCAAAAATACCATGCTTGATGGGCAATGGCGGACCCTTCAGGAAATTGCAGAGGTCACGGGAGATCCGCCCGCCTCGGTCTCAGCCCAGCTTCGTCATCTAAGAAAACCTCGCTTTGGAAGCTGGATCGTAGAGAAGCGCCATCGCGGGGACAGGTCACGGGGCCTTTTTGAATACCGGCTTTTATCACATGAACAATATGAACTTGCCAGTGGAGGCGTGTATTAACCGAATTTTTCAGGAGTAGTATTATGAAAAATTTCGATAACGACGAAACCCATGAATATGAACTCCGTGAACTCAGTGCCAAACTTAGGGGGATTGCCTTCCTCATTGAATCTTTTGATGAAAATCCGGGGCCACCTCTTGACTCAAAGACTATTTACTGGGGGCTGGGGATGATTCTCTCCGATATGAGCAATGCTATTTTAAGTGTCGCTAGAAAAATTGGCCAAAAGGAACTTCGCAAAGTGAAGAATAAAAAGAATTAATCATCTTTCAGTATTTCTGATGGATGAATTTTATATAGCTTGCTGAGGCGATATAGTGTGGCAAGATTCATATTCTTACCTGCCTCAAGTTTTTGAAGGTGCTGCCAAGAAACCCAACCATGTTCTTCAGTGGCCTCAAGAGTCCAGTTCCGGCTTAAGCGCAACTCCCTTAGCCGTAACCCCACCTTTCTCAAGAATTTCTTAGTTTGCCGATCTATTTCCATCCTTCATGGATGGTCTTCGATAAGCCCGAAAAGTTGTAAGCTCGATCAAGCTTATTGACCGGAAATTTAAAGAGTAAATTGAAAATTATACATATTGATGCTGGGCATTATAAATAGTATAAGAGCGCAAATCATTTTTACAGTTTGTGGTGGCGAGGAAGTCCTCCACGAAAATTGGACGTTCTTGATTTGGAGGAAGTTTCTCATGAGAATCGTTAGTGGATTAATTCTTTTTGTCGTTATCGCTGCCTCAAATGTTACAAATGCAATGCCACAAGATGGCTGTTATGCCACATACACAACTGGCGCTCTTGGCGGGGCAATTTGCCTTTCAGGGCTCTATAATGAAGCAACCATCCAAAAACTAGATGTTGTTTTAACGGACACCGTGGGAAGGGTGAAAGCCTGTTTCTCTACCCGTGAATTCCGCCTCCTGAGTTTCGACAAAAAAGTTACCAGCTTGGCCATCCGTTACAACGGAGGGAAGGGCCTAATCACATTTCATGGTGGAATTGGTGCCAGTGGGACGGATTCTGGAAGAATTACTTTTGACGATGATGTTAACGACTTAAACAAAGTTGAAATGAGCTATAGCTTCCTACCCAATGAAAATGGCGGTCGCTTTTTCGCTAAATGTCGTAAGTAAAAATTTTTATTGGGTGCTAGAGGAGTAAGATTATGAAAAAACTTTTATTTTTAATCGCTACATTTCAACTGATGATTTTCAGCTCCCTGTCTTTTGCTGGAGAAGCAAATCAAATTCATTGTGAAGGGGTGGCTAATAGTGGTCCCCAAGCTGGCCAAGGTATAATATTTGACCTGCACCTTAATCATCAAGAAATCTATCCAGCATATTCAGATTTATTTATCCAAGTTGGTAATCAGGAAATCGTCAGAACGCTAAAAGTTGTTGTTTCTTTTTCAAATCCTGACACCGAAATGGGTCGCGTATTTAGATGGTCTGCGAAACTGGATGGGAAATCTGCGTATTTAAGCACCCAATTCAGAAATCTTGTTAAGGGTGTAGGCGCGATTCAATTGGAGAACGGCACTAGGGCTGGATTGATGGGATGTAAGATTAAATAAATTTTGTATTTTTTTTAAATTTAACAGGTAGGGAGTTAGTTCATGAAAAAATTAGTTTTGGTTCTAGCAGTTTGTATTTCCACGGTGGCTTTAGGAGCGCCTCGTCAGGTGAGCGTGCAGGATTTCGTAAGAACGGTAAAAGATTTTCAGAGAGAGGGTTATACCGATTCTGGAAAAAACTGTAGTTTTGGCTACCAAGCTAAGGCTGGTGTTGGTTACGTAAAAATGATTACACAAGGTGATGGCAATATTGTTATCCCCTTAACTTCTTCTTCGAGTGTCTTTCTGGTATATAAAAAGAAGGTTGATGGCCTTTTTGAAAGATATCAAGTCAATGGCACCTATTTAGTGACTTTGCTTTATGCAGATGATGCCTATTACACCATCACCGTAAGTGATGGTCATCGAAAAATTAGTTGCCAAAGCGATATGTGAGCCATTAACCATTTTTATTGGAGAAATTTTTTTTATGACAAAAATTTTATTTGTTGCTGTCCTGCTCGTTGGGATTAATTCTTTTGCAGCTAATAGCAATTTTTACGAATGTGGCGGTCTTGCCGGTGTGGATGAATATCGAGTTGGTATTGATTTGAACAGGAAAATTGCTGGTTTTTTTGATAATGACAGCACCTCAATGATGAAGTTAGTCAAAGTTGAGTCTCTCGAAACCTATCCACCTCAAACGCAAATGATTTTTCAAGGGAAAGAGGCCAGCTATGACGGCTATCTCAAGCTTTATTTTAATTTAACAGCTAAAAGCGTTACCCTTTATTCAATTGCGAAAGGTAAATCCACGCTGGTTGGGCGAGCGAAATGCGCATTAAGTAAGCCCTGGAGCTGGTAATCTCATTTGGAAATAAGTCCGATCATGCTTAATCTTGATCGGACTTATTTTGAAGAAAATTCAGAACTGTCGATCTTGTTAACAATGTACCCCAAAATGGGTCTCTTCCCTTCATAAGTGGCTGTAATTTCAAAGATCCTATAGCCTATCCCCTAATAAGCCTTAATAGGAATAATTTCTGGCACCCAGTTTGCTCCCCTCTCCTCTTGATAGGAATTTATCCCTTAACATCCCCAACTGTGCCCATGGGCTGTGGTGTGGGAAATAGCGGAGGAAGCATGCAGTTTTCTTTTAAGATATTTATTCTTTTGGCCTTTAGCACCGTCCTTATAGGTTCAGGTGAATCATGGGCTGCATTTTCCTGTAGGGATGCGTTGGCGCAAATTCATGCGGATGTGCTGAAAATAAATGCCAAAACTGTTGGGGGAATTGAAGCCTTACGTTTTGTTGAGCTTCCAGCGCCAGTCCTTAAAGCTCAACTTATTACAAATCTTTATAAAGACCCTTATATTAAGAGCCGCCTTTCACCAGATGAAATTTCAAGCCTCGCTGATTCTATTATGGATGGCAAAAATGTACGGCGCAGTGTTCTTAAGGTCATTGGCCGATTTTTCTTTTTTAAAGACCATCCTGCAACTGATGTTTTTCCAGGGGATGTAAAATCTGATGGCCATAAAACCGTTAGAAGCGAAGATGCAAGAAGTTCTGGGACAGCACGACTGGCTGCACCGTTGGCCGAAGCTATCAAAGGATTTCAGGCTGGCGATATTTTGACAGTATCCTTTAGTTTTGCAGATGGCTACGATGCCTATGATGCCGTTAGCAAACTTTCTGCAGCTTTAGTCAAGGCAGGTATCAAAGACGAAAAAATCAATGCCATGGTCCTTGAGAGCTATCCTCCTCAACCATCTGTATCGGTAACCATAGATTCCATAGCTGATGCAAAAATTTTGGCGTCTATTGTCGATGGTAACTCTCTCCAGGTTATCAAAGGAGCCACTCTTGTCGGAAAGACATCAAAACCCGCTTCAGCATTACCATCAAGCATAGCCCAAGCAAAAAATTATCTTGATAAGGAATGGGGCCATTTCTCTGAGCCACAGAGAAAGGGAATTCTTGAGTTCCTAGAAAAATCCGTTTTGGCTGATCCTTTGTTTCAACAAAACCCTACACAATATGTTAGACAGTGGAGAAAAATGCGCGGGTATCTCGAAAACCTCATTACTCCAAATGACCAAGCCCTCTCTTTCTTAGAGGGATTAGCCGAACAAAATCAACTTCAGAATTTCGCTAATCAGGTTAAGACAGATGGCATCAAATCTAGTGACTCCAAAAACTTTATTTCCGCTAAATGGGTTCAAAACTCTCAAGGCGGCGGCGTGGCCGTAAGAGACACCGCGAAAACTTATCTTGATAAAGAATGGAGCCATTTTTCTGAGACAGATCGACAAGGAATCCTTATCTTTATTGAAAAATCTGTTCTTGCTGATCCTCAGTTTCAACAAAACCCAAGAAAATTTCTGAGGCAATGGCAAGAACAAAGAGGCGGCTTGGAGATGTTGATTACACCCGATGACCAGGCGCAGGCTTTCCTTGAGGATCTTGCTAAAACAGGTCAATTGGATGCTTTTGCAGAGCGTGTAAAGAAAGAACGCCTCAGTGGTGATCCCAAGGATTTCATTTCTTCAAAATGGGCTCAGGGCTCTCAAAATACGGTAAAAGATGTAGCCAAAAAGTATTTTGATAAAGAATGGGGCCATTTCGACGAAAAAAGTCGCCAAGGTATGGTAGAGTTTTTGGTTCAATCTGTGTTCCCGGACCCATTATTTCAGCAGAATCCTGTAGAGTTTATTCGTCAGTGGATGACCGCCCGTGGCGGATTGCAGATGCTGATCACTCCTGATGATCCGGCACTCAGATTTCTTCGTGTCATATACACAGATGGTACACTTACGGATTTCGTTAAGAATGTCAGAGATGCTAATTTTCAAAAACAAGATGGTGTTCAAGTTCTCTCTGAAAAATGGGCTGCAAAAGCCTCTGCTCCCAGTCCACAAGTAGCGGCAAAACTGGGTGAATATGCTGTCAAATTTAGTCAATATAAAGAGGGTCAGGTATTGCAGGTCAGCTTAATTACAAAAAGCTATACTGCTGAAACTGCCCATACTGTTTACGATGATGTTGGTCGAGTAGCCCAACTTTTCTTTGCCGCCGGTTTTCCAGAAGAGCAAGTTCAAGCTGGAGCATTAGAAAGCTTTCCTCCGCAGGCATCCATTTCTATCACCATTAAAACGATGAAGCAAAAGGATGCTTTCTTGAAAATTCTTGACACTAGCAAAGACATCAACGGCATTCGCATTTATTAATAAAAGTTGAAAGAGCGCACCGAATCTCCTAGCTTTAGAAGATATGTGCGCTCAGTTTCAAATTTTCATCAATCCGAAGACTTTTGAAAAGATTTATGGCGTTCCGGCCATAAGGGACGTTGCGGAGATCCATGAAACCGTCCTTCCTTATCATCAGGCACCAGTGGTCTTAAATAAAAAGGGGAAGCGCCTCCTTTCACCAATGAACTTCTCCCTTATCCCTTCTTGGTCAAAGGAGCCGAAGGCCCGCTTTGCCACCCACAATGCCCGCATTGAATCTTTTGACACAGAAAAGAAAAAGACGGTGTGGATTTATGAAAAACCCACCTGGCGGACAGCCTTTGCCCGGCGCCACTGCCTTATCCCAATGACTGCTTTCATCGAACCCATTTATAAGGGTGATCTCGCGGGCAACATGGTGGCCTTTAAACCGGAAGACGCTGAAATTCTAAGTGCCGCTGGGATTTGGGAGCAATGGGTAAATCAAAAGACAGGTGAGATCATCGAATCTTTTTCTGTAATAACCGATGATCCGATCCCTTTTGTGAAAAAGATTGGCCATGATAGATCGCCACTGTTTTTAAAGGCAGGTGCCTTTGATGAGTGGCTTGAGGAAAGTGAAAAAGACCCCAAAGACTTGGTGAATTTTTTAAGAAAGAACAGGGCCGATTATGAGTGGGAAGCATCCAAAGATCGGGCCATGAAACCAGGCTGGGAGAAGCGCGCCTAGCGAAATCTTCTCCACATTTCCCCATTCTCCTACACGATCTCAAAAATATTTCTATTCCTTGAAGCCCAAGAGCTTACGATATAATTATGAACATTTTATGCGCCCACACGGACGTAGCCGACATTCAGTCTTTGATTGCCAATCCCAAAAACCCCAACAAGCATTCCGAAGAACAAATAAAACTCCTTGCCAAGATCATGAAGTACCAAGGTGTCAGAAATCCTATTGTCGTTTCTAAAAGGTCAGGCTTTATCACCAAGGGTCACGCACGTCTTGAGGCCGCAAAATTAAATCAATGGGAGAAGATGCCTGTGGACCGTCAGGATTATAAGTCCGAGGCCGATGAGTATGCCGATATGGTGGCTGACAACAAGATCGCAGAGCTTGCCATTTCAGATATGGGAATGATTGAGCTTGAGGCCCTGGGATTGCCTCAAGACTTTGATTTAGAGCTTCTTGGTATTCCTGATTTTGATTTGTCTCAATTAAATCGCCAGCCACTTTGTGATGAAGACGACGTCCCCCAGGCCCCCGCAATATCTATAACAAAACCAGGCGACCTTTATATTCTTGGGAATCATAAATTGCTATGTGGGGATGCCACAAATATCAGTGATGTAGAAAGGCTCATGGGTGGTGGGAAAGCCTCTATGGTGTTCACCGACCCGCCCTACAATATCAACTACGAGGGGAAGACCAAGGATAAGCTGAAAATCCAAAATGACAACTTAGGGGAGAACTTCTTTGATTTCCTAAAAACCTCTTTTTCAAATTACAGCGCAATATTAAGGCCCGGTGGAAGTTTCTATGTATGCCACGCCGATACAGAACGCGTGAACTTCACACGAGCCTTTGTTGAATCAGGGTTTCATTTAAGCTCTGTTCTTATCTGGGTAAAGAATAACGCGACATTTGGACGGCAGGATTATTTTTGGAAACATGAACCTATATTATATGGCTGGCGCGGGGATGGCGCCCATAATTGGTGTGGTCCCAATAATGAAGTCACGGTATGGGAGATCGACCGGCCATTAAAGAGTGAAGAGCATCCTACGATGAAACCTGTCGCTCTTATTGAGCGGGCGCTAAAGAATTCCACAAAGGTTCATGAGAATGTCTGTGACTTCTTCGGCGGATCTGGGTCCACCCTCCTTGCCTGTGAAAAACTAAACCGGCGCTGTTATTCCATGGAACTTGATCCCCGGTATTGTGACGTCATCGTAAGCAGGTGGGAGAAATATACGGGCCAAAAAGCTGTGAGAAACCATGGGTAGGCCCACCAAATATAAGCAAAAGTACTGCAAAATGCTCATTGACCACATGAGTCTAGGCTATCCACTGGAGACTTTTGCAACTGAGATCAATGTCCACCGGGACACATTATATGAGTGGGCCAGGCAAAATGAGGAGTTTTCCGACACCATAAAAAGGGGACGGGATTTATCTTTAAAGTGGTGGCTCAACTTTGGTCGGGCTGGTATGGGTGGGAAGGTTGAAGGGTTTAACGCGACCATTTGGATTTTTTCGATGAAGAACCTTCACCACTGGCGGGACCGGGATAACGCGGAGGTTGTTGAGAGTTTAGCAAAAGCAAAGGCCATGGACTCCGTAAGCGCACGCCTTGTTTCCATGAACGAGCAAGAAAGGCTTGAGTATGCAAGGGAGCTTAGAGACGCTCTTAACGAGAGGCTTGGAGGAGTTGGAAAAATTCTCGAAACTCTCGACGTGGGAGTTCAGCCTCAATCTTCAGCTAAACGGGAAGAGACTGTCTTGGAAGCAATTCCCGTGGATGCCCACAATCCTAGCTGACACCTCTCAAGAGATCGTCTTTCAGAAATCATCACAAATGGCAGTTTCCACATATTGCATCCTATGGACCATGTGGCTTTGTAAAACAAAACAAGCTCCACGTGGTGTGATCTACTGGCTCCCCACTAAAGGGCTCATGAATGATTTTGTCGACACCAAGGTTGAACCGCTTCTGCAGGAGAATGACGAACTTTTATTAAACTCCACCCACAAAGACCAAGCCCAGAATAAGGGCCTAAAATACATTTATGGTGTGCCTACCTTCTGGCGCGGGATTGAATCAAAATCAGGGGTTAAATCTATTTCAGGGGATGCTGACATATTTGATGAGTATGACGAGGCCGATCCATCACAAATTAAGCAGGCCGAACAGAGAACCTCGGCAAGTCTTGTAAAGCTTAGGCGGCGCTTGTCGGTCCCAACCATTCCTGATTTTGGGATCAATAAAGAATTTCAAACTACGGATCAATGTGCATTTGCACTTAAATGTGGATCTTGTGGAAGCCATACGATTTTAGAAGAAACATTTCCCCAGTGCCTTAAGCAAGATAAGTCGGGCCACTATTATCGGGCCTGTAGAAAGTGCGCGGCGCACTTAGATATTACGGTGGGCCAATGGGTAAGACAAAACACATCTTCTCGCCGGGGTTATCAAATAAGCCAGCTCTACTCGCCCTTCATAACGCCCGATGAAATTATGCATGAGTATGAGACAACAGAATTTCTGTCTCATTTTTATAACCACGTTCTGGGCCTCCCCTATCTTGCCGCCACAGATCGGGTGACCGAGAGCCAAGTTTTAAGTCTTTGCGACAATAACCAACCCATGAAATCAGAATCGGTGAGCACGACCGTCATGGGCATTGATCAAGGCTCAAAGCTTCATTGCGTAATTCTTGTTCCCGGCGAACGGCCACGAGTTGTATGGGTGGGTGAGCTAAAGGAATTTGAAGAGGTGGATCAGTTCATAAAAAAGTTTAACGTGCGAGACCTTGTCATTGATGGTCTTCCTGAAACGAGAAAAGCCCGTGAGCTTCTGGGACGCCACCCATATAAAGTTTGGCTCAACTATTATAATGAACATCAAAAGGGTTCATATGCCTGGAAGGAAGATGAAAGAATTGTTTCTGTGAACCGCACAGAAAGTTTAGACGTTGGAACCCTAGCACTTCTTCGGGGTACACTTATGCTTCCCAGACGTGAACCTGAGATAGAAAAATTTGCTCTTCATTGTTCAAAGATTGCAAAGGTTGTTGAAGAGGATAAAGAGACAGGTTCCAAGAAATATGTTTATAGAAAATTGGGACCCGATCATTATCGCCACGCCTTGAATTACGCATTGATCGCAAGCAGTCGTCAAAAGTTTGGCAGACCAATCTCTGTTTTCAGATAAAATTTTAATTGAATCCTCGTTGAGAGAGTGTACGCTTGGAATCAGCCATGGTAGCCACTTTTAAGTGATCTTCCATGGATATAAATAGGCATGCGTGAGCTTAAATGGAGATTCATGGATAGAATCTTGAGAAAAACCACATGATTGTCTTCGCACTTCGAGGAACTCAAAGCAATGCATGGTATTCGAGGGGCGGTGCTGTCCCTGGTTTGATTGGAGTTGGAGCTCCCGCCCCGGCTGTTACACCTGATGCAGGTAGCGGAATTTTTGGTGGATCAGTTTTAAGTGTGGCTCGCGCTTCTGGAACAAGAAACCTTGTTTATAACGGGCGTAATAACTGGTCAGAAAATATTTCCTTTAGCCTTCTCATAAGATTTGTTCCCCGCTTTTCAGGGAACCCAACTCAATACCAATATCTTTTTTCAGGAATTGCGGGCGATGCTATCAATCGCAATGCCCCACAAGTTTATCTAAGTCCCACAGGCCAACTTGGATTTTATTTTGTTAATAGCCAAGGCGCCCTTGTTTTTAACTATGTTAGCACCAATCCTCTTACCTTTGTCAGCGGTACACCTATTGATGTCATGTTTGCTTGGGATGGAACAACAAATGCCAATAGCTTTAAGGTTTCAGTCAACGGCATTCTTGTTGACCAAGTGACCCCAGGAGCCGTCGGGCTTGCTGATAATACACTTGTTCAAGCGCTCATGGTCGGAGGCGTTTACGGCGGGCAAACCTGTGATGTCGACATCAATGAGCTTTTAATCTGGAATGACGCACAAAGTGTTGTTTATTCCCCCAGGACAAATTTTAATCCTATCGCAAGCTTTGATGGCCTGTTACCTGCAATCAATGATGTGAGGCAGGGGGTTCAATTTGATGCTGGGACAAAAACGGGCCTTCTTGATCTTCCGTCTGTGGCCGCTGTAAAGAATGGGGTCACCTATGACAATGGAACTAAAACCGGCACATTGGTTTCAACTGATCCAGGCCCGGTGAACGTCAGAAAAGGCACACCCTATACAATCGAGAGCCAAGCAAAAGTTGGTGCTCTTGATATTCCAAACCCATCCATTCAAAAGCTTTTAGATCGCCAGCCCGTTTCAATCACCATTGGCGAAAGTGTTGAGTTTTTAGCCACGATTAGAAATAAAAAAGATAAAACCGTGGCAGACCTTTCAAGGGTCACTGAAATCACAGCCAAGATTTTAAAAGCTGACACAACAATTCTTGTTCTAACGATGACTGGCGGTGACATTTCAGTCATCAATAATCTTGATGCCGGTGACGTTAAAATCAATATCTCCAAAGTCAGCTCTGCGCTTCTTGCCGAAGCGGACCCAGCGACCACAGGTAGCTTGGGCGCATTTGAAATTATCACCGATGATATGGACGGAAATCGTGTGATCTACGACTACCCCACCTCCCTTCTTGTGAAAAAGCCCCTTTTTCCATGAGCTCAAACGCTTTGAGAAACAAGGTTCTAAAAGATTACAAAGACGGATTAAAGGGGGCCAACACCCTTTTTCTATATTCGACGTCCAAGATCGCAAAGATTCTTTACGAGACAAGAGAAAGGGTCTTTCAGATTGTGGCGGGCCAAGTAGGGGCGTTGGGTGAGAAGACCACGTACATGCATGCCATTCAGACCGGCACTGACAGACGCCTGACTTACCATATTCTTCAAGCCTATGAAGAAGCCGCACTCAAAATAGAACCTATTTGGCAAAGCTCTCGACGCCAGATGGCCCTTTATGGAAGACTTTTAGGTGGGTTTATTGCCAGAAAGAATTCTCCACCTTGGGTTCCAGTAAAAATTGATCTTCATTCTCCCATGGACGGGATAGATGACCCATGGAGGGGTCAACTTCACTACCAGCTTAAATATTTGGGTGGGATGGTCATTCGCCAGGTAGAGCTGGGGCTAGTCAATAAAGAGTCCCTGCATAAAATCTTAAATCGGCTTAAAAAAGTATTGGGCACCGATGCTTCTTACACCTTCAAAGAGGGAACGGCCAAGAAATTGCCCATACGAGCCGGTGATGAGGATCAAAGTATTTTTGACACTGAAATCATTTTTGATATTCCGGCGGTTCAAATTTCAACGGGTGTTTTTACTGAAAACGATGTTCAACGCCTTCAAGATGAACAAGTAGAGGCCATGGAGTGGCAATCACGCAGGCGCGACGTAACAAACCGGGATATGTGGGAATTAAATGGAGAGCTCAGAATGCTTGAGAGCCGAATGATGTCAGACAATATCTCTGCTCTCCACAACGGTCTTCTAAAAATTGGCACTCAAAATATGGGGGTGACTGATTACCAATGGGTGACCTCTAAACCACAGAAAAAGTGCGATGGGTGTTCAGATCGTGACGGAATGACAATGTCTGATATCAAAGGAAAATTCACGGATGATCCCGAACACCTTGCACCACCTCTTCATCCCAACTGTCGCTGTCAGCTTGTTCCAATTTTGCGTGATGATTGGGCCAAAGATACATTGAAGTCAAACGGCATTGAATGGGACGATGAAACAGGGACAACATTTTTTCCAAATAGCGAAGAACGCTCTTTGGGTTTTACAGCTATGACCTGGGATCAGTGGATTAATAAGGTTTCAGGATTCTAAAATAAGGAGAAGGCTGTCAGCGAGCAAAAGGATTTGCGAGCTAATCAAGTCATACAAAAGACTTTAGATTCGCCAGGGAAGGCAAAAAAGATTTCAAGCTACATCCGCGAGTCCCTGCAGGTTGATCTAAAAGTTGAGGACCCTTATTCCTTTTACAAAGGATTCCATACTCCGCAAGGAATCCAATCTAAACTCTACGATTTTGTAAATGACGTTAAAAAAGAAAAGAGTAATGGAAGATTTTCTCAAGCCTCACAGCTTTTAGAGTTCAACCTTAAAACCGGCCAATACAAGTGGCGAAAAATTTCTACCATTACACAGCTTCAAGAGGCCATTAAAGAATCAGAAGCCGTAAATGGCCTTTATGAAAAAATTCGTGAAGCCAAGATAAGCCGGGTTAGGCAGCGTCATCTTAAGAATTTTAAAGAGGATGTGTTTGGCGGGTTTGGGTTTTCAGATGATGTCGTTGGCCTATCAAATGACATTTCAGGATTTCCCGTTAAAAAAGAATTCACCCCTCTTATTGGGACGCCATTTTTCAAACAACAATACCTTTATGATTACCTGCTCGCTCATTCCAAGAGCTTTTACTTCAAGAATTATTCAGGAGTTGCCAAAAACATTATCGATACGACCCGAAACTTTGTTCTTGGGAAAGGTTTTTCGGTCACCGTTGATGATGATAAGGCCCGTGCTGCATGGGAAGCCTATGAAGAAAGGTCAAATGTTCACCAGGAGGTAAGAAACTGGTGTGATGAGCTCTGTAGTTTCGGTGAGCTTATGCTTAAGAAGGTATTTACTCCACAGGGCATTCTCCACCGGAGCATTGATCCGTCAACAATATGGGAAATCGTCACTGATCCTGAAAATATCTATGACGTTAAATATTACCACCAGCAGTATAACACTCAGTATCAGCTCTTTGGCACGAAAGACGCTCCCACTACAAAGTATGTTTTTAACCAAATCCCGCCAGAACAAATCATTCATTTAAAGGTTAATGTCACAAGCTATGAAAAGCGTGGCCGCAGTGATCTTCTGGCAGCCCTTCTTTATTTCAACTATTTTGAGAACTACATAGCCTTCAAGTTAAACCGCGCCAAGAACGAGGCCGCCTTTCTTTGGGATGTGACCGTCAAAGGCGATGACAGTGATGTTCAAAGCTATATTCAAGGTTCGCAGAGCATAACTGACGTCCCTCCAGGCTCAGAAAACGTCCATAACGAGGCCATCACCCGCAATCCTATCGCCCCCCATTTATCGGCAGCTTCTACGGATGATGTGGCCAAGTGGATTCTCTCTTACATTGGGATCTCGGTAAATATCCCCACAAATTACTTCGGCACTATGGAAAGTGGCGGAGCCTCCCGCGCGGGCGCGTTGGTTGCGACCGAACCTGTGATTAGGAAGTTTGAAGAACGCCGCATGCTTATAGAGAGGCTTTTAGGCAAAGTCTTTGATGACGTCATGATTGGCGCTGGCCTTGATCCTCTAAAGATTGACAGGGAATTTAATTTTCCAGAACTTATTAATGAGGATCGGTCCCAAAAGATCCAAGACGTAGTTGTGTCAGAGCAGCAAAAGTATATTTCTCATGAGACCGCTGCCAACATCGTGGCAAAAGAACTCAATATTACCACCTACGATTACGAAAAAGAAAAAGTCAAAATCCAAAATGAATCCCAAGACAAATTAGAACAGAGCCTTATGTTTTCTCCAACACCTGGAGATGACGAACCATCTGCAGATGAAAATGACAATTTAGGCGGAAAGCCGCGCGCCTTTGACCGTGGCCAGGTAAGACAGGACCACAAGAATCTATGAGGAATGATCATGGCAAAACATAGAAATCCTCACAGAGTAAATGATCCCAAGGACATCTTTGATGTCTGTGAAAACTCCTCCCATCCAGAACTCTTTGAGCGTAGACGCATCTACGACTTTAAGGGTCGGATATTTCAAACCCTTACTGACCTTGAAAAGTTTATGGAAAACGAAGGCTACGATCCCATGCACTTTTGGATTTTGCCAAAGTGGGAGCGTGATGGTGACGGCTCCCTTGTAAACCGTGTCCATATCATTGAGCGAGCGCCTCAAGATGAGATGCATTTAGTCAAAGATTTTAAGGAGCTTTATGCGTAAGAAGTGCCAGGAACGGCTTGTGAGAATTCGTGAAGTATCCCAGGATCAGGCCGGTCGCAAAATCTTTAAGGTCACCATCATCCGTGAGGGCTTGGGGAATCTGCGAGATAGAAACTATTATTCAGAGGCCGCCATTAAATCCGGTCCCAAAGTCTATGAGGGAAAGAAAGCTTATTTTGACCATCCCACACCTGACCAAGAAAAAGACCAACCAAATAGATCAGTGCGTGAGGCCGTAGGCCATTATGAAAACGTCAAAGCAGAACTGGCCTCAGATGGCCTTTGGGAATTAAATGCTGATCTTGTTCCTGTGCCCACAAGTTCTTGCATTCCGCTTTTGGAGCATGCCGTTCTCTATAAGAAAAAATACCCAGATAAAGACTTTGTTGGCATCTCCATAAATGGGGACGGCGAGGGTGTCGCCATGGAGTGGGACGTTTTTCTAAAGGAAGTCAAACCAAAGCCACCCGCTCTTGAAAAACTAAAAGAACTTGAGGGTCAGACCATTAACAACATCACGCGCCTCACGGATGCCGTGAGTGCTGATCTTGTGACGGAACCTGGGGCCGGTGGAAAAGTTATAGGTTTAAAAGAATCAAACAAATTTAAGGAGAAAAAGAAAATGGCAAATCTATCGGGTCTTATGAAGAGACTTTTCACGGGAGTTGAAAAGAAGGACGAAAAATTAATTGAAGCTGCAGTTGAGGATGTAAAAAAGCTTCTTCAGCACGAAAGCGAAGATGACGATAAAAAGTCAAAAGAAGATAAAGAAAAAAGCCATGAGGCCGAGGCTGATTCCATGGTTAAGCACATGCTCAATTTCAAAAAAGAAAATGAGAAAAAAGAAAGTGAATCAGAGCAGGAATATGAAGCCAGGGCCATGAAGCAGGCTTTTACGAATATGAAAAAAGAAATGGAAGACGAAGCCTCCAAAGATAAGAAAGAAGGCAAAGACGATAAAGAGGACAAAGACGGAAAAGAAGATAAGAGCAAAAAAACCGACGACGGTGACGGCGATGATGACGACAAAGAAAAGGATTCCAAGGAATCAGAAGCTGAAGACGATGATGGAGATGACGACGACAAAAGCGACGATAAATCAAAAGATAAATCTCCCATCAAAAAGATGATGAAACAAATTGGCGAGATGGAGGCCAAGATCCAAAAAATGGAAGATATGATGTCTAAAAAAGAAGACGAGGCCTCAAAAGCAAAAGAGGAGGCCGTCATCTTAAAAACCGAAAAAGCCATTCGCGCCCGTGAAGAGTTGATTGATTCGCTTCTTTCCAAGAGTGGAGAGCCGCGAGAGATCACAAAAATCTGGCGTGAAATATTGACCGTTTGTAAGAACGAAAAAGCAATCAAGGACACTATCCAAAAACTTCAAGAATCAGCCTCCCAAGAGCGGGAGCGGTATTTTGAAATGAACTCTGGGCGTGGACTGATTGAGCGTGATTCAAACGAGGATCTGGGCAGTAACGATGAACTTTTTTTAAAGTGAGGAGATAAGAAATGAATCAAAATAGCGTAGTCAAAGGATCAGTTAACGGCGAAGGATTCCACCAGCACGAGGCTGTTCCTGTGAATGATTCAACCAACCATATTGATCAGGGGGATTTCACATATTTTGACGATGTGGCTGGTATTGCAAAGCCTGTGGACACCGATGCCCACGCCGCCAATCTTTTAGGTGTGGCCCTGAAACCCTCTAAAGTAAGTGGCAGTATTGATGTGTCCAGTGAGCCCGACATCACTGTGGGTTATGGCCATATCGATCAGAAATTCACCACCCCCGGAGAAACTTACGCCAATGGCACAAAGGTTTATATTGGCGCCACTCCCCAGACGATCACCACTGTCGCAGGGTCAAACCCTGTGGGGACAGTGAGACTTCCATCAGGAAGTGGACCTGTGACGGGTGCCGCAGGTAAGCAAGTGCAGCTGATCGCTTATTCAAGAAAATGGGTGAGCCTGCACGAGTAATTGAATTTTGGCAAAAACTTTTTCCATGGACGGAGATGAAATATGATTTTAATAGATGGAAGTGGGGCAAAAAGAACAAAGCTCCAAGAAGAAAACCTGAAGGTCTTTAGTGAGCTTCAGGCCGAAAACAAAGTTGTTATCAAAGAGACTGCAAAGCAGTATGGCCTCTCAAAGCCCGACGATGTTTTTAATTTAAGGGCCGCAAGATTTTCAATCAGTAAATTTAGAGAAGCCGCCTACAGACTTATCACCCAAAGGTTAAAGGAAGCACAAACTGAGCTTGCGTTTGGCCAGCTCCTGCGCGCTGGGGTTCTAAATGACTTCAACAATATTTATCAGGCCGTTGAAGTCACTTACCCAGCCGTCGTAAGAGAAGTTGCCAGTAACAAGCGCCAAGAATTTTATGCGCCGCTTGAAAGAGTGGGGTTCCCGAAGAGGGTTCAAAAGGGTGAGAGCTTTCCTGAGACAAGCTTTAAGGGTCTGGATAAAGAAATCATCAATTCCAAGTGGGGGATGATGCTCGCCATTGAACGAGAGCTCATGGATGATGATCAGACAGGTCAAATCCTCCAGCGTTCAAGTCAGATGGCCGAAAATACCAGAATCCATGAAGAGGCTTATGTTTGGGGAAGGATTTCTGGCCAGCAGAATTTAAGTTTTGACGGAGAGGCGATCCCTTATTCAAGCACCTACCCCGTGGCCGGTGGTGGTGTTTATCAGACCGGAGTCCCTGGCACCAGCGGCGGCATCCATGGAAATGGCAACGGAGTTAATGCCACAGCCAACGGTCGCATCAGCCAAACCCAGATCACGGGCGGTTGGATTCTTGCCAAGCAAATGCGAGATCAGTCAGGTCGTCCCATGGTAGTGGACCCAAGGCTTGTTGCGGTAAGTCCCCAGGATATTTTCTTCGCCGAAACCCTTTTAAATAGTGATTACAACCCCTCGAAATCCTCCACCGCATCAGCTGATGACGGGAAAGTTGGTGGAAGCTATGCAATTAATCCCATCAAAAACCTGGTGGGAGTGGTCGCAACACGGTTTCTTCCTGATTATTCGGCCCTGCTCATAGACCCCGGAAAAGGATTCGTGTTCCAACGAAGAGACCCCGTTGAGGTGGTGCAAGAGAACCCTCAAAGTGGGCCAGCATTCTCGCAGGAAGTTTTCAGATTCAAGGTGAGAACTCGTTGGGAGGCTGACTGGGTTGATCCTAAGTTTGTGATCAATCTCAATCAGAGCTTGTCGCCCACTTAAAGCTTTTGATGAATGAGGCGGGGGCAATGACGCTCCCGCCTCAAACTAAAGGTAAATTTATGAAGCCAAAACACGGATGGGTGAAGGCAAAACAAGTCAACGAGCATCATAAAAAGCATGTGAAAGCTGCAAGTGAGCCATTGCCCGTTGAGAAAAAAGATGATTGGGCTGATGAATTTGTAGCCCACACTCCAAAAGAATTTGATGCCCTCTCTCAGCGCCTGGGCGCCCCCGGGTATTTTTCAAATATGATTTGGGAGTGGCTTAGATTTGATTACTATGGTCAAAAAAATCGCCTTTCAGTTCACAGGTTCTATAAAGATAAAAATGTCGCCATTGACATCAATCTTAAAGATGAAGATCAAATTTATATCCCCTTAAAAGAAAAAATCTTTATGGAACATGGGATTCAGTATTTTCACCTCATTGATGACGACGACGTGGAGCGCATGATGAAAATGCTTGAGGCCAACTGATGTCATATAACGCCGCTCTTTTGGAATTAAGACAAATGCTCGCAGATACTCCGCAGCATAAACGTGCCACACGGAAAAAACTTCTTGGCCAGGTGGACGGCAATAACGTCAGTTTTGTCTCATATGATAAACGAATTGTTGATGGCACTTTTCAAGCCTATGTGAATGACGGGCCTGTTAGCGCCAATGTCACTGATCTTGTCGCAGGTGAAATTGAGTTTGCCGCAGCCCCTGATCAAAATTCCAAAGTCACCGCAAGTTATTATTGGCAGTGGTGGCTTGATTCAGAGCTTATTACATTTCTCAACAAGGGAGCCGAGCTCACGGGCCAATTTAACAATAATATCCCAGATAAAGCGTACCTTCAAATTGAGCCGGGACTAAAAAATGCTGCCCTCCAATTTGCCTTAAGTGTGGCGGCAGATAGTTTGGCAAATTATCTTCTCACAAGAAAGCATTCTGGCGAATTCCTTCTTGAACAAGATAAGGGCACCGATGAAGGAATGGCCGACGTGATCAGGGCTATGACGGATATGTCTTCTAAAGCATACAAGAAGGCCATGGATCTTCGGGATGATTTTTACAAGCGCCAGGGACGTCGCAATAAACCGTCCTTTGGATATAAACTCCCTATCACAAAAAAATATGGGCCAAACCGATGATTAATTTTGAGGTGAAGGCTGAAGGGGTGTTGAAACTGATCACCGAAATGTTGAGTAGGTCAAATGATCTTCAACCTGTTCTTATGGAAATTCGTGGCAAGCAAGAAAACACAAATCCTAAAACGATCATCGGTGGCTATGGAAAAGCCTTCAGTTCCAAGGGTGCTTCTATTGGGGTAAGCTGGCCCCCTCTTAAGAATGCAGAATATATTAGACGAAAAGCCCTCAAATACCCCAATGGCACCCTCCTTATTGCCAGTGGCGCCATGTACCACGCCCTTGTATGGCCAGGTTCAACAGCCATGGGGAAAAAGGGTGTTACAGGCACCGTTGAAATTTTGGAGAAAAACAAACTCTCCTATGGAATCCAGTCCCCCTATGCCGGATTTCATCAAACCGGCACCAAGAAAATGTCTATGCGAAAATATTCTGCCATCACCGACGATCAACGAAGAGCGTGGAAGTCTCTCATTGGCTCATTTATTTTGGAAAACAGGGAGGGTGAACCATGAATGGTCCCCTTCTTAACGGCCCTGCCCGGGACCTGATCCTGGGATACTTACAAAAGAATATTTCAAACGAATTTACTCTTAAAGATAATTTTAGGAGTGATGGCGTTAATGTCCAACCCATCCCGCAAAGTTCATTTTATATAAGTGAGGTGTTTGGCACGCTCCAGCCCCCAGCTTGTTATGTCTTAACAGGGCTTATGAAATTTAATTATCAAGGAGCCCCAAACTGGCTTGAGGCAGAAACTGAATTTAAAGTCATTGTTTCAAGTGAGGACGTAGGTGCTGATGTCCTCCAAAAGCAGGCTGAAAGCTATGGGAGAATTCTCTTTAAACTTTTAGATCAAATCGATCTTGCAACCCCTGACAATCGGTTAAGAGTTCATCTTGTCATTGATACTCTTGATTACAGCGACATCATTGCAAGAAAACTTGGCAAAGAAGATGTCATTTATAGGAGAGACGTTGAATTAAAAATTAAGGCGCTTCAATTTGAGGCGAGAACAACTTGAGCCCAGGCTCTTAAAAACGATTTTTAATTTTATTTGGCAAGGAGGCCATAAATGAAACCAACACTTAGCGGGAATCCCACATCGTTTCTCGTCACTGCAGCGCAGGTCCTTTTCAATAACGTCGATATAGGATTTGTCTCTGGTGTCGGAATCAAAATCAAGCATGAGACAACTGAAGTAAAGACTGATCAGGCAGGTAAAGTCGTGGTCAACCACTTCTATGTTGGAGACACCATCACCGTTGAAATGATGCTTGATGAGATTACAGCCAAAAGACTTAAATCGGCATATCCGTTTGGTTCCCTTATTGGCACCTATCCCGCTCAAAGAATTGCCTGGGGGCAGCCGGTGGGCGGTGATTTTTATTCACTTGCCCAACAACTCATTATTCGCCCAACTGTTGATGATGTGAATTTCAAAAACAGGAATTTCACTTTCTATAAAGCCATCCCTGTTGGAGATTCCGACGTTAAATACACACCTGAGAAAAAAACTGAAATCAAAACGACTTTTCATTGTTATCCAGATTTTACAAAGCCCACAGGAGAATTCTTTGGATACTTTGGTGATATCTTAAGCGGCACCTTTAACGGTGCTTTGGCTGGGGCTCCAAGCTTTACTGGAACTGGCAATGGGACCCTCGCCAATATCGTAGTCAACAACGTATTCACCCAAACTGAGACTTGGACTGCCACATGCATTCATGCAACAGGTGCCAGTGCGATCTTCGCGGTTTCGGGAAGCGTCACAGGTGCCCGTGGAAATGCCACCAGCGGCACAAACTTCTTTTCAAACACCATCACTCCTGGAAATAGCGAAGTTCAGTTCTTAATTTCAGAAGGGACAACACCATTTGTCGTAGGAGACTCGTTTAGCTTTACGACGACGCAGGCCAACTACACTTAAAGGAGACAACAGGTGAGTGACATTTTTGAAATCCTTGGAGTGAACGCAGAGCTACGCATTCAAGGCAAAGTCTATAAGTTCTGTGATCCTAAATTTAAAGACAAGATTGCTGTCATGAAAGAGCTTGAGACATTGCGGTTAAAAAAGGGGGAACTTGATCCAAATGAGGCAGCTCTTGCTGACTGGGATGTTTCTAAAAAATATGTCCAACTCTACATCCCTGATTTAAGTGACTTGGCTATTGAAGAAATGGGCCAGCACTCGTTTCAAGCTCTATTTGAAGCAGTGACAGAGATGGCATCTCAGAAATTTGGTGCCCATGTGAAAAAGGTTGATGACTCTAAAAAAAAGGAGATGGCGACCCCGTAAATCCAATTCTTTTAGAGGAAATGGTGGTCGCAGACCTCATGCGTGAATACGGGCTTAAAGTAGAGGAGATTATAAACGGCGGATACTTTAAAGCCCATAGGCTGTGGGACGTTTTAAATGAAATTAAAACCCATAACCTTTTTGAAGCCGCCTGCGCCATTACTGTTCCCCATATGAATGAGGAGGGCCGAACTCAATTTTTTGAAAGTCTTAAGGAAAGACAACCCAGGCGTTACCCAAGACTTGCCCCGCAGTATTTGATGCCGCCAGAAGTTTGGGAGAAATTCAAAAAGGATTTTGAAAATGCCTGATGATAACAAACTTGTCATTGAAGTTGATGCCGACACCCAAAAATTCACTGTCAAAATGGGAAGTGTTGAGCAGGTTTTAAAAAAATCAGGTGACACGGGAAAAAGTGCTTTTGAAGGTCTTGGCATGAAGGCTCTTTTCTTTAACCAGGCCCTGGAAGCTGGCAGCAAAGTTTTAGAACTCATGCATGAGGGGCTTGAAACCATCTCCCGCACTGAAGCCTTTGATAACCAAAGAACAGCCCTTACAAATCTTGCGGCCCAGCTTGGTCTTTCCACTCAAAGTGTCAATCATCTCATACAAGCAATGATTATGGCCTCTGGCCAGACAATAACCACGGCCCAGGCCCAAGATTCTGCTTTTAAGCTTTTAAACGCCGGATTTAAAGCCGAAATAATTCCCAATCTCATCGAATTTGCCAAACGCGCAGAGGAAGTCAGAAAAATCCCACTTGAAGAGGGTATCCAGCGCCTGGCCTTTGCGTTGGAAACTGGGTCCACCCGTGGATTAAAAAGCATGGGAATAGAGCTCGCCAAGACTGGCTCCCAGCAGCAAATCATGAACGCTATTCTTGCCCAGGCTGAAGAACAAATTAAACGCACAGGCGATGGATATGAGAACTTTGGTGAACGGATCAAAGCAAAATCGCGTGAGATGTATAATTCCATTGCCCACGGGATAGGGGCTGGCCTCCGGGATATCGGGATTGGCCTATTTGGAACACAAACCGAAAAAGCCACTCAGGAAGTAGCTCGTTTGAAGTCCCAACTTGATCAGGTAAATTCCGCTTTAGATCATGGGGTAAAGTCCACTCAAGTATTTTTCAGGGTTGACTTTGGGGAAACGATTGCGCCCCTTGATGCAAAGAAAAGATTAACTGAGGAAATCGCTCGCCTTCAAGGGGTGGCCGCCGAGGGCGTTCAAAAAGAACACGAAGCCATAAAAGCAGAAATGGCTGATGTTAAACAAAAAGGTGAACTCTTAAAGCCCATTGATTCTCAAACGGCAACTCAAGTTAGAATTCGTGATCAAAAAAAGATGTACGAACAACTTCTAAGTGACGACGAAGAATATGCCGCAAATAGTGAAGGAATTGCCAAGGGATTAGAGGCCGCCCGCCGCGCTGAAATCGAAAATACTTATCAGACACAGCTCCGGGATCTTCAAGGAATCCCCATGACAAAGACTCAATATGCTCAAAGAGAATTTGAGATTGAGAAGAAAAAATATGCAGCCATACAAGACCTCAGAGTTAGCTCAGAAAAAGCCGAACAAGCCGACAATAACGCAGCCTATGCTTTAGCTCTGACAAGAAACATGGGTTATGAGGGGTTGGCTGAATCCAGAATAAAAAAAGAAATTGATGCTGAAAACTCAAGATATCAAAAAGACGTTCAGCGCCTTCAGCTCCGTGAGATGGATGAAAATAAACTTAATAAACAAATTGAGCAAATGGCAGAGCAGCATCAAAAAGCTTTGGCTCAAATCCAAGATCGCTATCAAAAACCTTCAATCGCTGGCATGCGCGACGGCTACCTCTCAGCCATAGCGCAAATGGGTAAGGGTTATAATAATTTTGCCACTCAAACCCAAAAATTGACCGTTGGAATGCATGGCGTGGTCTCAAATTCTTTTATCAAAATGGCTAAGGCCCACAAATTCTCCATGGAAGAAATGCTAAACAATATGCTTGAGTTTATCGGTGAATCAATGATTCAAGACGGGACCTTTAAGCTTATGGCCGGTCTTTTTCCTCCAAATCCCGCGATGATTGGCGTGGGTGCCGCAGAAATTGCTCTTGGATCTGCCCTTGTGGGCTCCGGTGGCGGCGGGGCGCCTGCAAGTTCGACGGGTGGGAGTCTTGGAACTGATCTTATGGGGCAAAACCAACTTACCCAACCTTCAACTCAGCAGATGCAGCAAAAATCAGCACAGATTGTAATCAACGGCGATTTGTTAAATAGCCAGGAGACCGTAAACCATATTCAAGAACTAATAAGACAGAATTCTGATGTGACGAACTACGCGATTGTCGCACAGGGACAGCAATACTGATGGCCGTGAACGATATTTGCTTATTTTTATACGGGTTTGATGTGACGGATTTTAATAAGTACATCAATTTTAAAAATGCAATGGGAGGTCCCATTTTAACTGGTGTCATGAATATTGGAAATTACACCCCAACTCAGTTTATGAATGAGATCAAACGGGCCATGGAATTTATTGATGGCGTTAACACATATACGCTTTTTTTAGATCGCACCATCCAAAATGGCAGATCAAACCAGATGAGAATTTCCACTTCCGGCAGCTTTTTATCACTTCTCTTTGGTTCTGGGCCAAATGCTGCAACAAGCCCGTCAATTTTGATGGGGTTTGGGATGGCAGATTTTACGGGCGGCACTTCCTACACAGGGCCAAATCAGGCGGGACAAATCCTTATTCCAGAATTCCCCACCTGGAACTATCTCTCCCCTAACGAAATCATCGAACAAGATGGCGTGAAAAATATCACCTCCACCGGCATCAAGGAAACTCTCGTCTTTGCTCAGATGACATTTTTTCAAGGTGAGTGGCGCTATGTGACGGATCAATTCGGGCGAACACAAAAAACTCAATGGGAGAATTTTTTAAAATATGCCACAAAGCAATTAAAGTTTGAATTTCAGCCGTCAATCAATGAGGACCCAACACTTTTTTATGAGGCCACTTTAGAATCAACGCCCGCTGATTCCAATGGCCTCAAATATAAACTTGATCAGATGAATAAAGACGGGCTTTACAGGTTTTATCAAACGGGACTTATGAAGTTTAGAGTGATTGTGAACTGAGACCGGGCCAAATGCCCTTGACTCACGGAGGAGTCAAAAATTATGGGTGGAGTTGCCCCTGGCTCGCCGGTATCGGCGGCTAACACAAACAGTGCTTTTTTAGAAAAAAACGCTGACGATGCGACAATTGGTCGTGTGGGTCTTCAAAATACCCAACCCGATTCAGGCCCTTCTATCACAAACACCCAAGGGGAACTCAACGGCATTGATACCTGGACCGGGAGGCCCGCAAACTCTGGCCCCGCAACTCTTCCCACATGGACATCAAATGACAGGGGCCTTGCCATAAATGACTTAAAGGCAAGAAGCGAAGCCCTCTCAACGGCATTTAATACTGTGACTGGCCACAAACATACCGGCACCTCTCAAGACGCTCCAAAACTTGATTACCTTAATGCCCTTAATGGGATTCAGCTTTCTGGATTTTTAGTTCAAGGGGCAAATCTCACTGGCGTTACGGGTTCTTTCACAAATGTTTCAACCAATTTATCCACAGAAGCTCCCTCCACAGGTCAAGCCGTTGAAGGAGTGGTGACCAACACACCTTTTAATGTGGTTCAACTCCTTGATCAGAATTCAAATTCATTTGAAGACGCCACAGGAAATAAAGTCTATGGGCGAATCACCAACACCGGCGGCGTTGGGGGGACATGGACCCTTTCTTATTTCTCCCTGATCAGTGGTGTTGAGACAGCTTACTCGTTTGCAACTTCTGTTACTGTTCAGTGGTTTTATCAAAAGCTCTTTAACGAAACCAATCGTCCCGTTTATAGTGATCAGGCCGTCATTGTTTCAGATAAATTGGCTGGTGAAATCCCCGATGCCACACAATCCGTCAAAGGCCAGGTGCTTTTAGGGACCGCCACTCCCATGCCAGTGATGGCCACACCTTCTGTGGGCAGTGGCCCACGGGTGGCCATGGAAGATCATGCCCACCAGGGGGTACATTCCGTTAAATCTTTTGGCGGGAGCCAGTTATTTTCAGACGTGGTCTTTAAGGGCACAAACGGAACAACCATCACCCAAACAGGGCAAGAAATTGATATTGATTCCCCAGCTCTCTTAACTGGTAGCGGCTCTATTACGTTAGATCAATCAGGCCCTGGGCTTGGTGGCGGCCAAGATGTTCCAAGCACTTCTTGGTATGAAGCACAAAGATTTCAGTTCGCAAGCTCGCAAAGCATTTCAAAGATTCAGGTGGCTCTATTAAAAGTCGGAACTATTTCAGGAAATATTGTCGTTGAAATCCGCACAAACTCTGGGAGCTCTCCAAGTAATACAGTTGTTGCAACAAGTCAGCCTCTCAATACCTCAGCCTTAACAAGTAGCCTTGTGTTAAGAGATTTTGTTTTCTCAAGCCCTGTAGCAGTTTCTGCAGGAACGTCTTATTGGTTAGTCGTCTCTCCCGCTGGTGTCACCTTCTCTGGAGGCCATTACACTGTAGGACTTGCCAACAACACAGGTGGCTACAATTCTTTTAATGCTGCAGAAAGTGGTTCGGGGGGAACGGGCGGATGGTCAATAATCACGCCTTTCCAACTGCAATCCAACATTCAAAGCTCCCTTCTCTCACCAATTGCAGCATCAAGCGCTGTTGGGTCATCCCCATCGGGTGCTCATGCTGATCACACCCATGAAGGGCTTCATTCGATTTCAAAATCGGGATCTTCACAAATTCTTGGGGATGCGACTTTATCAGAGGGATCAAACGTAAGCCTTGTCCAATCTGGCAACAATATTCAAATTAATGTCAGTGGCTTTAGCTCATCCATCGTTACGGCGACACTCAATGATAACCAATCATCGCCCGCTGTTCTTTATTCAACACCCGTGTCTGGAGTTAGGGGGCTAAAAATCACTTATGGAATTTTACGAGGGGCTGGGAAATCACGGGCCTCTGATTTTTGGGTAACAACTGACGGGACCTCAGTGAGTTATGTCGATGCCCTGGGGACGGAGCTTGGCTTGTGCGGCATCACCCTAAGTGCGGATATTTCCGGGGGCAACTTACGATTTTTATACACCTCAACCAATACTGGGACAGCGGGGAGCATCAAGTTTGAAGCAAAAGCACTACCTGCGTAGAGGAAATTAAATGAGTAATAACTTTGCTAAAATTGGTGGCGGATTAAATTTAGGGAGCTTGGGTAGTGATCCCATTAACGGTAATCCTGGGGATTTTTATTACAACACGACTTTTAATAAAGTTCGGTTCTTCAATGGCACCGTTTGGAAAAACGTGGGCTCAGGCTCTGGATCTGGTTCAGGCGTAGGAATCAATTTCACCAATAATGGAGATTTTGAAGATGGGATTGTCACGCCGTTTGTGACTTATGGTAACACCCCCGGCTCCCAACCTGTTAATGGGAGTGGCGGGTCGCCTGTTTCAACACTGTCTGTGAATTCATCAAACCCCTTGTCTGGCATCTATGATGGGCTTTTCTCAAAAGATAATAACAATCGCCAAGGTGAAGGCTTCTCAATCGATGTCACCATTGATAACGCAAGAAATGGCCAAATCCTTGAAGTTGATTTTGATTACAAAGTTGGTGGCGGATTTGCTACAGGTCCAAGTTCTGATCTTCAAGTTTTCATTTATGATGTGACGGGAAGCACACTCATTCCCATTGATAACCCCTTCATTGAAAGTGCAGGGGTCTCACATTTTAGAGCAAGGTTTCGGGCTACCTCATCAGGGCTTATTTATAGACTGATTTTTCATATTGCTACTTCTAACACAAGTGCATGGACCTTTGAGGTTGATAACGTCTATCTCGGCACCGTTCAAGTTCAGGCAGTGAGCTCAAATGCTGATCGCCAAATTTTAGATATGATTTCAGGTGGAAGTGGCACCGTCGGGAGCGGCACTCAATTTGGCACCCTTACATTCACAGCAAAAGCCACGGCTCGATATAAAATTATTGGTGAAGTTGGTCTTGGCCCCAACGGTGGACAAAATCCCTATTGCCAGATTTTAGAAGTTTCGGGAAATCCTGTGGGTAATACTCAGAGTAATCCCCAATTTGCTTTTGCGGGATCTTCTCCTTATCGCCAGTCCACTAACACCTTTTGGTACGGTGATCTCACTGCCGGTTACACTTACCAATTTAATCTTCAGGTCTATAACTTCGGCGGCGGCCTCATTGTTCAAGATTCAAGAATTTGGGGAGAGCAGATCGGACCCGATCAATCCCCCATTGGTTACTCTTCAAAAGTTTATGCCTCTCAACTGATTTCAAGCGGCACAAGGGTTACCACCACCCCATCAAAAATAGGAGAATGGCGCTCTCAATTAAGAAATGGGGGTGGCGTCACTTATACCGACACAAATGGCAATCCCACAATTCAACCCACTGTGGCTGACGGGATTGCAATTTATGGCAATACCTCTTGGGGAGGAAGTGACCCCAATAATCAACCCTCCCGTTATGAGATTTTTATTGGTTTTAATAAAGTCTTTAGATCCATTTTTTATAATGGTGCGGCAAGATTTAAACCCGTTGACGGGCGGCCCATACAGCTTGCCACTGCTGCAGCTCAAGGTCATGTTGAAGCCTACGATCCTCTTACTGGCGTTTATTCTGTCGCTGGATATTGGGGGCAATTCGGAACAGAGGCCACACACTATGGTGGCCAAGATACCGCCAGTGGTTCAGTCGCTACCCCATTCTTTGATGCTTTCCAGCACATTGGGATCCTAAGCTTAGAATTCCACGTGGACAAGTTGTCGCGGCCGCTTCTATAGTGTCACCTAAATACTAGTGACTCCAGCGTAACTGGACTGGCCACAGTTAGGCCGCAAATGTAATCACACTGGCTCACCT